>Ga0255345_1003997_pt1 | contig 16625 bp, 7 predicted proteins | sample wastewater_treat_6_FD_192415 | JGI IMG/M metagenome (GOLD analysis project Ga0255345, IMG submission 192415) | Wastewater microbial communities from Lulu Island WWTP, Vancouver, Canada - plant20 | ecosystem: Engineered > WWTP > Wastewater > Unclassified | place: Canada: Vancouver, British... | reverse complement strand
GGTCAATAAAATTAATCGGATTATTAGCGCAGTAAGCGTACGGTGAGATAGAGTAATATTTCTCTGCGAGTGGGTCAACAGTGAAGAATTGTGAGCCTTCTGGCCCATAAAACCTTGCCCCATAATCCTACCAATTTACGCGACTTTTTAGCGTTTCCCCTGGCTCCTTACCTGCTCCAAAACTGGTGTTCAAAGAACGTCTACTCCCTCAAAAATAGCATCTTTTTTCTTTTAATTGAACTTTTTAGCTGAAAAATCATTTTCATACAGCTTCAGTTATTTCAGTTAAAAGAAAAAATAACAACATTATTTTTTACAAAGAAAAACCGAAAAAAAGAAAGCCACTTCTACAAGGAAGGCGGGAAGGGATGTCAAGTTTTTTTATAAAAATACTACCCGAGGTACGAGGGTGGAGATTTTTTATAAAAACCCGGAGGGCTTGAACTTTACAGCCCTGGACGCCGACTTATCTTTGCTTTGCTTTTTTTGGTTTTGGCTACCAGGAGACTCCTTTTTTGTTTTTCTTCTTTGCTTAGAACCGGCTGATAATAATGGATGTGCGTGGAAAAACAGCCTTGAGCAAGCGTTGGGATAGTGGCTGCAAAAAGCGGAGAGAGGTACGAACGAAGCGGTTTGCAGACGCTGTGCGCGCGAGCCGACTGCGAGTACGACCGAGGCCTGACGGCGGGAGCTGACGAAGTATGAGGAAGCGAAGCCGGCAGTGGCGTTTACGCTGAGGTTTTGGCGGAGTTTTTGATTTTCGGGATGGGTTTTTCGTGCGTTGGCTCAAAAACTGTGACAAAACCGAACCGAGGGAGTTAGCAGGCGAGCCAAACACAGCAGCGGTTGGATGCGTGGCGGCTTGAGCCAGAGCGTAGAGAGGAACGAACGAAGCTTTGGAACAAGCGGCCTAAGCAGACAAAGGAGCTGCAGTGAGGAAGAGGAAGGAAGGCAAAAAACATGACAAACTACGAGGAACGAGTACCCGAAGGGCGGCCGGCGCTTGTTTTTACCTTATAGAACTTTCTTTTTAAAAACAAGTGCCGGACGGTTTGGCGTGCTTTTTTGCTGACTGACGATGACGAACACCGCTTTTCCGGGTCTTGTGCGGTGGAGTTTCTATGGGGGCTATTTATCGGGGTTGAATCTAAAGCCTATCTGCTTTCTTGGTGTTGGGTTCTCTTGCTTTTCTATCAGTTCGTCCAGATAGTTAAAAACCAGCTCTATGTTTTTGTCTTGATTTTGGAGTCTCTTTTTAATTTCTTCAATTTCAAGTTTAACGCTAAGATTATCGGTAAGCAGTCTGCGAACCTTGGTAAAAATCCTCATTATCTGGATGTTTACTTTTATTGCTTTGTCGCTGTTCAGTACACTTGAGAGCATAAGTACCCCGTGTTCTGTAAAAGCATAAGGTGGCGTTCTTCGTCCTCCCCAACTTGAGGTCGCAAATTGCGACTTCAAGTTTTTAAACTCAGCTTCTGTCAACTCAAACATAAAGTCTGCGGGGAAACGACTAACATTGCGCTTAACCTGTTCATTCAAGCGCTTTGTTTCAACACCATAAAGCTCTGCTAAATCACTATCTATCATCACTTTTTCTTCGCGAACAAAATAAATCTTGTTCATGATGATTTCATCGGGGGTTGCTAAATTGTTTTCTGTATTGCTCATCTTTTCATCATAAGGATTCAAAACTATTAATAAAACCTGAGGCTGCAAATTAAATATTTCGATTGTTCAAGGGATGGAACTTTTCAAGTTTGCTTTGTAAGCTGTCCAGATTGTTTAACTGGTACCGTTCTGTTGAACTTACATATTTATGGCCGGCCATGTATTGGACTTGTCTTAGATTGTGGTTTTTCAGCCAGTAGGTTATCACGCTTGCCCGGATTTGCTTGGGATGAAGGATTTCAGGGTTTAGTTTTTGGATGGCTTTAAACATGTGCAATAGGCTATTTTTGATGTTCTCGCTGCCGTTGATGCTGATAAATAGCTGGTTTTCGATTTTGGATTGATTGATTTTAGTGGGCTTTCTGGCTGGTCTTGGAGCTGTGATTTCTTGTAATATGGTTGGTCTTACTTCGGTTAGGTACTCGTGTAGTCCCAGTATTTGAAAGGGTTTTAGTTCAAGTGTCCGGCTGTTTCTTCTGCGGTTACCAGGAACCACTATTTTGCCTTCTTTGAGTTTTAAATGGTTGGGTTCTAACTGCTGTAGCTCTTCGGTGGTTACGCCTTGATAAACCAGGATTCCTAAAATGATTTTGTTTCGTTTCTTTCTGTTGGTGGTGGTTTCTAAGGATTGGTAAAGGTTTTCAAGTTCCTTAAAGTCGATGATATTGGAAGGTAGCTTTTGCCGGATGCCTTTTAGATTCAGGTTTGAAGCCGGGTTAATAATAGTGGGGTTGGATTGCTTCAGGTATTCATAAAAGTTTCTGATGCTTCGTAGTTTGCTGTTAATATGTCTTTTGCTGTTCCCTTCGACTCCGCTCAGGGCATCGACTTCCAATTTGCAGTAATCTATGAAGCTGAGTAAATCGTTGTACCGGGTTTCTTCTGGTTGCAGGTGTTCGGTTTCAAGCCAGCTCAAAAAGTAGCCGGCATAGTTTGATTTCTGGCGGATGGTGTTTGCTCCGTTGCCCAGTTCCTGAAGGTAGGCTTTAAAGCCTGTTAGCTTGCTTTCTATCTCCTTGTTAAAGCTATATTCGGGTTTCTTACGCATTGGCAAGGTGAGTATAGATTTGGGTGCTTTCAAGGCTGCTATGGCCTAAGAACTGGCTGACTTCTTCCAGTGTCATTCCAGATTGTAAAAGGTGGGTAGCGATGGAGTGGCGCAGGGTATGGATGCCTATATCCTTTTGCAGTTTACTTACCTCTGCTAATTTGTGAACCCGTTCTATGATGGCATTTCCACACAATCGGTTTACTTGCATGCTTAAAAAAAGTGCTTCCGGTTTGGTATTTTTAAAGCTGCGTATTTTTTCTCTGGCCACGTAGATGTAATTCTCTATGTCTTCTTTTACGGCTTCTGTCATGGGTATGTACCTTTCTTTGTAGCCTTTGCCTTGTCTGATGTGGATACGTTTTTCTTTCAGTAAAACATCACTCACGTTTAAACTCACCCCTTCGCTTCGTCTTAGTCCACATCCGTAGTAAATGCTTAAAATAGCTCTGTCCCGGATGCCTAAAATACTATTGTCGCAGGCTTTGTACAGTGCTTTGATTTCTGATTGTGTGAGGATGATTTTGCTGGTTTCTTTGTCGGGCCTGGTTTTTATTTCTACTTCAAAAAATGGCTTTCCTGTTTCCTGTAAGTACCTGCTGAACCGCTTTATGGCATTAATGTTACTGGTTATGTAATTATTCGACAGGCTACCGTTTTGCCGCTTGTTTTTGCGGCTTTGAAGGTGTTTGTGGTAATTGGTTAAAGTTTGGGGCTGTATGGCTTCAAGCTTGGTTATTTCAGAAGCTTTCAGATAAAAGAAAAAATCATTGACATAGCGTACCGATGCATAAACAGTACTTGGTGCATATTCTAAGGTCTTGAGCCACTTTTCAAAGCTTTCTGAGAGTATAACGTTTATATCCATTACGATGATTTTTTATGACCCCGCACCTGCGTTTTCGTGGACTACTGAACCACTGCGTTTATCTTGCTGTCTTTCTTACTGTTGAGTGGTCTATTTTGTCCGTGAACCACTTGTAACCCACCTGACCCACTCACTTTTTGTTTTATTTCTTCCAAAACATTATCAAGTACTGTATTTACTGCATTTTCAAGGGTTGTGTATTCGTCTGTGGCTATTACTTCATATTCAAAGCCGGTTTTAAAACGGTTGCCACCTGTTATCTTGATAAAATTATAGGTGCTTAGGCTGTACAGGTAGCGCTTTATCTTACTCGGGTGCATTCTAAACGCCTCCCTTATTTCTTTGGCGTAAAAGCTGGTCTTTTTGTTTGCTGCAAGCCATTTTTTAAGAGATTCAAAGAAGCTGCGTTCTGCCTGATTTAATTCATCGGCCTTGGCCAGTAAGACTTCCTTTAATAGTTTGTTGGCCCATTCGATATCATCCAGTGTGGTTTCAATAAAGTGCTCTCCAGTTATCTTGTCTATTTTGATTTCTCGCTGGAACTGGTGATAAAAGGTGATGGTTTCGATTACGGCCAGATAATGAGCGTTTGTCCTTAATGGTTTAAAAACATACTCCGGGAGCTTTAGTAATTCTGCATAAGGATTTCTGACTTTGATGGGTTTGAGTACTGTTTGCATATCCTTAAAAAACTCCTTCAGCTCGTTTTCTTCTTTGTCGTTTACCTTACCTGCTGATAGTCTGCGTTGGTATTCCATAATCTGTTCTTTATGCTGCTGACTGTTATCGAGGTAAACCAGTAAAGAACGGTTGGCATTGTCTTCGTAAAGCCTTTCTTTGGTGGTGGTTCCGGCAAGACTTATGGGTCCTTCTACTTTTAAGGTGATGGTTTTCATATTTCCTTTGCTGTCTTTGATGGGGATGGTTTTACTTATCTTCTTCTTGCTTTGCAGTTCCCGTAATGGGTAGAGTACATTTTCGGCCCCGTCCATATCTTCAATAAGTACCAGCTTGTGTTTTAGTTCTTTTTGGTCGAAGTAGTAAAAGGCGTTTTCTGATAGTATGGTGATTTCCAGCTTCTCTTGTTCCGGTATCAGCTCACTTACTTTCTCCTGAAGGTAGGTTTTTCCGGTTCCGGAAGCACCAAGGCTGATTATGTGCAAGGGTTGTTCCCTGAGCCTCGATGTAAAAACGAGGTACATTAAAAGCCTGTTGTTTTCTTCGCCTATCATTCCCGTTCTGCCGATGTCGCTGTTTGTACGTTCCATCAGCTTAGGGGCTTTCAGGTAGTTTATTGCTTTCCTGTATCGCTGTTCGCTTAGCTGCCTTGCCTGTGGTTTCTGCTCTTTGAGGCTTTCTATTTTGCTTAACCTGTATTGCTCTATTTGTTCGGTCAGTTCTGCAATGGCTCGTTTTAAAACATTGGTTCCGGTTTCCAGTTGCTCACAGGCTTTATTAATGAACTTTTCTAAATAATCGCTGTGGTATAAATCCAATGTGTGCCGGATGCTGTGCAATGGGTCGCCTGTATCGGTTCGGCTTATTTTTACTGTAATTCGTAGCCTGTCTAATTGCTGCAAGTTGATTCCTCCAAGTATGATGATTTGCAGTTCTTCAGTGGTGTAGGTAATAAATTCAGGGTTTCGGATGTTCAGTTTCCCTGTTGTTCTTACTGGCTCTTGATGTGGTTCTCTTTCCAGTTCTTCAACTTTTTCAGTTAAAAGAAAAAGGTCTTTACGGTTTTCTAAAAGATGGATAAATATTTCAGTATCGTAAGCAACTGATAAGCTGTTGATGTCTTCATTTTCGGGTGTTTCAATAGCTGTTAGTTTTATTCCTGGTAATTCGTTTAAAAGTTCCTCCTGGTATTTCTTTATGGCTTCTGTCCCTGCCTTGTCTCCATCGAAGAAGAATATAATTTCTTCGAGCCTTTGCAGTTCCTTTATTGCTGCTTTGTGTTCTTCTGTAAGTCCGTTTGTTCCGTAACAGCTTAGTATTTCATATTCTGCTGTAATTACAAGCATTTGCAAAAGGCTTGCTGTGTCTATGATTGCCTCGGTTAATATCAGCTTTGTTGTGTTGGGGTTGGGATAGTTTGGATAAAGGCCGGAACGGTCTTTTAAATAATAGTGTTTTGACTTATCGTTGTTTGTAATGCTCCGACCGTAAAGGCTTACAATGTTTCCGGTTTTACCTTTTAATGGGAAGACAATACAGTCTTTTGCAAAAGCCGTGTAAGTTGTGCCATTTGCATTTGGTACGCTGCCATTGTATGGGATTAGCAAACCTGCATTGATACAGGCTTGTTTATCGTTTTCGCTCAGTTGTCCCCGGTGGTGGAACTGCCCGGAGTTGTAACCGATTTCTAATGATTCATAGTTTAGGTTTCTGCTTTTCAGGTATTCTTTAGGTTTCACGCTTACAGGATGGTTTAAACCATTACGGAAGCTCTCAAAAATCTTGGTTAGTATTTCGGTTCTTTCTTTGGGCGTTTGGGGTTGTTCCTGTGGTGTTGGTTTTTCCGGCTTGGGTTGTGGCTTTGGTATTGGCGGTAGTCCTACAAAATCCGTTGCCTTTAATAATCCTTTGTGTTTATTGCCTTCTTTTAGCGTGCAAAATTCTATCTGGTCGCCGTTCTTGCCGCAGCCAAAGCAGTTGAAAGTATTGGTTTGTGGGTAAATTTTCATGCTTGCCGTATCATCGGCATGAAAGGGGCATTTTAGCATGTTGTTTTTATCAGGCTGTAAACCGTAATGTTTCAGAACTGTTTGGATGCTTAAACGTGCCTTGATTTCAGTGATTTCCATTGTCTAAAAAATTTTGAAAAAATTAATCTTCGCATATATGCTACAAAAATAGACAATAGTATATTACAAACAAATACTTTATGATTTTTTTATCCACTAAAAGCGAAGTATATTTGCAAAACCTTCTATTTGAAGCGTATTTAATAGCATAAAGTGTACTAATTTATGGATACATTCGGCAAAAAATTAAAGGATTGCAGAGAAGCTAAAGGATTTTCCCAGGCAAAGCTTGCCAAAGAAGTTGGTTTGCACCATTCCATTATTGGCAGGTACGAAAGAGAAGAAGCAAAACCCACAATTGACGTGGTTGTAAGGCTGGCTAAAATACTTGATACAACCGTTGGCTATCTGCTCGGAGAAAGCGAGGATAAAGACTTACTAAAAGACCCGGCGATGCTTAAACGATTGAATGAGATTGAGAAAATGGACAACGAGGATAAAAGCCACATCCTTTATGTATTGGATGGCTTTATTAAATCGGTGAAGCTTAAAAATATTGCTGCTTTATAAAACAAAAAACCGGGATGTCCCGGTTTTTTGTTATCAGTCAAGAACATAATCACTTTCTATTATAATGTTTTCAAGTTGTTCCTTTGTTGAAAAATTAAAGTAATACCAGATACCCTCTAAACCAGACACTATTTTAATTGTCCTTATGTGATTTAATCCAGGAGGAGTTTTGACAAAAAATTGCAAGAATACCTCGTCTTTCTTCATGCCTAACCTTATACCATAAAACAACTCGAAAGAATTATCCCTAATATCTGCTTTAAAAAGTTCCAGTCTTTCTGTTTCTGTATTCTCTATCAATTTAACACTAGTCTTTTCATTTTCTATACTGAATATTCTAAAAATATTAAAAGACGAATCTATCCTTACCTTTAAATCGCGTTTAACTAAGTACCCATCTTTAAATTCTTTGAAATTTGCATATTTACCGAACGGATAAAACAACAACTTATTTGTAGAAACAATTAATAGGGTATCTCCCTTTTGCTCTAACTCTATGATTTCAAATTCTTTTTTTGCATACTGCATTAAAGAATCCTGAGTTATTTGGGATACTTCATTAGAATGAGTTTTCAAACTATTTGATTGAGTACATCCATATAATAATATGAAAAATGCTAACAGTTTCATAATCTATTTATTGAGGCACGATTTGGCCATTTACAACTTTGTAATTCCCTTGTGGTAAATTGTTTATTTGTTGAACAAATGAATTATTAACAACTCTTGTATTGTCTTGTACTGCCGTTTCAGACTGTGGTGTCAAATCAAAACTTCCTGTAGAATTGGCAGATTGATTATTTGTAGTAACAGGATTCCCGTTATTATCAATTTTTCCATCAGGTGTTTCGGTTACTGGTCTATAATATCCATAAAACTCAGAGTCACGATATTGTTCTGGAGATATCGCATATGGGTTTTCCTTCGATAATTTTCCAGTACCTCGGGCATGAGTTAATTTTATCTTTCCATCTTCTCCAACTTCGGTAACCACGCCAACATGACCTTTCCATACAGCAACATCTCCAACTTGCGGGTCAGCCGAATTAATAAACTTATCTTTATTGTCAAAGTAACTTTTTAAACCAGATGAATTCATGTGTTGAACTCCATCTGTTATTTGGTCTGCTCCAAGTACCCTACAAACAAATTCAGCACAGTCCATATACTGTCTCGCTTCTGCAGTATTTGCGGTTCTCATTGAAGATACAGTTTCCTGTTTGTATTCAATTCCAGTCATACTTCGTGCAGCTTTAACTCTATCTCCTGGCCCCATTCCATTATAATCAATGAACCTAATAGGATTATTTCCTGCATAGCAATAAGGAGATTGCCATGGAAACTTCTCTGCCAGTGGGTCAATGGTGAAGAATCGTGAGCCATCTGGCCCGTAAAACCTCGCCCCGTAATCCTACCAATTTACGCGACTTTTTAGCGTTTCCCCTGGCTCCTTACCTGCTCCAAAACTGGTGTTCAAAGAACGTCTACTCCCTCAAAAATAGCATCTTTTTTCTTTTAATTGAACTTTTTAGCTGAAAAATCATTTTCATACAGCTTCAGTTATTTCAGTTAAAAGAAAAAATAACAACATTATTTTTTACAAAGAAAAACCGAAAAAAAGAAAGCCACTTCTACAAGGAAGGCGGGAAGGGATGTCAAGTTTTTTTATAAAAATACTACCCGAGGTACGAGGGTGGAGATTTTTTATAAAAACCCGGAGGGCTTGAACTTTACAGCCCTGGACGCCGACTTATCTTTGCTTTGCTTTTTTTGGTTTTGGCTACCAGGAGACTCCTTTTTTGTTTTTCTTCTTTGCTTAGAACCGGCTGATAATAATGGATGTGCGTGGAAAAACAGCCTTGAGCAAGCGTTGGGATAGTGGCTGCAAAAAGCGGAGAGAGGTACGAACGAAGCGGTTTGCAGACGCTGTGCGCGCGAGCCGACTGCGAGTACGACCGAGGCCTGACGGCGGGAGCTGACGAAGTATGAGGAAGCGAAGCCGGCAGTGGCGTTTACGCTGAGGTTTTGGCGGAGTTTTTGATTTTCGGGATGGGTTTTTCGTGCGTTGGCTCAAAAACTGTGACAAAACCGAACCGAGGGAGTTAGCAGGCGAGCCAAACACAGCAGCGGTTGGATGCGTGGCGGCTTGAGCCAGAGCGTAGAGAGGAACGAACGAAGCTTTGGAACAAGCGGCCTAAGCAGACAAAGGAGCTGCAGTGAGGAAGAGGAAGGAAGGCAAAAAACATGACAAACTACGAGGAACGAGTACCCGAAGGGCGGCCGGCGCTTGTTTTTACCTTATAGAACTTTCTTTTTAAAAACAAGTGCCGGACGGTTTGGCGTGCTTTTTTGCTGACTGACGATGACGAACACCGCTTTTCCGGGTCTTGTGCGGTGGAGTTTCTATGGGGGCTATTTATCGGGGTTGAATCTAAAGCCTATCTGCTTTCTTGGTGTTGGGTTCTCTTGCTTTTCTATCAGTTCGTCCAGATAGTTAAAAACCAGCTCTATGTTTTTGTCTTGATTTTGGAGTCTCTTTTTAATTTCTTCAATTTCAAGTTTAACGCTAAGATTATCGGTAAGCAGTCTGCGAACCTTGGTAAAAATCCTCATTATCTGGATGTTTACTTTTATTGCTTTGTCGCTGTTCAGTACACTTGAGAGCATAAGTACCCCGTGTTCTGTAAAAGCATAAGGTGGCGTTCTTCGTCCTCCCCAACTTGAGGTCGCAAATTGCGACTTCAAGTTTTTAAACTCAGCTTCTGTCAACTCAAACATAAAGTCTGCGGGGAAACGACTAACATTGCGCTTAACCTGTTCATTCAAGCGCTTTGTTTCAACACCATAAAGCTCTGCTAAATCACTATCTATCATCACTTTTTCTTCGCGAACAAAATAAATCTTGTTCATGATGATTTCATCGGGGGTTGCTAAATTGTTTTCTGTATTGCTCATCTTTTCATCATAAGGATTCAAAACTATTAATAAAACCTGAGGCTGCAAATTAAATATTTCGATTGTTCAAGGGATGGAACTTTTCAAGTTTGCTTTGTAAGCTGTCCAGATTGTTTAACTGGTACCGTTCTGTTGAACTTACATATTTATGGCCGGCCATGTATTGGACTTGTCTTAGATTGTGGTTTTTCAGCCAGTAGGTTATCACGCTTGCCCGGATTTGCTTGGGATGAAGGATTTCAGGGTTTAGTTTTTGGATGGCTTTAAACATGTGCAATAGGCTATTTTTGATGTTCTCGCTGCCGTTGATGCTGATAAATAGCTGGTTTTCGATTTTGGATTGATTGATTTTAGTGGGCTTTCTGGCTGGTCTTGGAGCTGTGATTTCTTGTAATATGGTTGGTCTTACTTCGGTTAGGTACTCGTGTAGTCCCAGTATTTGAAAGGGTTTTAGTTCAAGTGTCCGGCTGTTTCTTCTGCGGTTACCAGGAACCACTATTTTGCCTTCTTTGAGTTTTAAATGGTTGGGTTCTAACTGCTGTAGCTCTTCGGTGGTTACGCCTTGATAAACCAGGATTCCTAAAATGATTTTGTTTCGTTTCTTTCTGTTGGTGGTGGTTTCTAAGGATTGGTAAAGGTTTTCAAGTTCCTTAAAGTCGATGATATTGGAAGGTAGCTTTTGCCGGATGCCTTTTAGATTCAGGTTTGAAGCCGGGTTAATAATAGTGGGGTTGGATTGCTTCAGGTATTCATAAAAGTTTCTGATGCTTCGTAGTTTGCTGTTAATATGTCTTTTGCTGTTCCCTTCGACTCCGCTCAGGGCATCGACTTCCAATTTGCAGTAATCTATGAAGCTGAGTAAATCGTTGTACCGGGTTTCTTCTGGTTGCAGGTGTTCGGTTTCAAGCCAGCTCAAAAAGTAGCCGGCATAGTTTGATTTCTGGCGGATGGTGTTTGCTCCGTTGCCCAGTTCCTGAAGGTAGGCTTTAAAGCCTGTTAGCTTGCTTTCTATCTCCTTGTTAAAGCTATATTCGGGTTTCTTACGCATTGGCAAGGTGAGTATAGATTTGGGTGCTTTCAAGGCTGCTATGGCCTAAGAACTGGCTGACTTCTTCCAGTGTCATTCCAGATTGTAAAAGGTGGGTAGCGATGGAGTGGCGCAGGGTATGGATGCCTATATCCTTTTGCAGTTTACTTACCTCTGCTAATTTGTGAACCCGTTCTATGATGGCATTTCCACACAATCGGTTTACTTGCATGCTTAAAAAAAGTGCTTCCGGTTTGGTATTTTTAAAGCTGCGTATTTTTTCTCTGGCCACGTAGATGTAATTCTCTATGTCTTCTTTTACGGCTTCTGTCATGGGTATGTACCTTTCTTTGTAGCCTTTGCCTTGTCTGATGTGGATACGTTTTTCTTTCAGTAAAACATCACTCACGTTTAAACTCACCCCTTCGCTTCGTCTTAGTCCACATCCGTAGTAAATGCTTAAAATAGCTCTGTCCCGGATGCCTAAAATACTATTGTCGCAGGCTTTGTACAGTGCTTTGATTTCTGATTGTGTGAGGATGATTTTGCTGGTTTCTTTGTCGGGCCTGGTTTTTATTTCTACTTCAAAAAATGGCTTTCCTGTTTCCTGTAAGTACCTGCTGAACCGCTTTATGGCATTAATGTTACTGGTTATGTAATTATTCGACAGGCTACCGTTTTGCCGCTTGTTTTTGCGGCTTTGAAGGTGTTTGTGGTAATTGGTTAAAGTTTGGGGCTGTATGGCTTCAAGCTTGGTTATTTCAGAAGCTTTCAGATAAAAGAAAAAATCATTGACATAGCGTACCGATGCATAAACAGTACTTGGTGCATATTCTAAGGTCTTGAGCCACTTTTCAAAGCTTTCTGAGAGTATAACGTTTATATCCATTACGATGATTTTTTATGACCCCGCACCTGCGTTTTCGTGGACTACTGAACCACTGCGTTTATCTTGCTGTCTTTCTTACTGTTGAGTGGTCTATTTTGTCCGTGAACCACTTGTAACCCACCTGACCCACTCACTTTTTGTTTTATTTCTTCCAAAACATTATCAAGTACTGTATTTACTGCATTTTCAAGGGTTGTGTATTCGTCTGTGGCTATTACTTCATATTCAAAGCCGGTTTTAAAACGGTTGCCACCTGTTATCTTGATAAAATTATAGGTGCTTAGGCTGTACAGGTAGCGCTTTATCTTACTCGGGTGCATTCTAAACGCCTCCCTTATTTCTTTGGCGTAAAAGCTGGTCTTTTTGTTTGCTGCAAGCCATTTTTTAAGAGATTCAAAGAAGCTGCGTTCTGCCTGATTTAATTCATCGGCCTTGGCCAGTAAGACTTCCTTTAATAGTTTGTTGGCCCATTCGATATCATCCAGTGTGGTTTCAATAAAGTGCTCTCCAGTTATCTTGTCTATTTTGATTTCTCGCTGGAACTGGTGATAAAAGGTGATGGTTTCGATTACGGCCAGATAATGAGCGTTTGTCCTTAATGGTTTAAAAACATACTCCGGGAGCTTTAGTAATTCTGCATAAGGATTTCTGACTTTGATGGGTTTGAGTACTGTTTGCATATCCTTAAAAAACTCCTTCAGCTCGTTTTCTTCTTTGTCGTTTACCTTACCTGCTGATAGTCTGCGTTGGTATTCCATAATCTGTTCTTTATGCTGCTGACTGTTATCGAGGTAAACCAGTAAAGAACGGTTGGCATTGTCTTCGTAAAGCCTTTCTTTGGTGGTGGTTCCGGCAAGACTTATGGGTCCTTCTACTTTTAAGGTGATGGTTTTCATATTTCCTTTGCTGTCTTTGATGGGGATGGTTTTACTTATCTTCTTCTTGCTTTGCAGTTCCCGTAATGGGTAGAGTACATTTTCGGCCCCGTCCATATCTTCAATAAGTACCAGCTTGTGTTTTAGTTCTTTTTGGTCGAAGTAGTAAAAGGCGTTTTCTGATAGTATGGTGATTTCCAGCTTCTCTTGTTCCGGTATCAGCTCACTTACTTTCTCCTGAAGGTAGGTTTTTCCGGTTCCGGAAGCACCAAGGCTGATTATGTGCAAGGGTTGTTCCCTGAGCCTCGATGTAAAAACGAGGTACATTAAAAGCCTGTTGTTTTCTTCGCCTATCATTCCCGTTCTGCCGATGTCGCTGTTTGTACGTTCCATCAGCTTAGGGGCTTTCAGGTAGTTTATTGCTTTCCTGTATCGCTGTTCGCTTAGCTGCCTTGCCTGTGGTTTCTGCTCTTTGAGGCTTTCTATTTTGCTTAACCTGTATTGCTCTATTTGTTCGGTCAGTTCTGCAATGGCTCGTTTTAAAACATTGGTTCCGGTTTCCAGTTGCTCACAGGCTTTATTAATGAACTTTTCTAAATAATCGCTGTGGTATAAATCCAATGTGTGCCGGATGCTGTGCAATGGGTCGCCTGTATCGGTTCGGCTTATTTTTACTGTAATTCGTAGCCTGTCTAATTGCTGCAAGTTGATTCCTCCAAGTATGATGATTTGCAGTTCTTCAGTGGTGTAGGTAATAAATTCAGGGTTTCGGATGTTCAGTTTCCCTGTTGTTCTTACTGGCTCTTGATGTGGTTCTCTTTCCAGTTCTTCAACTTTTTCAGTTAAAAGAAAAAGGTCTTTACGGTTTTCTAAAAGATGGATAAATATTTCAGTATCGTAAGCAACTGATAAGCTGTTGATGTCTTCATTTTCGGGTGTTTCAATAGCTGTTAGTTTTATTCCTGGTAATTCGTTTAAAAGTTCCTCCTGGTATTTCTTTATGGCTTCTGTCCCTGCCTTGTCTCCATCGAAGAAGAATATAATTTCTTCGAGCCTTTGCAGTTCCTTTATTGCTGCTTTGTGTTCTTCTGTAAGTCCGTTTGTTCCGTAACAGCTTAGTATTTCATATTCTGCTGTAATTACAAGCATTTGCAAAAGGCTTGCTGTGTCTATGATTGCCTCGGTTAATATCAGCTTTGTTGTGTTGGGGTTGGGATAGTTTGGATAAAGGCCGGAACGGTCTTTTAAATAATAGTGTTTTGACTTATCGTTGTTTGTAATGCTCCGACCGTAAAGGCTTACAATGTTTCCGGTTTTACCTTTTAATGGGAAGACAATACAGTCTTTTGCAAAAGCCGTGTAAGTTGTGCCATTTGCATTTGGTACGCTGCCATTGTATGGGATTAGCAAACCTGCATTGATACAGGCTTGTTTATCGTTTTCGCTCAGTTGTCCCCGGTGGTGGAACTGCCCGGAGTTGTAACCGATTTCTAATGATTCATAGTTTAGGTTTCTGCTTTTCAGGTATTCTTTAGGTTTCACGCTTACAGGATGGTTTAAACCATTACGGAAGCTCTCAAAAATCTTGGTTAGTATTTCGGTTCTTTCTTTGGGCGTTTGGGGTTGTTCCTGTGGTGTTGGTTTTTCCGGCTTGGGTTGTGGCTTTGGTATTGGCGGTAGTCCTACAAAATCCGTTGCCTTTAATAATCCTTTGTGTTTATTGCCTTCTTTTAGCGTGCAAAATTCTATCTGGTCGCCGTTCTTGCCGCAGCCAAAGCAGTTGAAAGTATTGGTTTGTGGGTAAATTTTCATGCTTGCCGTATCATCGGCATGAAAGGGGCATTTTAGCATGTTGTTTTTATCAGGCTGTAAACCGTAATGTTTCAGAACTGTTTGGATGCTTAAACGTGCCTTGATTTCAGTGATTTCCATTGTCTAAAAAATTTTGAAAAAATTAATCTTCGCATATATGCTACAAAAATAGACAATAGTATATTACAAACAAATACTTTATGATTTTTTTATCCACTAAAAGCGAAGTATATTTGCAAAACCTTCTATTTGAAGCGTATTTAATAGCATAAAGTGTACTAATTTATGGATACATTCGGCAAAAAATTAAAGGATTGCAGAGAAGCTAAAGGATTTTCCCAGGCAAAGCTTGCCAAAGAAGTTGGTTTGCACCATTCCATTATTGGCAGGTACGAAAGAGAAGAAGCAAAACCCACAATTGACGTGGTTGTAAGGCTGGCTAAAATACTTGATACAACCGTTGGCTATCTGCTCGGAGAAAGCGAGGATAAAGACTTACTAAAAGACCCGGCGATGCTTAAACGATTGAATGAGATTGAGAAAATGGACAACGAGGATAAAAGCCACATCCTTTATGTATTGGATGGCTTTATTAAATCGGTGAAGCTTAAAAATATTGCTGCTTTATAAAACAAAAAACCGGGATGTCCCGGTTTTTTGTTATCAGTCAAGAACATAATCACTTTCTATTATAATGTTTTCAAGTTGTTCCTTTGTTGAAAAATTAAAGTAATACCAGATACCCTCTAAACCAGACACTATTTTAATTGTCCTTATGTGATTTAATCCAGGAGGAGTTTTGACAAAAAATTGCAAGAATACCTCGTCTTTCTTCATGCCTAACCTTATACCATAAAACAACTCGAAAGAATTATCCCTAATATCTGCTTTAAAAAGTTCCAGTCTTTCTGTTTCTGTATTCTCTATCAATTTAACACTAGTCTTTTCATTTTCTATACTGAATATTCTAAAAATATTAAAAGACGAATCTATCCTTACCTTTAAATCGCGTTTAACTAAGTACCCATCTTTAAATTCTTTGAAATTTGCATATTTACCGAACGGATAAAACAACAACTTATTTGTAGAAACAATTAATAGGGTATCTCCCTTTTGCTCTAACTCTATGATTTCAAATTCTTTTTTTGCATACTGCATTAAAGAATCCTGAGTTATTTGGGATACTTCATTAGAATGAGTTTTCAAACTATTTGATTGAGTACATCCATATAATAATATGAAAAATGCTAACAGTTTCATAATCTATTTATTGAGGCACGATTTGGCCATTTACAACTTTGTAATTCCCTTGTGGTAAATTGTTTATTTGTTGAACAAATGAATTATTAACAACTCTTGTATTGTCTTGTACTGCCGTTTCAGACTGTGGTGTCAAATCAAAACTTCCTGTAGAATTGGCAGATTGATTATTTGTAGTAACAGGATTCCCGTTATTATCAATTTTTCCATCAGGTGTTTCGGTTACTGGTCTATAATATCCATAAAACTCAGAGTCACGATATTGTTCTGGAGATATCGCATATGGGTTTTCCTTCGATAATTTTCCAGTACCTCGGGCATGAGTTAATTTTATCTTTCCATCTTCTCCAACTTCGGTAACCACGCCAACATGACCTTTCCATACAGCAACATCTCCAACTTGCGGGTCAGCCGAATTAATAAACTTATCTTTATTGTCAAAGTAACTTTTTAAACCAGATGAATTCATGTGTTGAACTCCATCTGTTATTTGGTCTGCTCCAAGTACCCTACAAACAAATTCAGCACAGTCCATATACTGTCTCGCTTCTGCAGTATTTGCGGTTCTCATTGAAGATACAGTTTCCTGTTTGTATTCAATTCCAGTCATACTTCGTGCAGCTTTAACTCTATCTCCTGGCCCCATTCCATTATAATCAATGAACCTAATAGGATTATTTCCTGCATAGCAATAAGGAGATTGCCATGGAAACTTCTCTGCCAGTGGGTCAATGGTGAAGAATCGTGAGCCATCTGGCCCGTAAAACCTCGCCCCGTAATCATACATATTCAACCCATGCATCCGGTCGAGTTCTTTGCCGTTGTAGAGGTAGGGGTTGTTGCCGGAGGTGAGGAGGCCTTCGGGGGTGGAGATTTCGAGGCCGAAGGGGTAGTAGTCGGTAG
>Ga0255345_1003973_pt1 | contig 16702 bp, 14 predicted proteins | sample wastewater_treat_6_FD_192415 | JGI IMG/M metagenome (GOLD analysis project Ga0255345, IMG submission 192415) | Wastewater microbial communities from Lulu Island WWTP, Vancouver, Canada - plant20 | ecosystem: Engineered > WWTP > Wastewater > Unclassified | place: Canada: Vancouver, British... | reverse complement strand
CTATGATGCGCATCCAGATTATTTTTCCTCGTCAATTTCTTTATCAGATGATTTTTTTCCTGATTGTCGTAAAATTCCTGTTTATCATCATCACGCGCATATATGTTCCTGTATGGTTGAAAACAACCTCAAAAATCAAAGGGTTATAGGCGTTGCATTTGATGGAACAGGGTATGGTAATGATGGAAATCTCTGGGGAAGTGAATTTCTTGTTTGTGATTATTCTTATTTTGAAAATCTTGGCCATCTCAGACCCATAAGGTTGCCAGGCGGAGAAAAAGCAATAAAGGAAATCTGGAGGATTGCTGTTGCCTATTTGTATGATGCTTTTGGAAAGGATTTTGAAAAAAATCTTGTTAGGCATAATAAACCTGAGACATTAGATTCTATAATTAAAATGATTAAAAAAGGCATTAATAGTCCATACTCACGGGGTATGGGAAGATTCTTTGATGCTGTCAGTTGTATCTGTGGATTAAGGAATACTGTTAGTTATGAAGGACAGGCAGCAATGGAGATTGAATCATTACTTTCAACTACTGAGATGGGTAAACCATACAACTTTGATATTGCAGATGATTCAGGTATAATAATTATAGATCAAAGACGCACTATCAGGGAACTTGTAAATGACCTTAATGAATCATTGCCTTTATCCATGATATCCCTCAGGTTTCATTCAACAATTGTGAAAATGATATATGATGTTTGCAGGATTATACGAAAAAAAACAGGTATCATCGAGGTTGTTCTATCTGGTGGATGCTTTCAGAATGTTTTCCTTTCAGTGAATGTAAAAAAATTGCTCGAAAAAAATGGTTTTAATGTGTATGCACATAATAAACTTCCATCGAATGATGCCTGTATATCTGTTGGCCAGGCAGCAATTGCTGGATTTTTGAAATAGATAGAATGATTTTATTACAGTATAAAGAATGTAATGAGCACCTCCAGATGCGATCTTTATTGACTTCCTGCTTTGGAAAAGTTCCCTTTTTATTTCCCCTTTTTCAAAGGGGGCGAGTGGGATTTTAGATACAGAAGGAAAACCTAATTTCAAGATGTAAATATAGAATGAAAAATGTAAAATTTAGAATTAAAAATTCGAAAATAGTTCAATTTGCCTTTCGCAATTTGGATTTTGATTCAAGAGAAGATATTGAGTAAGGAGGAAATATGTGTCTTGCTGTTCCGATGAGGGTAAAGAAAATAAATAAAAACATCGCAGAGGTTGAGTTATCTGGTATCAGGAGGAATATTGATATTTCTCTTATTGAAGGGGTGAATGTTGGAGATTATGTTATTGTGCACGCTGGTTTTGCGATACAGAAACTAAGCAAAAAAGATGCCAGAACCACACTGAAACTTTTTTCAGAAATGAAAAATGGTACATAGTGATATACGCATGGACAAAAATTCTGTGAACGATTTAGTATCAGAGATTCATCGTTTGTCGAAAAAGATTAAGAGACAGGTTAAATTTATGGAGGTTTGTGGTACTCATACAATGACTATCGCAAGATCTGGCCTGAGAAATTTGCTTCCAGACAATATTACCCTTATTTCAGGTCCTGGATGTCCTGTATGTGTGGTTCCAAATTCTTATATTGACCGGGCAATTGCAATCTCGAACCTTGATAAAACAAGAATACTGACATTCGGGGATATGTTCAGAGTTCCTTCTTCAGTTTCATCTCTCGAGAAACAACGCTCAAATGGAGCAAAGATTGACATTGTCTATTCTCCACTTGATGGACTTGAATTAGCCAGGACTCATCCAGATGAAACCATTGTTTTTCTTGGGGTTGGCTTCGAAACAACAGCGCCAATTGTGGCGAGAGTTATAAAATATGCAGAAAAAGAAAAAATCAAGAATTTCCTTGTTCTTTCAGGACATAGATTGATTCCCCCAGCAATGGAGGCGCTTGTTTCCAGTCCAGGCCATAACATTGATGGCTTTATATGCCCTGGCCACGTTAGTGTTGTTATAGGCGCTGAACCATACAGGATTTTTGCAGAAAGATATGGTATTGCCTGTGTTATAACTGGCTTTGAGGTTTGCGATATACTTCAGTCAATTATCTATCTTCTCGAGATGATTTCTGAAATAAAGGAAAAATCAGTGTACATACAATATTCGAGGTGTGTTAATAAAGATGGGAATATAACAGCAAGAAAAACAATGTATGATGTTTTTGAACCTGTTGATTCAGAGTGGAGGGGATTGGGTATTATTCCTTTAAGCGGGCTTGCTATAAAGGACAAGTATAGTGACTTTGATGCTAAAAAAATACCCGTAAATATATCTTCTTATAGAGAAAAGAAAGGATGCCTTTGTGGAATGGTGTTAAAGGGCATTATTTCTCCTTTTGATTGCAAACTTTTTGGAAAGCAGTGTACCCCAGAAAATCCTGTTGGGCCATGTATGGTATCATCCGAGGGAGCGTGCGCTGCTTATTATGCCTATGAAAGACGATAAAATTTTAATTACCTATGGTGCTGGTGGCAGGCAAACAAGAAATTTGATTGAGAATGTCCTGTTGAAATATTTTAAGGACCCTGCATTGCGGCTATTACCTGATTCAGCATCCTTAAGTATTTTTAAATCATGCGCAGATATTTGTTTTACAACTGATGCTTATGTTGTTAAGCCGATATTTTTCCCTGGAGGGGACATAGGGAAACTTTCTATTTGTGGTACGATCAATGATCTTGCAGTTTCAGGAGCAAAACCACTTTTCATTTCCTGTTCATTGATAATTGAAGAGGGGTTTAGGATATCTGATCTTGAAAAAATTCTTATGTCAATGGCAGATACTGCAATGCTTAATTCAGTAAGAATTGTCACAGGAGATACAAAGGTTGTTGATAGTGGCAATGGAGATGGGATTTTTATTACAACCTCAGGGATCGGCATAAAAAAGAAAGGACTTTCGATGGGTATTGATAAGATAAAACCAGGGGATGCAGTTATTATAAGTGGGGTGCCTGGTATGCACGAGATATCTATTGTCAATGCAAGGGAAAATCTGGGTTTTAAGTCAAATCTGAAAAGTGATTGTGCTTCTGTTTATGGACTTGTTTCAAAAGTTCTCTCATCTTCTAATGGTGTGAAATTTATGAGAGATCCAACAAGAGGTGGGCTTGCTTCTGTACTGAACGAAATTGTTTCTAATAGGAAATATGGGATTAGAATTTATGAAGAAAAAATTCCTGTTACTGAAGAGGTTTCTTTTTTTTGTGAAATACTCGGTTTTGACATTCTGAACCTTGCAAGCGAGGGCAGGGTTGTGATGGTTGTCGACAGAAATGATTGTGAAAAGGTGGTGTCTATTATGAAAAAACATTCCTCAGGGAAAATGTCAAGTATTATTGGTTATGTGACCGATGAACTTCCTGGAAAGGTTGTGATGAAAACTAAAACCGGGGGAGAAAGATTTATTTTGATGCCTTCTGGACGTCAACTGCCGAGAATTTGTTAGGTTTTATTTCTCGTATCAAATCCCCGCAGTCCTTTTAATTGCTTATCAATCAATCCGTTTGACCCATTACCCGCCGCTAATTCAGTTATTTCTTCCCTGCTTATGGTATTTGATTCTTTTACACCGCAAAGAATGAAAACATCTTTACCCCGTTGTTTTATATAGTTAACTGCCTCGCCCCTTTTCTCAAAAACGAGTTCTCCTCTTCTCGTTACAGGAATTTTTTTAATTTCCTCACTTGATTTATTTATGATGGCGGCAAACATCATAAAAATTCCTAACCCAGGGTTGGGTATGAGTGTTAACTCTTCTATGGTTTCTTCTGCTGCTGTGATGCCGGCTTCCAATACTTCTTCAATACTTAAGTACAGAAACGGTCTTGTCCTTCTTCTATATCTTGTAGTGGTTTTTTTCTCCAATTTTACCACCCCCTTGTTTTTATCTTTTCTTAAAATAAAATTCTTCGTCAATCTTTATTCTTCCATCTTCCTTTGCAGCCGCCCATGTGTCTGCAAATGTCACAAGAAGGGTTAAAGGACATTCCCTGTGTGCAACTGGTCTATTCTCCTGTATATACTGGCCATCATGATAAAGAATTGCCTGAGCTTCCTGATCTGTGAGAGAAATGTATTTTGAAACAATATATAAACTTCTTGCTGCAATAGACATTTCTATTTGATTTTCATTATATTCATAACCAGAATTTTTTTTGATATATCTTGGAGAATGTGGCATTCCTATTTTTCCGACATCGTGAAATAGACCAACTATTGCGCAACTCTCATCTGATATTTCTGGTATCAAAGCATTTTTTAGTTCAAGCATTGTCTCTGCAACACCTACAGAATGAATAAGCAGGCCTCCTTCAATACTTAAATGATATTTTGTACTTGCAGGAGCAGTAAGCCATGTTGTTTGATTTTCAAGAAACCAGACAAATTCATCACACTCTGATTTTCTTATTATTACTTTTGAAAGAATTTCCCGATATCTTTTTACAATTTCATTATCTTTATACATCTTAAGAACCTGGAATAACTATATCTATAAATTGAATCGTTAGTGGATCATTCTCAAGCCGTGCGAATGTTCCACGACTATCTCTAATAGATACAGGGGCAACTGTCATCTCCAGAAAACCAATTGCTGTTACCTTTGAAGAAATATTTCTAAAGCAAATTTTAGCTTTTAACTCTTCACCTGGCAGAAAGCGAATATCAAATCTATCAGATACGCCTTTTTTTCTTGGGGAATAGATTCGTCCTCTTTCTCCAATTAATGCCTGTGCACCGCCAACGGTAAAAAGCGAAGGAAAACGTTCATTACCATTGTTGTCGACTGCTCGCACAGTATCAATTGTGAGATATCTTAATTCACTGGTACTGTTCCTTATGCTCATATTCAATGTAAGCACATGGTTTTCATACAATACCTCCTTTAGGACGAACACAAAAACATCTGCCTGTCTTACCTGTGGAGAAAATGGTTTTTCATCAGCGGCTACTTCTTTTTGTTGTGTGATGCTGGTGCCAGTGGATTTAATCAGATCATCCAAAATACGATCTCTTGCTATTATCTCAGATCCTGCTGCATAGATTTTTGCAGAGCTTACATCTATTATTTTTACAGAAAGGTATACTGAATTAGCAACAGGATAAACAGTCCCAGTGATGATAACCTCTGCGCCTGATACCTGGGCGATTTGTTTTGCGAAGGCAGGGTCAATAATACCCTGATTTGAGATATGCCTATCAATCAGGAGTTTGCTCAATTGTAATCTATCTATCACATTGATTTGTTTTGTACTCTGAACAAGTGTAATGGTTATTTCTTCAGCAAAAAATCTACCGAGAGTTGTTACATTTCCTTCGAGGTCAGTAAAATCAGTAATTGCCACAACCTTTTTTTGTATATCAGATACTGATTCAATAATATTTGTGGTAATAGATCTTATTTTATTAGTAAACTCCATATCAGCGGCAAAACACGAAATAGTCCCAAGTAGAATTACACCCGCAATGATTTTCCCCCATATTCTGTACATTTCTTGCCTCCATGCAAGTATAATTTTTCCCTTCATTGTATCATATCATACCATAATAAAATATAAAAGTACCGGGAAATTGTGTTTGATTTTCAGAATAGTGCAAGGAGAATGATGATTTAATATCTTCAGTGCAACAAACAACAGATGGAGGGTATATAATGATAGGGCGGATTTATTTTGGCGATGATAAGAAACCAGATATATGGTTGATAAAAATAAAAGTGGAACCAGTAGAAAAACGCGATATAAACGAGGAGACAGGTATGGATTTGCCTACGTTTCTTTTTCGTTTTCCCTCCTTTCGTAAAGGATGAGAAATGATTTTCATAAGGGGAACTTGTGGGTAAGGGATAGTTCAAGGAGAGGTGGCTTCTATAGTTTTCTGATAATAACTATTAAGAACCAAGTATCCATACAGGACTTGCCCAAACGACATCTTTGTTTTTTTGAACAGCCCTGATGTAGTAAAAGGCAAATGGTTCCTTCGAGAATTTTGTTGGCGGAAGAAGTATTTTTTGTACTGGATCGCAATCTTCCCATAAAAATTCAGTGTCAATTCCCTCTTCTTTGCTCACATATATTATCCTGCCATTTCTAATTATCTCAATTCTATCAAGATTATCTGTGCCATGAAAGATGATATGAATCCGTCTCGTGCTTGCTTCCCATCCGTAAATTTCTGACCCTAATGGTTTGTCATTTACCGTGTAATAAAGGAAAATCCTTGCCCCTGTTGTTGCAATTGTTCTTCTATTCCAGAGTGCTTCCCATATTCCTTTTCTTGTAAGTGTTTTTGCAAAAACACCAATCAGACCATCCTTGTAATTGCAGTTTCCACGGGGAAAGTCAGTTCCAGCATGGGATATATGGTCATCGCCTCCTCCTGTAAAGCCAGCGCGCCATCCTGCAAGGAGAGCATTAATTACATACCCTTTTTTAAAGGGTTCCCATCCATTTTTACATTCAGGTACAGGGTTTCCATCTTTTTCCGAACATTCATAACTTCCTCTTTCCTGATAAATCTCAATTAAGCTTTCTTTTTGCAGGTTATGGTCCTTCCAGTCACAAAAATTTCCACCGTGCGCAGTATGATGAGGTACTATAATGGCTTTTTCATCTTTTAATGCTGCAAAAAGCGCCTGCGGGTTTGGATAGCATCCTTCATCCGATCTGTACATTGGTCTATTATCGTGGTAATAATAAACATTTCTATCTCCATCTCCATTTCTTCTCCACTTTGCCCATTCATAACCAGGAAAAGTAATAAACCTTTTTTCGTGGTTCCATTTCCTCACTGAATTACAGGTTTTCCTCCACATTTTATCTGTTGTTTCCCATAGGTGGTCATGGTCTCCAGATGCTCCAAAGTCGAGACCTGCCTCATTTTTCAATTGATGAAAGTAGTAATCAATCGTTCCAGCACCATCAGACATTTCTGTATGTGCGTGAATCATTCCCCAGTAAAGGTTAAATCTTTTTTTTTCGCTACATATTATCGGGTTACTTATAAATTTTTGACTTCCGTATTTTACTGTTATTCTGTAAACACCTGGATTTTTTAGGGATATTTTCAATTGCTGACAGGTTGAGTTCTTTGTTATCTTTATTTGTTTTTTTAATTCTGTTTTTCCACAGAGGACCTTTATTTTCTTATCCGGTATCTTTGAGGACAGGTTATGAAATTTATCTTCTGGTCTGATAAGAAGATAAAACTTTTTTTCAGGAAAAACACCCGAAGGTCCAAAAGTTTTTATATGATGGACTTTTCCACCAAGAATATGCATTACGCAGGCAGCAAGAATATTTTTTTGATTTTCTCTGTTCCAAACGCTTTCTGCTTTGTGGGGATATTCTGGTGATTTTGGATTGTCTCTATACAACACAAAAAACTTGTTCAAAAAGCGGGTTGTTCCAACAGCAACATTTTTCATTATCACATAGATATTCTTTCCTGCTTTGATGCCGTTTCCTGGCGGGAAGATTGTAATTACACCAAATGGATTATTTCCTTGAGATGTCTTTAACTGCACATTGTTGCACTTTACAAGGATAAACCCGTCTTTCTCAGGATCATCGATTTGAATATTGGGAAAATACCCTTTGTTGTTTCTCCCTCCAAAAATTTGCAGTTTAAGAATTTCTTCTGGTTCGATATCCTTAGAAATAGAGAATTTCAATCTTAATGTAATCTTTGTTCCTGCAATTGCCACAGGCGGCTGAGCAATTTCTATCTTTACTCTTGCGGGGATTCTTATGGGTTTTTCGAAATCAGGAATAAAAATATTCTTTCTCATAATCCTTTTTCTGATAGTATCCTCGAGAGAATCTCAACATTCTGTTGTATCTGATTTCCATACTTTTGAAACACCCCAATCATCATAAGATCACCTGGTTTTATATTTTCAATAGCAAACTTCATTGCTGAGTAAACATTATTCTCGTCTTTGCAGGATCTTCCTGCGCCAAAAATTTTATACGCGATACAGGGTTTCTTAACCTGTTTTATTACTTTGCACATCATTGGTGGATCCTCTGGGTCAAAGATTTCTCCTTTCGAACCATTTATGGAAGTAAGTCCTTTTTTCCCTCTGCCTGTAAGGTTGTAAAAACAGGTCAGATACAAATCAATATCCCAGTTTTCTTCTTCTGCCATTGCAATGAATTCTGGCTGATGCGATGCCATGCCGGTAATACATCCTGTGTCTCTTATCATTTTAAGGTGCTCTTTTACTAGTTGTTTTTTCCCTTCCATCAAAAGGTTATCAAGTTGTCCACCGTGATGATATATGCAGACCGGCTTTACTTTATTTGCAGTAATTAAATGTAAACTTGCTTCAAAACTTGCAAGTTCTGGTACTGTCTGCGCAAACCACAAGAAGTTTTTCATTCTACCTTCATTGTAATATTCTCGAAGCAACCTTAACATATGGATATCTCCTCGTGCGCAAAAACCGCTTATACCTTCATTTTGCGCAATATCCCATGTTTTCTTGATTTCTTCGCAGGTGTAAAAATCCATCATTTCTTCATCAACGTCCCGTGTTTTATGGGAAAATCCGCTGAATGGATTTGAACCGAGAATGAGTTTTGAAATCTTGAGGCCAAGAAATTCAACATGTGGAATCATTTTCTCCCTCCATTTTTTCCTCCAGTATAGCAGTAGCAATTCTTTTACCGATTTCTTTATAGTCCCTTTTAGTTAGTATCATTCCATTGTTTATCCCATAGGGAATTTCTAAACATAGTCCTGGTGTTTTTAGAATAAAATCAAAATAATCTGTGAATTCCAGACCTGTAAGATTCTTCAGGTTTCCTTCGGACCGCGCATTTTTTCTATAATTAGGGAACATATAATCTTTTCCCACTGTTTTTCCAATCCTGTTTATCCAGTAGATTTGTTTTTTCTTGATTCCAGCGATATTGCCTTTATTTGTGGTAGGAAAATATACTCCATCTCCTTCAGCGCCACCCGGTGCATGAAAATCTAATCCTAACAAAGGATTGCATCTTTCCTGCCATCTTGCTATATCTCGTTGAATAACCAGTATTTCATGTCTCAATACCCTTTTCCCCCAGGACCTGTTTAAATCAAGCGGGAAATAATCTTTCCCATATCTTCCTTTTTCAATTCCATCGATGTTTGAAAGAGGTATTGCCCATACTATTAAATCCTGTGTTTTAACGCTCATGAGATATCTTAAGAAACCATCAAGAACCCAACTTCCTGGTGTTTCTCCAGAATGTTGTCGTGCAACAATATAAATTCCTGAGTTTTTTGAATCAGGAAAGGAATAGTCATTAGATAATCTTATCATTGGTCTGTTTTCTGTGCTAACCCCAATAGTGTCTTTTTTCCAGTAGCCATTGGATTCTTCCACGAGATTTTCAAGTTCAGGTGTTCCATATGGATAACACAGGGCAACATCATTAATTTTTCCGGGTTTATTCAATACCCAGGATATTTCGTATCTTCCATCTGGAAGAATATAAAACTGATATGTTTTTTCAAATCGTTGCCACTGTCTATTATCTTTTTTGACAACCGGTAGAATGTTTAAAAGGTCACAACTTCCCATCAACATATTATATGGGTGTTTTAACACAAATCTTATATGCTTCAGCTTTTTATTTGTTTTAACCCTGAAGCAGAACCAGAGAGATTGAGGTCCATCAGAAGGAGACGCAGCAAAGAAAATTGTTGCTGAATCTTTTGTTTCTTCAATAGAAACATCGCTTGCATTCCCATAGGGTATGTTTGTTGCAACACTCAAAGTCATTTCTTATCCTGTTAGATTTTTATTTTTATTTCTTTTCTCTTTTTTGCGCTTTCAATTGCTCCAAGGACCATCGCAAGGCTTTTAATATTATCATCTGCTGATGTCATAGGTTTTCTACCTGTTTTTAAACAGTGGATAAATTCACGGATTAACCCTGAATGTCCTTCATTTTCATCTTTTCTGATTGGAAACTTAATATGCAGGTCTTTTGTTTTTCTGATAAAACCTGTTTGCCCGATAACTTTTTGTGCGGCAAATTTTTCCATACCATCCCAGATTGCACTTCCTTTTTCTCCAATAAATCTCCAGTTTCCCGCCCAGGTTGTATTCATTCCTTCAGCACACCAGCTTCCGAGGTATGTATAAACAATTCCGTCTGTCATTTCAAATATAGCATTTGCACTGGCATCCTGTTTATACCAGGAAGAAGATGGATTCCACTCGTAACAATAAACAGATACCGGGTCGCTGTTTGTTAGGAATCTTGCCATATCAAAGGTATGGATTGCCATATCAAGAAGAAGAACATGTTCCATTTTATCTCTAAATCCTCCAAAGTGGGCGCCAATATAAAATTCACTGTTTACTGTGGTGATGTTTCCTATTTTGTTTGATGCTATAAACTTTCTGACACCGTGGATATAGTTATAGTACCTTCTATTTTGAATAACAGCGAAAATTTTTTTCCTCTTCTTTGCCTCATCAACCATTTTCTTTGCGTGGTCAAGGGTATCAGCGAGAGGTTTTTCTCCAAGGACATTACATCCTTCTTTAAGCGCGAGCATCGTTATCTCATAATGTGCTTCAGGCACAGTGCAATTAAAAACAGCATCAGGTTTTGTTTCTTTTAATGCATCTTTGAAATTATCACTGATAACCAGATTCTTTAGATTAAATTCTTTTGCTTTTTCTTCTGCTGCAGAGCGATTAATATCAACAAGCCCAACAATCTTTATTTCTTTGTTTTTAATTGCAGGTGCCAACCATGCTCTACTGATAGAGCCACAACCAACAAGCAGTACATTTATTTTGTCTGTCATTATTTTTCCTGGTTAAGTATTGTCCATCCATCTGCTTCTGCAATTGCCCGTGGTATAACAAGCGAAGCAGGGGATTTTGCCCATAATTGAGGTACAGAATAAAAATATGGAAAACAAAATCCATTTCCTTCAATTCTCGCGATTGTTCCGTCCTCTCCTGGATTTAGTTTAATAGTGTATGTTCCCTGTTTGCTGATATCAATCTTCCTTATTTTAGATTGTTCTGTTGGAAACAGTCCTGTGTAGATTGTGAGTATTTTGTATCCATAGGTATCAAATATCTCAAGGTCAAGCGACTTTGTTCCCTTTGGAATATAAAAGAATGCCGGATGCTGTGTTAAACCCTCTTGATTAAGAAAATACGTAAACGGACATGGTTTTGAATACTTACCTGTTTGCACATCGTAGTAGACCGTTGTGATTGAAGCAAGATTTCCACCATATCCAGTGCTAAAACGATATGTGCCAGGTCTTTTTGCCTGTATTGAAACATCAACAAGTTGAATTTTTTTACCATCAGGCATTGTAACCTCTTTTGATGGTTGTTTTGTCATTGTCTCGTCAACTATTGAAACCCATTTTTTCGCTCTTGCGTCCCACCAGTCAACTCCATAATTAAAGTCCCTTGCTCTATAATACGCATCATCTGGGTTATAGGGCCAGAAGATTTTGAAGCCAATAATATCTCCCGGTTGTTTGGCAATAGTTAAAAACTTAACAGGTTTCTGGTATCCGCTATTATAAGAAAACGGGGCATCAATCGGTGTTGTTAAATAATAGTTACAGGAACTTGGAAATTCTGCCTGAAACTCTTTTACAATGGCAAGGTCGTTTATATCTACATCAGATGCTTTTTTCCCATTTGCAAGCACAGTATCCCTGAAATATACCACTGGTACAAGTTTCCAGAAATCAAGCACCTTGTTCCACCATACCTGTGTTTCTTCATGGGTATAATGGGCAGGTCCATTTGCATATTCTCCTGCTGCCTTTTTAACATCATAAATCTGGAAGGTTCTTCTTACAACAGCGTGCATTGCAACCATATAGGACATCTGTCCTTTCCACACATATTCCTTCATTCCCTGAGAAGATGGCGTTGCTTTTCCACTTTCTTCAAGGTAATGATAGTACCAGTATTGTTTGACATCATCTATTCTTTTTTGTGCGTCTGGTTCTTTTTTAGGGTTTATCTTTTTATCTGCTTTATCAATCATTCTTATTGCCGTTGCCCATGAATTTGGTCCATTTACAGGAAGATTATCAGTAAGCATAAAATCATAGTATTCCTTCATTTCCTTCCATGCGCTTCCAAATGCTTTTTGAAACCATGTATCTCTTATTTTTTCGAGTTCTGATAATGATATTCCTGGATTCCATAGGGTTTTTGTCATAAGGTAATAGGCGAGTCCGTACTTACCAAAGTTAAAGTCAGTTTCGCAGGACAATGCTTTTATTCCTGCCTGATATGTTGTTTTTATATCTTGGAGAATGCTTTTTGGAGATGCACTCCACCCAGCAGGAATTCCTGCTGTTGTTGGGTCTGAATAATAGGATAAACTAATAATTCTGTAATCCCCCGATGGCTCACGGGGTAGCATTATCTGAAATGCTTTTGCCATATCTAACTGGCTCTTAAAATTTTTCCATTTTCCCCATCCACGGTGCTTTGGATAACTTGCTATCATAACACGTATTCTCGGGTCAAGATTGAAGTTAGGTGGAACATCATGATAGTTATAACTATATCCGCTGCTTCTTACGAGTTCCTTTTTCAACTTGCCTGTTGATGTGATTCTTTTTTCTTGAGGAAGAGAATCAATCCATTTGTCATATTCATGAAGAATCCAGTTTGCGAAACCGAAGACAGTATCAGAAGCCGCAGATGGGTCCCATATCTCTACTGGTTGATTCAATCCATTATAACCATGGAGGATATAAGGCCTACCAAAGGGTATTCCTTCTTTTTTGCAGTAATCAGGATACCAGTTTTTGTATCTCATATATTTATCAAGAACAGCGTATCCACCGCCATCCTCTGGTTCGTGTCCAAAAATAAAAACCTCGTCAGGGCTTTTCTCAAAGAATTGCTCTGACTGTTTTTTCATTTCTTCAAGTATTACCTGCCTGACAAGAGGAACAGACAAATCAAGGTTTGTTCCTATCTCGAGTAAACTTTGTTCTATCCACTCTTTTCCATTTGAGATGTATACCTTTCCTGCCTGGGGTGTTCCGTCAGGGTCACTGTTAATCCACATTTCACCATTGTTGTCAGCGGTTGGTTCTGGTCTTTCTGCAAAAAGTCCAATGCTTGTTTTTGGAACAAGAAATCCCTCTGTGGTATTTGTTTTTTTCATTGCTTCAATTACTACTTTATGATACGCCTGCATTGCATGGCCTGGAAACCCAGGCATTGAAGAACCATAAATTTTTGTTCCAATTGACCATCTGTACCAACTTACATCGACTGTTTCATCATCAGGATGAGGTGGTTTCTCCATAATTGTGCCGACACCATAACTCTGGCCGCTTGTTGGCCAAAGCGCCCTTATATAAAACCCTGGTCTACCTGATTTGTTTATATTAAAAACAATTGGTTTTATTTTATAATCTGGTGTGTAAATCCAGTTTGGGCCCATGCCAAGAACCTCATATCCGGTACTTTCCATTAAATCAACAGCGCCCGCGATTATGCCTTCTGGATTATTTGCAATCACAATTACCCTGTTTGGTTCTGTCTTTATGTAGTATGCTTCTTTATTGTTATAAGAATCAGTGCCATCATTTGCGAGGGCTTTTTTTATCTGTGGGTCGTTTCTAATCTGGTAGGGTGCGCTTTTAACTGTTAAAAGTATTATCCCTTTTGAAATGTCATTGCTGCATTTTAATGGAATTGTCTTGCCTGTCATCTTTTTTACTGATTCCTGGATGAATAATCCCGTTCTTCTCATCGTCGCATCTTTTGAAGAGTCATACCAGACAAGTGGCTTTGAAAAATCAATGTTGTATCCTGCTTTTGCTCCTTCATCATAATGGATAATGATTGATGGTAAATTTTCTTGGGAAGTTGTTGGCGTAAGCAGGGTATAGCCGATAGCATCCGCGAGAAAAGAACCGAGTAAAGATAAAACAGACATCAATAGAATTTTTCTCATATTTTCTCTCCTATGTATTTTTTTCAAGCCAATTTTCAAGTTCCTCAAATTCCTTTCTGTTTTTTACTGCAACCCCGTCGTATACCACATCTACAGGGTTAAGTTCCTTATGAAGTTGTTTTACAATATCGGGTGTCAATGATTGTTGTGAATTTCCAAAAATATGAACTGCCTTACCCGCCTTCTGTGCTTTTTTTAGAACATCAAGCCACTGGAAATTAGGTCTTTGACCTTCTCCTGCCTGCCACTGAAAAACCCTTAATTTTTTGATAGAAAGAATATCATCAAGGTGTTTGAGTGCGCCTGGTCCGTCAAAATGGAAATAACTATGATCATAATATTCGATTTCTTCCTCAATAGCGGGGAGTACAAATCTCCTGAACATTTTAGGGCTCATCATACATATGAAATCCGCCTGCACAACACCAATCTTCTTTTCGCTATAGAATCCAGAATGGGCTGTACCAAGTTCGTCATTATCAATACCTGCACTGTATAAATGATTACAGATTTCAGGAAAATCCCTTCTCAAAGAAAGCATTGCATTATCAATAATCTCTGGACAGTCATATAAATCCATGCAAAGTTTTTCTGCGCCTCGAAGTGCAAGCAGTGTATCTATATTTGAATGTTTGTCTATATCGGAAACAAGATATTTTCCTTTTGAGTCATCGGCAATTAATCGAGTATACTTTAGGAGTTTCTGGAAGGTTTCATTTTCAGGGTTAAATTTTAACGGGAGGAACTTATTCCAATCATCTATAATTGGCTCTACCCAATTTGTGTGTTTTGATTTTTCGGAAAATCTTAATCTTGCTCCATAAAATGCTGCAAACTGGTCAGGTCCAAAATCAGGATTAAAGCAAGGAATTCCATCTCCAAGAAAATCAAAATTCTCGGCAAATTGATTAAAGAGTTCTATCTGTTGTTTCCAGAGTCCATTACATGCTCTGTAATATCTTAAAGTAAAAGCATCTTCAGAGTAATTTTCTTTTCCCTCCTTATAGCAGCCAGACATAACAATTGGTCTTTTATACAACTGCTTGTTCCAGAAATAATTCCATCGTTTTTTTGTTTCTTCAAATTCAGGTTTATACCTTAGCATTAAGTCCTCCTTTTGGTGTTTATTTAACATTATCTACCATTTGTGTGTCAAGTAGATGTCAGGAAACCGCGAGAGAAAAATCATAAACTCTTCCTCGCTCCTTTGGAGAAAAACAGGATGGGCCGTTAAAATGAAGAGATTAACCGTGTCCATCTCGATTTATTATATGGTAGAATATCACAAAGTATTTATCATTTTAATACACGGGCGGGATTTCAAAAGGACGGATAATGATTAAAGATTTCAATATAGCTGACATTTTTTTAAGAATAAAACAACGAAAGCCAGTTATTCATCACCTTACAAATTGGGTCACAATATATGATTGCGCTAACATTGTGAAATGCCTCGGTGGTTCCCCTATTATGGCACATGCACCTGAGGAGGTGGCGGATATCATTAAGATTGCATCTTCTCTTGTGTTGAATATTGGTACATTAACACTTGATTTTGTTGAATCTATGAAGATTGCGGTAAGAGCAGCAAACCTTAGAAAAATTCCTGTTATTCTTGATGTCTGTGGGGCAGGGGCAACAGCCCTCCGCGACAGAAAAGCGCTTGAATTGATTGATTTTTTTTATATTGATATCATCAAAGGTAATTCTTCTGAGATTGCGAGAGTTGCGGGAGAAAATGTTAAAACAAAAGGTGTTGACGCAGGTGATGTTAAAAAGGATATGTTGAGTATTGCGAGAAAACTTGCAAAAAATAAACAATGCACAGTTGTTGTAACCGGAAAAGATGATATAGTTTCTGATGGGGATTCAACATATATTGTAAAAAATGGAGACGAGATGCTTACCCATGTTGTTGGAACTGGATGTATGGTAAATTCAGTTATTGGTACCTTTGCAGCAGTAGAAAAAAATCCCTGTTTCGCAGCAGTGGGAGCACTTGCCTGTTTTGGAATTTCTGCTGAGATTGCCGCAAAAATATCAAAAGGTCCTGGTTCATTTAAGACAAATTTATTTGACTGTCTTTTTTCTCTTGATAGTAAAACAATAGAGAAAATGGGAAACATTGAGAAGATAAATGAATAAAAAGATTAGTGGTTATTATTTTATTACTGATGCAAATCTTACCCGAGAAGGTATTTTTAATGATGTTATGCGGGCATTGAATGCTGGTGTAAACATTATCCAGTACAGAGAAAAAAATCGTTCAACAAGAATGATGTATGAAGAAGCAAATAAACTAAGAAAAATCATAAAAAATGCATTGTTTGTTATCAATGACAGGGTTGATATCTGTCTTGCTGTGGATGCAGATGGTGTTCATGTTGGCAACGAAGATTTGCCAGTTCCCATAGTAAGAAAGATTATCGGACAACAGAAAATTATAGGCGCTACTGCTCATAGTGTTGAAGAAGCAATAGAGGCAGAGAAAAACAGTGCTGACTATGTCGCTGTTTCACCTATTTATTTTACTGACACAAAACCAGATGCGCAATCACCTGTGGGGATAAAGGTTCTAAGTGATGTTAAAAGGGCTGTATCTATACCAGTTGTTGCCATTGGAGGAATAACAATTGAAAACGCTCCTGACATTATAAAAGCAGGGGCAGATGCCATATGCGCAATTTCTGCTGTTTTGTGC
>Ga0255345_1003965_pt1 | contig 16718 bp, 14 predicted proteins | sample wastewater_treat_6_FD_192415 | JGI IMG/M metagenome (GOLD analysis project Ga0255345, IMG submission 192415) | Wastewater microbial communities from Lulu Island WWTP, Vancouver, Canada - plant20 | ecosystem: Engineered > WWTP > Wastewater > Unclassified | place: Canada: Vancouver, British... | reverse complement strand
CTATGAAGCGTTTGAAAGAATTAAATGCGCTTGTTAAGGAAACTCCTCTTGAGTTTAATACAGATTTTTCTGCAGAAAAAATAAGGGAAATAAACAGGAAATGATAATAACAGAAGATAGGATAACCGATGAAAGCTGTATGGTTGAAGAGTTCGAGCATGCTGATGAAAATGAAAAGATAATTGTTGATACCAGTATATGGATTGAGTTTTTAAAAAATAGTCCTATTATATTCCCAAGAATGCAGGCATTGCTTGAAGATAATAATGTCATCGGAGTTGAATTTATTTTCGGAGAACTTCTGCAAGGAGCAAAAACAATAAGAGAAAAGAATATCATTAATTTGTACTGGCAATGTTTGCCAAAAGCAGATGAGTCGAGTATATGGTTGGAAGCAGGTGATTTTTCAAGTGAAAATATGCTGCTAAATAAAGGTGTAGGTTTGATTGATTGTGCGATAATAGTACTGTCAATTCGAAATAATTTTAAAGTCTGGACTCTTGATAAAAAACTGAAATCAGTACTGGCTTCAAATCAAATTTATGAGAAGTAGAGTATTTTCTAGATATATCCTATCAGCCGCCTAATTATATTAAAATAAGTATTCAAATAAGTCTGTCCTAAATCATTCCTAAGATGAAAATTCCAAGGGTATTAATAGTGACAATTTAATTCAATTATTAAAAAGGTATGATTACAAAATAGCCCGACAAACAGGAAGTCATACCAGGTTTATTTTAAATATTAAAAATACAGACATCATATTACAATACATAGGCATAAAGATTTAAAAATCGGAACCTTAAATAACATTTTAAATGATATTTTAAAATACTTGAAATAAATAAAAAGAATCTTGTTAAAGATTTATTCAAATAGTTATAAAATAAATAATAAAAATATAGTCTAGGGAGGCAAAATGAACATTTTTAATAGAGTTGTAACGGTGATACTATTATTAACTATAGCTGTAACTTCTATTGTTTCTATCGTTAATCTTTTTGTTAATCTTTTTGAGTGGGCTGATGTCTTACAAAGGGTACTAAACTACTTTAGTAAAATAAGTACTCCTATTGGCGCTCTAATCTTGTTTGCTTTAATAGTAGTTTCTATTGTGCTATTAGTTTTTGAATTTTATAGAAAAAAAATTAAAACAGCTAGTATATTAAAAGATGGGTCAGGGAAAGCTGCTTTAACTTTAAAAACCATTGCCTCTGAAATTCAAGACGAGCTAGCAAAGGAAAAAGACTTAAGTGACCTAAAAATAAAAGTTAAACCTATATCAGATGGAATTGTAATTGATATGTTAGCCAAATTGGGCAAGGATCAAAATGTTCCAGAAAGAGTACAACAAATAAGAAACCAGGTTTCGGACTTTGTTTCTAAAAAATTAGGTTTTAATGTAATTAAAATTAATCTTACGGTAACTGGTCTTACCCCTCAAAAAAGTGAAGAAGCCAAAAAAGTAGAAGAAGCTAGAGTTATAGAGAAGGAATCAAACGAAGGTAAGGAAGAAAAGTCAGAAGATATTATTGAGTAACAGATTCAGGTGAAGAAGCCCTTTCTGAAACTATCAGCAAGGGGTTTCTGCTGCATTAATTGGACAATTTGCTTATTACTATGCTTTAAAATTGGGAGAAACCTCAAAAGTAGTTCCTATTGCTTCGGCTTTCCCCTTGATAACATTAGTTATAGCAGTTATATTTTTATCTGAGAAAATCAGTATCATAAAAGGTTCTGGTGCATTGTTAATAATTGCTGGAATTATTCTCTTAAGGTTTTGATCTTGCTAATTTAGATTAATCCAAAAATTATAGTTCTAGCCAATTGAAATAAATTTTATAAGATAATATTAAAACTGCCTACTACAAATATTGTCACATCTTTTAAGCATTTAATAAAAGTTTTTAATTATATTCAGAGATTTCTGCTGGAAGACATTTCAGAGCTTAAATAATTTACTTTTTTTTCTTCTCTCTTTGACTTAATGCACTTCCTGCAGCAGATTTGGAATTTTTACTTGTTCTTTTATCCTTAAGAACTTTTGATGCTTTAGAAGCAACTTCTCTACTTGTTACTTTTTTAGCCATTTATTTTCCCTTTTTTGTTCTTTCATTATGATATTTTAAAACTATTCTCAATTATTTTGATTTCTTCTTTAGAAAGATTATAAAGACTATATAATGCGTAATCTATTTCTTGCTTAATTTTATAAATTTCTTTTTCCTGATTTTTTAATTTTTCTTTTTTTATATTAAACCACTCATAAGTTTTGTCTTTCTGTTTTAGTGTCAATTTAATACCTTGCTTATTTAGTTCCGAAATAAAATCATCATAGTTTAAATTATAAAAATTTTTTATTTTATTAGTAATTTTTTTAAATTTGTACTCAATTTTAAGAATATCAAATGATTTTTCTAAGTCTGATTTAAAATCTTTATATGTGTTAATTAATTTTTTAGCATTTGCTGCAATTTTTTCTCTATATTCCGTGCAGGCATTTATAATGGGTAATCTTGATGTAACAGGATTATCAAATTGCATTGTTCTTATTGCTTTTCCAAATATAAATCTGTAAGCATACCAATTTAGCAAATTGGAATTTAAAATTGACCAGATAAAATAAGGACTATAATTTTTATCAATAGTCAACTGATTTATAGTATCAACTAAAATATAGTTTTTATTTTCAGGTATACATGCAGTAATTTGAATACGGTCTATGGGGTTTTCAATATGTGCAATAATTCTTTGCACCAAAATAGAATTATCTTTTATATATGCTTGGTCAGAATAAATTTTTTCTTTTTTAATCCACCCTTTTATACCTATAATGCCATATCTCTGAATTTCCGCTCCTCCAATGACAGGTAATTCTCCATCACTAGACAAATATTTTTGTAAGATAGCTCCTCTTTGATTTATGCTTATGTCATTTAACATAATAGAATTTTTCCTTATTTTTTTAGCCAGTTCGATTTCTTGATTAGTTACACTATTAAGTAAAAAACCAAACTCCTTTGCATCTGCTTTAGCAATTTTTGCAGTTACTTGGATTACATTTTTATTAAGCTTACCAGAGCTATAACTTGAAAAATTTTTGGATTTATTAAAAATGACAATAGATTGTTCAAGTTTTACTTCTTTCCATACTTTTGCGCAATCGATAACTATTACTATATTATTACAGGTATAATTTCTAACTTTTTTATAATTAGAAGCAAAGCAAAAAGCTTTAGGTATAATAAAACCAAGAAATCCATAATTTTTTATTAGTGGTAAAGATTGCTTTATAAATAAAATCGCAGTGTCAGTAGATCCAATTTTTAATTTAGAATTTAAATACCCCCTTTCTTTATCCTTTAAATCTGCTCCGTAAGGAGGATTCCCAATAATTACATCAAAACCACCAGCAGATAATATTTCTTTAAATTCTTCGTTCCAATTAAATGCTTTTCTACCAGCAATAACTGGATCATCAATTAAGCTATTCCCACATTTTATATTTTCATCAAGTGCAGTAAGTTCTTTATTTTTATTTGCAGTTTTCAACCATAAGCTAAGTTTTGTAATCTCAACTGATTCTTCATTTAAATCAACGCCATAAATATTATTTGTAAGAATATGCTTATCCAAATCAAAGATTTGCCTTTGTCCCTTTTTTAGTTTTGCAAGCTCTTCATTTACTAATTGCCCTTCTTTGTATAAATAGTCAAAAGCCTGGATTAAAAATGCGCCGCTACCACAAGCAGGATCTAAAACTTTTATATTTTGTAGTGTTTCACGATAACTTTCCCAAAATTTTATGTGAGCCTCTATTTTAGGGTTTGTTTTTAATTTACCTTTTGTGATCTTAATATACTTGTAATCTTCTTCAGATAATTCTGGCAATGTATTAAATCCAAGTTCTTCTTTTCTATCATGTAGCCATCCACCGACAGCTTGTTCAACGATGTATTTTGTTATATATTCTGGGGTATAGTAAATTCCTTCTTTTTTACGTTTGCTTTCTTTTTTGGTAGTTTTTATTTCATTAATATCAGCTTTCATTTCCTCGATATCAGAGATACTTTGCTCAAAAATATGACCTAGAATATTTACATTTAGCTCACTTTCAAAGTCATAATCAGAAATTTTTATAAGCTCTCTTAGAATTTCATCTTTTATATTTAGGCTGTCAAGTATGGCATCATCAGTAAAGAGTCCGCCATTAAACTTGTTAATATTTTTGTTTTTATTTCCTATATTTATACTGTGAAATAAACCCTTTAGTTGATTCCATAATTTATATTCTGAAAGATCATAAGATTCGTCAGCTAATTTTAAAATATTACGTAAGATGTTAAAGGGAAGAAGACCTAAATCTTCACAGAAGCTTATAAATATTATCCTGTCTATAATTTTTTGAGTTTTCTCTAAAATGATATTTTTATCTATTTGTGGATTATCTTGGCTAATATATTTAAATAGCTTGTTTCTTGTCTCCTTATATTTACCATAAAATTCTTTTGTTATGTTCTCTTCTTTGAGATTAGTTTCTTTTGCAAGTTTTTCAATTAATGATTCCTCTGCTAATGATATAAGATTGTTTTTGTTAAAAATAAAATAAAATTTTCTAAATTCATTTTCATTAAGCAAATCAAATATACTAAATTTTTGATAAAAATTTATACCTCTTTCAGAATTGTAAAGTCTAATTTCTTTAAAATTTGAAACAATAACCCATTTGCAACCATCAAATTTATATGAATAGCTAAATGCTTGCTCTACCGGTGATTTGTTATCTTTTCTATTTGTTTGTTTTTTATCAAGGTCAACATTTGATGGTTTTAACTCTATGACTGCTTTAACTTTTTTCACACCAGGTTCAAAAAAACCAAGTGCACCATCAGCTTCTGTTGAATCATAGTCAGTAGTAGGTTCAATTAATAAGTTATACTTTTTTTCACCAGAAAGTTGTGAAGAATAGCCTAAAATTTGTTCAAATATTCTTTGCAAAAAAAGAGTTTGGATTGATTTTTCTTTTGTGCGACCTGAATCTTGATTTAAAAAATTTATAATTTTTTCAATTATTTCTGTATAAAATAATCCTTTGTCACTAACAATATAAATATTTTTCCCTATATACTCATTTATTAGTCTTTTATTGAATAAATCCATAATAAAGTAATTTAGGTTATTTTTGATTCTATTATTTTATCATTGAAAATAAAATTAGTCAGTTTCTGATTATAAGGTTGTAAAACATATTTTATTTTTTATTTACAAAATAAAATGTTAAGATAAAAATATTATCTCGTTATGATATTTTAAATAACAAATTGAAACTAAAAAACATTATTTTGCTATGGCTATTATAATTACAAAAAATGGGAAAAATGCAAAAAAGATTTCTTCTGTAACCATTAAAGACGAAGAATATCTCCAGAGATACATTAATGATAACCCTGAATGCATTCCATTAGATGAATTGCAAGAAGATATAGAAATATTAATTCTTGCTAGAGAATTTGAAACTAAATCAGGATCAATAGATATTTTATTAACCGATAAAACTGGAAGTATTTATATTGTTGAAACTAAACTTTATAAAAATCCAGATAAAAGAAAAGTCTTAGCACAAGTTATGGATTATGGTGCAGCGTTATGGAAGGGTTACACCGTGCCTGAGGACTTTATTAATGATATTGAAATTAAAATTGTTAAAGAAAAAGGATCATCATTAAGAGAAAAAATAAATAAAACTTTTAAAATAAATGATGAGGCTATTTTACAATTATTAGAAAATTTAAAAAATAATTTAAACGAAGGTTCATTTAAATATTTGATACTGATGGACAAATTAGATGACCGACTAAAGGATTTGATAATTTATATGAATCAAAACTCTAAATTTGACATTTATGCAGTTGAATTAGAAATGTATAAATACGAAGATTTAGAGATAGTAATCCCTAAGATGTTTGGCTCTGATGTTAAAAAGGATTTACATAGCACATCTAGTGATACTATTAGATACTGGGATGAAGAAAGCTTTTTTGATACTCTAAGACAAAAAGTCAGTGATGATAAAACAATTGAAATTATAAATAAAATCTATGATATTGTAAGAAAAGGAAGCATTAAAGATCCTTTTTATACGAAAACTAAATCAGGAACTTTTAATTTTATTTTACCCAAAGATAATTCACCATATTCCTTATTCAATGTAAGCACAGATGCGAAAATTAGATTTTTTTATTTGAATGAATTTAAAGAATGGAGAAATAAATTAAAATCAGCTGGTATTGATATTCCAACAGGAAAGAACGAATTTGAATTTAATATTAATGAATTTAATGAAAGATATAATTTAGAAAATTTCCTTTCATTAATAAAAAACACAAAAAGTATTTAATAATGATTTCAGACTAGAAATGATTTTTGAATTAAAGTGCTCTTATGGATTCTTCCAGTTCTTTTCCTGTCACATGCAAATAGATCTGAGTTGATTCCAGACTTCTATGACCCATCAAATTCTTGATATTTACAAGGCTTATATCTTTATTTAATAGTCGCGTTGCGAATGTGTGTCTTATAGCGTGTATTGTATAACCCTTACCGGAAAGTTCTGCAATTTTAATAGACCGGTCAAATAAGTTCTTTAAACTGTTATGATGAATCCTTTGACCTGTACAACCAATAAATAAGGCATTATTTTTTAAAGGTAGTCTTTGATTTAAATATTGGTCCAGAAGTTCCATAACTTCATCATGCAGTCGTATTATTCTTTGATTTTTATTTTAAGATTTTTTTACAATTAAATACCTGTTTCCTAAATTAATATCATTCCAGTTAAGATTAATAAGTTCAGTTCTCCTTAGTCCAGTATAAGCAAACATTGTAAATATTAATTTATCCCTCAGTGCATATTTTTTAAATTTAGTGTAAGTATTATGTTCAGTTGCAGTCAAGAATTTTTCAAGTTCAATATCATTAAATACTTTTGGAATTTTTAATTTTTTTCTTGGTACTTTAATAAGTATTGAGGGATTTAAGTTAATGTAGCCAGAATCATGAAGAAACCTAAAAAAGTGATGAATTATATTAATCTTGTTTGTAATTGAGCTAGGAGTGTAATTATATTTTTGTCTTATATGATTTAAATAGTCTCGTAAATTGTTTTGAGTTATTTCATTAATATCGGTTACTTGTAAATATTCGAATAATCTTTCTAAGTCAGCACTGTATCTATGAATTGTGGATTTGGCGGCATCTTTTTCAGTTTGAAGATAATTTAAGAAATAATCTATGTATTTTTCCATATAAAGATTATATTTTTATTAATTACGCGAGAGCATAGTAGTATAATTCAGTAGAATCAAGTTTTTTAATGAAAAAAAGTTGTAATAGTAATTAAAATAAAAAACTATATTTTTTAATTTTATGAATAGTAATCAATTGATTAAACCGGACTGGAATAAATTTAAAGCAAAGTTTAGTGAAAATCTTCAAAGTAATTTTGAATGGCTTTGCTATTTGTTATTCTGTAAGGAGTTTGACAAGCCTGCTGGTATTTTTCGTTATAAAAATCAATCTGGAATTGAAACAAATCCTATAGAAAAAGATAATGAAGTCATAGGGTGGCAAGCAAGATTTTATGAAACTACCTTATCAGAACATAAAGATGATTTAATCGAAGCAATTGCAAGGGTTAAAAAAGACTATCCTAATATTACAAAAGTTATTTTTTACACTAATCAAGAATGGGGTCAAGGAAGAAGACAAAATGATCCAAGAGCAAAAATAGACCTAGAACAGGAAGCAAACGAATTAAAGATCGTAATAGAATGGAGGAATGCTAGTTTTTTTGAATCACCTTTTGTAGTAGTCGATAATAAAATTATATCTCAACACTTCTTTAGTTTAGACAATAGCATAATAGACCTTTTAGAAGAAAAGAAAAGACATTCAGAAAATATTTTATTTGAAATTGGAACAGAAATAATATTTAACAAAGAAAAAATAGAAATTGATAGAAGTGAATTTATAAAAAATTTAGAAAATGAAATAAAACAGAAACAAGTTTTAATTTTGAGTGGACCAAGTGGCGTTGGAAAGACAGCAATTATTAAAAAATTTTATGAAAAGCAAAAAGATGATATTCCTTTTTATATTTTTAAAGCAAGCGAATTCCAAGTAAATAATATTAATGAACTATTTATGAGTTTAGGTTTCTGGTATTTTATAGAAGCACATATGGAGGAAAATTATAAAATAATTGTGATAGATTCTGCTGAAAAATTATTTGATTTAAAAAATACAGATCCTTTTAAAGAATTTCTTTCTGTTTTAATTCAAAATAATTGGAAAATAATTTTTACTACAAGGGATAATTATTTGGAGAATTTAAATTGTGATTTCATAGAAATATATAAAATTACTCCATTTAATTTAAATATTCAAAATTTAAATCAGGAAGAATTGGTAAATTTATCACAATTGTATAATTTTATTCTTCCAGAAAATAAAAAATTATTAGAATTAATAAAAAATCCTTTTTATTTGAATGAATATTTAAAATATTACAATAAAAATGAAATTCTTGATTATATAGATTTTAGAAAAAAAATATGGAATAAAACAATTGAGAAATCTAACCCTAACAGGACTTATTGTTTTTTACAGGTTGCATTTCAAAGAGCAAATGAAGGTCAGTTTTATATTTATAATAGTTCTCTAGACTCCCAAATTTTATATCAATTTGTTCAGGATGGAATTTTAGGTTATGAGAAAGCAGGATATTTTATCACTCATGATATTTATGAAGAATGGGCTTTAGAAATAATGATTGACTCGGAATTTATAAAAAAAGCAAGTAATAAGAATTTCTTCGAGAATATCGGACAATCACTGCCAATTCGTAGAAGTTTTAGAAACTGGTTATCTGAAAAACTTTATTTAAAAGATGATTTAACCAAGCATTTTATTGAAGAAGCTATATTAGATAAAGAGATTAATTCTTTTTGGAAAGATGAAATTTTAATTTCAACGTTATTTTCAGATTATGCTGAAACTTTTTTTGATGTATTTGATGAAAGATTAATTGAAAATAATTATGAATTATTAAAAAGATTAACTTTTTTAATTAGAATTGCATGTAAAGAGGTTGATAACGATTTATTCAAACAGCTCGGTGTAAAAGAAATAAATATGCTTACAACAAAATATATTTTTACTAAACCGAAGGGTGAAGGATGGAAAGCGCTTATTAATTTTGTATATAAACATTTAGAGAAAATAGGCAAAGAAGATATTTATTTTTTTATTATACCTTTAATCCATGATTGGAATAGTAAATTTAAAGAAGGGGAAACAACAAAACAATCAAGTTTAATTGCTTTGAAAATATATCAATGGATGATTGAAAAAGATATTTATTTTTATCGTGATAAAGACATCAAGGAAAAACTTTTGCAAGTAATATTATATGGGTCTAATGAAATTAAAGATAAATTGAAAGAAATAATTGAAGAAATTATTGAAAATAAATGGAAATATTATAGAGATCCATATTATGATTTATCGGAAACTATACTAACAAAATTAGAGGGGATTCCTGTTGTAAAGGTTCTTCCAGAACATGTTTTAAAACTTGCTGATTTATTTTGGTTTTACACTCAAAAAGAAGAAGATTTCTATTACCATTCAAGGATGGGGTTAGAGCAATATTTTTGTTTAGAGGAGACATTCTCAACCTATTTTCCACCAAGTGCATATCAAACACCAATCTATTGGTTACTTCAATATTCTCTGCAAAAAACAGTAGATTTTATCCTATCTTTTACAAATAAAACTGTAGAATGTTTTGCTAAATCTGCTTTTGGAAAAAAAGAAGTTCAAGAAATAGAAGTTTTTATTAGTGAAAGTGAATCAGTAAATCAGTATATTTGCAATAGAATATGGAATGTGTACAGAGGCACCCAAGTTAATCCACATGTTTTAAGTTCAATACATATGGCCCTAGAGAAGTTTTTTCTTGAATGGGGAAATATTATTAATTCAGAAACATTAGAAAGCTGGCTTTTCTATTTATTAAAAAGTTCAAAATCTTCTTCGATTTCAGCAATTGTAGTAAGCATAGTGTTAGCATTTCCTGAAAAAACTTTTAATGTTTCAACTGTACTTTTCCAAACAAAAGAGTTCTTTCATTTTGACTTAGAAAGGCTAGTTCTAGAGCAAGATGCAAAAAGTCTATTTTCGATTGGGTATGGTGTGAATTATGAAAAAAAGATTTATCAAGATGAAAGAATTAAAACATGTGAAGATGAACATAGAAAAATTTCATTGGAACAACTTGCTTTAAATTATCAATTTTTTAGAGGAACAAATATTACTGAAGAGGATGCAAAAATACGGCAAAAAATTATTTGGGATATTTTAGACAAATACTACGAAAAGCTTGAAGAAAAATCCATTGAAACTGAAAATGATAAAGATTGGAGATTATCTCTTGCAAGGATGGATAGGAGAAAGATGAAGATAACAACTGAGAAAGAAGATAATCACATTCTTTTAAAATTTAATCCTGAAATAGATTCAGATTTAAAAAAATATAGTGATGAATCTCTCCAAAAAATTTCTGAGTCAACAGAATATAGTTCATTAAAACTATGGGCAGATTATAAAATGAGGAATGATAAAAAATATGAACAGTTTGAAAAATATGAAAAAAATCCGAAACTTGCATTAGATGAAGTAAAGGAAATAGTCTTAAAATTGGAAACAATAAAAAAAAGAGTATATTCGAAATCTCCAGATCCCGAAGATAAGAACTTTTATCTTTTTAATCATGATATTCCTTCAAAAGTATGTTCTGTTTTGATAAAAAAATATTCGAATATACTTTCAGATGAGGAAAAAATTGTTTGTAAGGATATTATTATAGAAACTGCTTCACTACCTTTAAAAATTAATTATCAATATCAAATTTCTGATGGTGTTGAATCTGCAATCTATGCTCTACCCAAATTATTAAATGCATTTCCAAAAGAAAAAAGCATTATAAAAACTGTCTTGCTCTTGAATCTATTCAATTCAAGTTCGGTTGGGTTATATGGACAATTTTCAGATTTTTGCATTAATTCAATTACAGCTGATTTATGGGAGAAAAATTTTGAGGATGCAAATTCAATCTTATTAGGATATTTATCTTTAAAACCAAAATACGAAATAATAAGAGAGAAAATTAGGCGTGAAAAATTCAAAAAAAATATTTATGAAGTTTATGAAAATGAGGTATCGGAAATATTCTTAAGAGAAAATGGGGTAGATATAGAGAAGGTTATAGAGAATAAATTTTCTTTTAATAATATAGGGGATATTACTAAATTAGATCTGAATATTTTAAAAACAGCTTTCAAAATAATCCCATTAAAAACGCCATCAGAGGAACATAAAGAAATAGTGAAAAAAATCATTTCGACCTTTACAGCACAACTATTATCTGATAATAGAGATGATAAGGTTGATTATGAAGTTAGACATGAATTTTTAAAGCAACTTTCATTTTTTGTTTTGAATTCTTGCGAAAATGATATCACTAATTATTTGAAACCATTTGTAGATAATTTTAAAAATTCAGATGTAATAGCTGAACTATTCCAAGAATTTATTTTAGCGGAAAATGAGTTAGATACCTATGACAATTTTTGGTTTGTGTGGAATTTGTTTTATAAAAAGATAATTAATTTATGCAAAGAAAAAGATAATTGTCGACATTTAGAAAATATTATAGAAAGTTACCTTTTTGCAAGAACTCCTTGGAGAGAGACAGCCTCCAATTGGTATACCCTAAAAGAAGCTGATAAACTTTTCTTTGAGAAAATTTCTTCAAATATTGGTCATTATCCTTCTACACTTTTTTCAATTTCGAAATTGCTTAATGGTATAGGTGAAAAATTTCTGAATAATGGGATTTTCTGGATTTCTAAAATGCTTAAAAATAATAACCTTTGGGAAGATGAATTGGTTACTGATACAATTTTTTATCTAGAAAATATTATTAGAAAATATTTATATAATAATAGAGAAAAAGTTAAAAAAACAATTGAATTGAAACAAGAGATTTTGCTAGTCTTAAAATTTTTAATAGAAAAAGGTTCTGTCGTTGGATATATGTTACGCGAAAATATTCTATAAAGGTTACTTGTTAAAAATAATTTATAGTATATAGCTAATTTTAATTAATACTTATCTAATTACAACCCTAAACACATCTTTTAAGTATTTTTAGTTTCAATCTCGGCTTATAGACTAACTCCACAAATCTTAAGCTACTTCTATAAAATAAAGTCTCAAAACTTCTTAGCGGAAAATCCTTAACTGCAAGCACAAAATCAGGTTAATTATTACAAGATATGTCAGTGGTCCTTATTAAATCCAGAGCAGAAAATAAGGATATTTTTAAGCATTATAAAAGATACATATCTTACTGGAACGATTAAAAAAACAGGGATGTAATGTTTATAACACTTGCTAAAGATTATGATAGAAAAAATAATATAAATCTTAATTTCAGGTAGAAATGGTGTTTTTTATTCATGACATTTATTCAGGATGGAATTAGAAATGGTTAGAAGAAACTATTATAATAAATCCTTATATACATCAGCAATTCCGCATCTTAATTTCTAGTATCACTAAATCAGGCTTAAATTGAGCCAAAAACATTCTTTTTTCTACGAAAGCAAATTCGCATTGGGGGAAAGCTATCTTTTTGTTTAAAAATATGATATGTTACTAACATATCATAATAAACGGAGGATATAATGAACAGTAAATATATGGAACTTGAGCTAAAAAAGGTAACATCACACCTTGCAAAACTGGTATCAAAAGGAAGTTTTCTAAGAGGAAGTCCAGTTATTATGAAAAGAGTATGTGGAAACCCTAACTGCAAGTGTGCTACCAAAGGAAAACTGCACAAATCACTTTACATTTCTAAAAATAAAGATGGAAAAAGAAAGATGATATATGTGCCAAAAGATATTGAAGAAGAGGTAAAAGCAAAACTTAAAGCTTACAAGAAAGTAAAGGATTTAACAGAGAAGATATCAGAGATAAATTACAAACAGCTCGAGTTAAAAAAGAAAAAAGGTAATGTTTAAAAGAATTGTTAATTATTCTAATAAATATTTTAACCTATTTTCCTTAATTAATGATATTTCTGATATGCGTACAAAGCCGCAGATAGCTACATCTGGTATTGCAGCATCAATACTTTCCATTCTGTTTTGTGGACTTGGTTCACTAAATAAATTTAATCAATCAAGGGATTTATCATTTGTTAGTAACATGCTAAAAAGAATTCCATCATCATCAACTGTTGCAAGGACGTCAGATACAATAAACCTGGATGCCTTAAGAGAGATATTAAAATCTATTTACCTTAAAGCTAAAAGATCAAAGATGATTGAAGACTACTGTGGGAAATATATTGGTATTGTTGATGGTCATGAAATATGTTCAAGTGATATTCACTGGTGCAGAGACTGTAGTGTTAGAAATGTCTCTAAAATAGAAGGAGAAATAAAGCTAAACTATTATCATAGATATACTGCATTTATTCTAGCTGGACCAAAGTTTGCCTTTATGCTTGATATTGAACCAGTGTGTCCAGGTGAAGGAGAGCTTGCAAGTTCATATAGATTACTAGAGAGGGTATGCAAAAATTATTCAAAAGCATTTGAGGTAGTTGTTGGTGATGGACTTTATTTAAGTTCAAATATATTTAAATTACTTAAATCCCACCATAAATATGCTGCAGCAGTGCTAAAAGATGAAACAAGACAGTTATATGATGAAGCAATATCGCTATGTAAAATTACAGAACCTATTGTATATGAAAAGGATAATACAACCTATAAAGTTTGGGATAACACAATAGAGGGGATGTGGGATTCATACAAAGAACCTGTGAGGGTAATTAGATCAGAAGAGATAACAACGGTAAGGCGTCACTCAGATAAGCTTGGAAGATGGGAAACAGTCAAGGAGAAGGCAGACTGGTTATGGGTAACTAGTCTGCCTAAAGTTGTTGGCTCTAAAAATGTTCTGTCAATATGCCATAGCCGCTGGCAAATTGAAAACAAGTGCTTTAATGAGATAGTCTCTCCCTGGAATGGAAACCATGTATATAGGCACAGTCAAAATGCAATTACTGCTTTTATTTTATTTTTATTTATAGTACTAAATATCTTTAATATTTTCTTTGCACGAAACATTAAAGACAAAAGGATTAATACTAAATCCTTTTTAATTGATCTCATAAAAGCAGAATTTCTAGTTGTAAAATGGACTATCCCGATACCTTCCCCGTAAAGCACATCCCATTTTTTTTAAAACCAACCAAATACACCTTAATACAATTATATAAGTAATTGATACTTTGGGCACTCCAAATTTGCAAAAAATCATATATTTTCTAAAATATTTTTGTCCATTTTGAATTTAATATATGAAAATGCTGAGGAAAAATAGCATTTTTGAGCTTAAATTATGTGATTAAGGGGTAAGATGCGGAATTGCTGTATATACATATTATTTCTTTTATAATCTAAAGAAAAGAAATATAATTAAAAAGTATATAGTTATATGCAGTGGAGGATAGATAAAAATGAATGAAAAGGAATTATTATATAGGATTACTATTGATCCAAAGATAATGGTCGGAAAGCCTACAATCAGAGGGTTGAGAATAACTGTAGATCAGATTTTAAAAGCTCTTGCTGCAGGTATAAGCACTGATGAATTATTAGAAGATTATCCAGAACTGGAAAAAGAAGATATTGAAGCTGCTCTTCTTTATGCAGCTGAATTGGTAGAGGAAGAGAGAATATATAAAATAGGTGTTTAAGTATGCCAACTGATCTAAAATTTCTTGTTGATGTCGGAGTAGGTAAAAAAGTTGAGGATTTTTTGTATAAAAATGGTTACGACATTTTATCTGTGAGAAAATTAAATCCTAGAATGAGTGACTCTGAGATAATTAATATAGCTGCTAAGGATAATAGGATTGTTATAACAATGGATAAAGACTTTGGGGAACTTATTTACAATTCAGGTCTAATACATAAGGGTATTTTGCTTTTAAGGACTGAAAATTGCAGTGGTGATAAAAAAGCGAAAATTCTCTCAGAGATTTTAATAAATTATTCCAGCGAATTAGAGGAAAATTTCTGCGTTTTTTCAAAAGATAGACTTAGAATTAGAAGAAAACTAAAATAGTTATTTTGACTTCTATTTATTATGGAATAAAATCAATCTTTTTATTTAAATATAAAGTTGTTTTTAGAGTTTTTCTGTAAATCCAAGCGTGTTGCAAGTTTTTTGGAGAGAGAGGATTAAATTTCTAAAAGGATTTAATAGATGAGAAGCTTCCTTATATGGCATTATCTGTGGATTCTCAATTACTTTAGATGATTTTTCTTTAGATTCACCTTTTAAAATTAGTTTGAAACTTAACTAGCTGTGTCAGTACAATATTCCAAAAATATAATTTAAATAGAAAGGCTGTTAAGGTGCTAATCTTCAAGAAATCTTTATTTATTTTTCTTGCTATTTCCCTTTGTTGCCTTATAAGTGCTTGCAGTAGTACGGGAGGCAGTGAGATTGACCTTAGTAAAATAAATAGCGACCAGGTAATTGAATCTAAAGAATCAACTGAAAATCAAACAACAACTGAAACTAATATAGAAAGTAGTACTAGTAGTACTACTAATATAGAAAGCAGTACCTCAAGCTCTATAGAAGAATCCGATCTTATAGGATATTTCTTCGAACTCATAGATCAGGGAAACACAGATGAAGCCGTTGATTTGCTTGATTCCTCAGTAGCACCTGATGAAAATTCAAAACAGCAATGGAAGTCTGCATTTGATGGGTTTGAAAGTGTAGAAGTTATAAGTAAAGAACCATATGATGAGCAGTCTTGGACTGATAGTTATCGGGAGTATAAAGTAAATCTTAATATTAAAATAGAACCAGAAAGATTACCGGAATTAATTAATTGGGATGGCCAAAGTACAAGGTGGATTTCAATTATCAAGAGTGATGATAACTGGAAAATAGGTACAATTGCTACAAGTCCATAGAATATTTACTCTTTTTATCAGCGCAAACTGATTTACTGACTTTAATTTAAGTAAGTATCTTTAGCTAAATATCCGTCTCCTCCTTTAGGTACTTGTGCTTCATGGATGCCAGCATTTTCACAACTGTTGCAAGCTATGGAAAGGGCAAATAAAAGCAAAAGTATCATTATTAGCAATAGTATATGTAGTCTATTATTTTTCATATTTTGAAATCATTGGAATCATGGTTATAGAAAAAGAAAGATTCTTTGATCAGAGATAGTTATTTCCATAGGATTTAATTCATATATTTTTATAAATAAAGGATTATTTAATTATAAAATTTATGACTACATTATGTACATTATACCTCTTATTATAAATTAAATCCTATATTTACATTAGCATATTTTAAAGGTGTTTCTAAGAATACAAAATCAAACTTTAAGAAAGATTTTCTTTTTATATAAGAAATACAGAAAGAGCCATTTTGCAGAAATCAAGCAAACTAAAAAGAAAATATCTTGTGCGGGTCCTAAATATCCCGCAAAGCCGTGTATGAATATATTAACAATAATTCCAAAGTCAAAAAGAGCTTGAGCAACA
>Ga0255345_1003961_pt1 | contig 16735 bp, 10 predicted proteins | sample wastewater_treat_6_FD_192415 | JGI IMG/M metagenome (GOLD analysis project Ga0255345, IMG submission 192415) | Wastewater microbial communities from Lulu Island WWTP, Vancouver, Canada - plant20 | ecosystem: Engineered > WWTP > Wastewater > Unclassified | place: Canada: Vancouver, British... | reverse complement strand
GCAGTTGCCATTCGCGGTCACTCAGGTCAGTCGTATATCGCATCCCCAGCGTACTGCGACAAGGAACGCCAAAAGTACAGCCTTTTTCTCGATTTTTTCAGCTTTTTTGACTTTTCAAACAGGCTCTGAGGGGACGCCGGTCAGGCGTCGGCCAGGTACGGAATGCTTAGCGGGCCCTGGGGCAACGCGGCGATCCGCGCCCCGGGGCCCCGTTGGTCCATCAGTTCCCGGACGGTTGCGCTGATGTCCGCACAAGGCGTAAGGTGCGCGGCGCGGACGACGGCTGCAGCGAGGGAGCTGTACAACAGCACGGTCGCTTTGCGCTGGATCAACGCCTGGATCTGGGCCTGCCATTGTTCCGCGCGCACAAAACCCGGCGTGGCCAGCAGTGCCAGGATCTCCTCCGGTCCGCGGGTGCGGCGCAGCAATTGATCCAGCGGACTCCCCGGCGGCACACCTTCCCGGCATTCGGCGGCGAGGATGATCGTGCCGCCGGGCTTGACGATGCGCGCGCCGGCGCTCATGCCTTTTACGCTCTGATACAGATTCATATCCAGCGGATACCCGCTGTTGGTGGTGACGACGACATCGAAGGGAGCGTCACAGCGATGCATGGCCGAGCGCTTGACAAAATCACAACCCACCCGGTGCGCCGCCAGCAGGTCGCCCGCAAACACTCCGGTGATCTGCCGTTGCTCGTTCAGCGTCACATTGACCAGAAAACTCGGCCCCACGCGCAGCGCGATGTCGCGGTTCTCCTCCCAGATGGGGTTGGTTTCGAGAATGCCAAAGGACGCGTTGGCGTCCCCGATGTTCTTCGCGCCGTGGTTGCTCAACAAGGTTTGCAATCCGGCCACCCCCGGCATCAACCCCTTGGGCCCGCCGCTGAACCCGGCGAAAAAATGCGGCTCAATAAATCCGGTGACGATCCGCACGTCCGCCTCGACCGCGTGCCGGTTCAACAATGCGGGGGTGCCGTCGCGGGTCGTGCCGAGTTGGATCAGGTCCGCCGCCTTTTCGCACTCGTGATTGATCACGCGGTACCGTGCCACGACTTCCGGCGTGAGCATGGTTTCCAGTTCGGCGCGGGTGTTGGGCCGGTGGGTGCCGGTCTGGTTGAGCAGCGTGATGTCGTCGCGCGGCACGAAGGCGAGATAATCCAGCAACCACGGAATCAGCCGGTGATTGGGCGTCGCGCGGGTGATGTCGGTGAAAAGGAGGCAGACTTTCTGGCCGGGCTGAATCCATTTGCGGAGCGGTTTCACTCCGAGCGGCTGTTCCAGCGCGGCCAGCACGGCGGCGCGCTCATCGGCGAGGCCGGGCTGGTGGGCGGGTTCGATGACGGTGGTGTGATCCGGCAACTCAACCGGCAACCACCCCTGGCCGTAAGCAAGCTTGACGTTCATGGCAGCAGTCCAATGGTGTTGGTTCGGAAAAATATGTAGCGCAGTCATCCCCCCGGCGAAAGTCCCAAAACAGATACGCTTCAACAGCGGAGAAGCCGGCCCCATCGAAACCGCAAGGGACGCCGCCCGCGAAAGTTGCCCGCGAGGGCTGCCGCCGGACCAACCCGCACCCGATTGGAGCCATGCCAGTCGGGGTAATTTTGACCCAGAAGCGGACGAACGGCGGAAGGTCTCGCACTCGAAGAACGCAGCGGGTTCCCCGCCGTTCCCAGCGCCGCCGCATTTTGCGATTGAAAGCCCCGGCGTTTGCTGCTTGGTTAAGCTCAACCAAGAATGCTGACAATGAAAACACGAATCATCCGATGGCTTGCCCCACTGGGCCCCGGCCTGCTGGGGCTCCTGCTGGTGGCGGGGTGCGCGACCGTCCCGGAAACCGGACGGCGACAGGTGATGCTGGTCTCCGGCGCCCAAGCGACCCAACTGGGGCTGTCCAGCTTCGAGCAAATGAAGAAGGAACAACCCATCAGCAAGAATGCCGCGGCCAACGCGTTGGTGCAAAAGGTCGGCCAACGCATCGCCGCGGTGGCTCCCCTGCCGAACGCGCAATGGGAGTTTGTGGTGTTCGAGAGCAAGGAAGCAAACGCGTTTTGTCTGCCCGGAGGCAAGGTGGGCGTGTACACGGGCATTTTGCCCATTACCCGCGACGAGGCGGGGCTGGCGGCGGTCATCGGCCACGAGGTGGCGCATGCGGTGGCGCAACATGGGGCCGAACGCATGAGCCAGGAAATTTTGCGGCAGACCGGGGGCGAGTTGCTGGCCGCCGGTTTGTCCGGCAGCGATCCGCGAACGCAGGCGTTGGTGTCGCTGGCCTATGGCGTCGGCACCCAGGTGGGTGCGATTTTGCCTTACAGCCGCCTGCACGAATCTGAGGCGGACGAAATGGGGTTGTTCTACATGGCGCGGGCCGGCTACGACCCCCAGGCGGCGGTGGAGTTTTGGCAGCGTTTTTCGGAGTATAACCAACAGGCCGGGGGCGGCGGCCCGTCCTTTCTCAGCACGCACCCGGTGGACAGCGTGCGCATCCGCCAGCTCCAGCAATTGATGCCCCGGGCGCGCGAGGAATATCTCAAGGCAACCGGCGCGGCCCGTTGACCGCGCTTCCGGCGGTCGTGGGGAAAATTCAATTTTTGATCGGCCGCGCCGCTGGATTCGAGGCGCGGCGGCTTTTGCCGCGCCGGGGGCTCAACACCTTGAGCTTCACCACCAGGGGGTCACGATCTCCCCAGCCTTTCCCAAGCGGAGCGAAATTTGTCCTTGCCCCGGCTTGGGTTCCCGGATAAGGTCGTTCCGCAAGGGAAAAAGGTCGCCGCGTGCGTGTTCCCGGGCATTTATTAAAAATCAAACAACCCATCGTATCTCGACTATGAAACTCAGGATCCCTCTGTTCCCACAGATAAACCGCTGGTTGTCCGGGGCCGCTGTTTTGCTCGTGTGCGGCGCGGCCACCGCCAGTGCCGACAGCTATGCTGAGACCGTGCTGGCCGATAATCCCGTTGCGTATTACCGGTTTGAAGACGCGGCGGACTCCATGGCAATCACCAATGCCGCAAATCCGGAATGGCACTTGGGGTATCTGCTCTTTGATGAGGCCGGCAATTATCCAAAACTCCAGCAGCCCGGGATTGAGAATAATTCCGTCGCCTTCCATCTTTACACTCCCGAAGGCGGCGTCGAACAACGGTCATTCATCGAGGTTACCTATGCCGAGGAGTTGAACCCTTCCGGCCCCTTTACCATCGAGTTCTGGGCGCGCGTAACCAGTTGGGGGGCCGGGAATCGTTGCATTGTCGGCAACGTCTCTGATTTTAACAACGGCTGGTGGTTCCGCCAGGAGCCCGGCCCCACACCCCGCTGGCTTTATGTCCAGAATGGCGGCGGGATCTACATGGCCGGGGGAAGCATCACCAGCAAGGAATGGGCGCACCTGGTGGTCACGTATGATGGCTCGACGATACGCTTCTATGGCAACGGCCAGCAGCAATGGTCCGTCGCGAATCCTCCCACGCCTGCGATCAATCTTGGCGGTCCGTTGCGCATCGGCGGCAATTCGGCGACGGGCGACGGCTTTTTCGATGGTAACGTGGATGAACTGGCCATCTACGCCAGCGCCCTGACGGAGGATCAGGTGAAGCTCCACTACGCGGTCGGACTGACCAACATCACCTTGCCGCCGGCGCCGGCGGTCATCACCGCCGATCCGGAGGCGACCGAAGCGTATTCGGGCCGCGCCGCCACCTTCTCCGTGACCGCCGATGGCGCGCTCCCGTTGTCCTACCAGTGGTACAAAAACGCCGAGCCCATCCCCGGCGCCAACGAGGATGTTTTGAACTATGTCTGCAATTATGAAACCGACAACAACGCGGTCTTTACAGTGGTGGTGACCAACGCCTACGGCTCCGATACCAGCGAACCGGCCACCCTGACCGTCTTGACGGACCTTATACTGGAAGCGAGTCCTGATTCCGTCATGCGGACGGTCGGCGGCAAAGCCGCCTTCATCGCGGTGGCTGGCGGGGCGCTGCCGGTAACGTATCAGTGGTACAAGGGGACCACGCCGCTGCCGGGCGCAACCAACCAGATGCTTTGGGTGTCCAATCTCACGCCGGCGGATGACCAGACCACTTACTACGCCAAGATCAGCAATCCTTGGGACACCCTTGACACCGGCCCCGCCACCCTCACCGTCGTGGAACGAACCACACCCGTGCCGGACAGCGGCTATGCCAGGGTGGTAATGCTGGATGACCCGGTCGGTTATTGGCGGCTGAATGAACCCGACTGGAGCCTCTACGCTGTGGACAGCGCGGGTAATTTTGATGGGGAATATACGCCGGGCGAGGGCACCATCACCTACGGAGTAATGCCGGGTATTCCCCGCGAAACGGACCCGGCCATCGCCGTTTCGGGCAAGGCCGAAGTCCGGGTGCCTTGGGCTTTGGAACTGAATCCGCACGGCCCCTTCTCGGTGGAAGTCTGGTTGAAGCCAGCGTCGTTCAGTGCGGAATATCGTAATGTCTTCACTTCCATGGGCCTGGGTCAAGGAGGCGGGAGCGGCCCCAACGGTTGGCTGCTTTATCAACAGCCCAATAACACACTGATCTGGGTGCTCTTCAGCCGGGGATGGAATGCCGCCTGGCTGGGGGGCAGCTGGGACCTGGAACTGGGCGCCTGGCATCACGCGGTTATGACCTACGACGGCTCGGTCTTCCGCAGTTATATCAATGGGCAATTCGGAGCCGAGCTGACCTACGCGGCCTTTGTGCCGAATGGGGACGGTTATGCAAGCTTCGGCCATCGGTTCAGTGATGGCGGCGCGCCTTTTGATGGCGCCCTGGATGACATCGCCTTTTACAACAAGGCGCTCACCGCCGACCAGATCCAGGCGCATTATTATGCGACCGTGAAGCTGGGGCTCCAACAAACCGATAACAACCTCATCCTCTCCTGGCCGTTTGGCACCCTCCAACAGGCCGACCAAGTGGACGGGCCGTATGCGGACCTGTCCGCGGCCACCTCGCCGCATACCGTGCCCATCGGGAACGCGGCCAAATACTATCGGGTGAAGGTGCAGTAAGGGACAACCGTTCGAATGGACGCGGGCCGGGTTGGCAACAGCCCGGCCCTTTTTTCATTCCCGATCCTCCGACCGATCACGAATCCGGCGGGGCCAGCACGACGCGGAAGCCCAAATACGACTGGCGCGTGGCCGGGACGGCCAAATAGCGCTGCCGCCAACCACACCGACAATGGGTCCAGGGCGACGACCAATGCCCGCCGCGGGCGACCCGATACAATCCATTGGTGGTGCCGCAAAAATTCGTCACGCTGCCCGCCGGGGCGGGGTTGATCCAATCCCAGCACCATTCCAAGACGTTGCCATGCACGTCCTGCAACCCCCAGGCGTTGGGGAGCAAAGCGCCCACGGGATGGGGGTTCCCGCCGCTGTTGGTGCTGTACCAGCCGTATTGGGCGAGCGCGGCAAAGTCATCGCCAAAGGTGAACTGGTGCAGGGAGCCGGCGCGGGTGGCGTATTCCCACTCCGCCTCTGTCGGCAGCCGGTAAGCGTAATCCGCCGGCAACCGGCCCGCTTGTTGTTCCCGTTCGGTGAGCCGGCGGCAGTATTCCACCGCCTCGGCCCAGGAGACCTTTTCCACCGGATTTTCCAGGTTGGTTCGGAACGCGGCGGGATTCGCGCACAACAGGTTCTGGTATTCGGACTGCGTGACTTCATGCCGTCCGATCCAGAAGCCGCGCGTGAAGGTGACGGAAAACTGCGCTAACTCGTCGGCGGTGCGATGGGGATCGTCGGCGGCCGTGCCCATCAAAAAACTGCCGGGCGGAATCCAAACCATTGAGTCCGGTAACTGCAAGCGCGAGACCCGTTGCACCCGGTAGAAACACGTGTGCGCGGGGAGCGGCGTGACACAGGCAAAGGCGTAGCCGTTGGTCACGATCTCCGCCGGCAGCGGCGACCACGGGGCGTCGAGGCTGGGGCACGATTGCACCTGAAATGAATCTCCGGGAATGCCCGACCAGCTCAACCACAAGCCGGCGGCATTCACGCGGACGCGGATGGCCGGGGGTGACAACGGTGCGTACTCGGTGTGGACAAAGGCTGCCCGGTAATCGTTGAACAATTGTTTCATGCGGGCCCGGCGGTTGGGATTCCAGCTGCTCAAGAACACGTCGGGATTCATGTAATGCAGAAAGTCGAAGGTCACAAACCGCTCGACAAACGGTGTTGCCGCATCGAACTGCTGGCGCAGTCGTGTGGCGTCGCAGGCGGTAAAGATGCTATTGGTGATTTGGAAGGATTCCAAGTTGGCCCAAAGTTGTACGCCGGTGGCGTCGCAGGCGTTTTGAAAGGCCTGAAAATAGGGGGCCGCGCGGGGGACAATATCGTCGTACCACTGCTGGGCGCCGACGCTGTCCTGGAGCAGCACGATGCCGATGCCCGATTGGTCGAACAACTGGCGGTAAAGGGTCTCGACCTGGCATGGGGAGGGTCGCCATTCGCTGATGAACGGGGAGATCGCCAGCGGCCAGTCTCCCGCTACCTGCTGGCAAGCGGCGGCGATGCCTTGGAAGAAAGCGCGCAACCGGCCCACCTCCGCCGCAGAGTAAGCCGCCGTCCAGGGTTCATACGGAATGTACCAGCCCGCAAACGAGGGATGTTGTTGGTTGGCCAGATAACGATTCCACGCCTGCTGCGCCACCGTCGCCATGCGCGTCTGGGTCTCGGTCAGAAAGTCGGCCCCTGTCATGTCGTGATTCCAATTGGGCATGTACAGCCCCAAGAAGACCTTGAAATTGTTCGTATCCGCGAAGCGCAAGATGGTTTCGGTGGGGTCGGGTTGTCCGGGCGGCCCGATGAAGGAATGGATCGAGCCATCGCTGTTCTCGCTCGCCAGCGTCTGGATGATCACCGTATCCATCTGGAGTTCCTGCATCCGCCCCAGAATGGTCAGCCAATTCTGCGCCGGCCACGACTGCATGACACTCCAATACTGGATGAAGCTCCCGTTCAAACGGGCTACGGTGGCGGCCGGGGCATGCCAAACGCCAAGACCGCCGATCAACGTGATCAAGGCCAGCAGACTTGTTTGCCGGAAACGATTTCGCATGCGCACCATGAGGTCCCGCCTTGGGCGGGGCATTCTTTCGTTAGCACAATCCCGCGGTGCGGGCCAGTGTTTAGTAGTCCCCGTTTCCCATCCGGCTTTTGCCTTTCTCCGCCGCCCGGCTTCGATCATCCTGCCGGCATGTCAGGTTTGATCGCCATTGTCGGCCGCCCCAATGTGGGCAAGTCTGCGTTGTTTAATCGCATCGCGGGGCGGCGCATTGCCATCGTGCATGACGAGCCGGGGGTGACGCGCGACCGGGTGACGGCGGAGGTCGAATGGCGGGGGCGGCCTTTCACGTTGATTGACACCGGAGGCATCGGGTTGCTGCGCCGGGAGAAAACCCCGGACGTCATTACCCGGGCGGCATTGGAACAAGTGGAGCTGGCCCTGCAAGCGGCGGACGTCATTGTTTTTGTGGTCAACGTGCAGGAAGGGGTGGTTGCGCTGGATCGCGAGGCGGCCGAACGACTGCGTCGCAGCGGAAAACCGGTGTTGGTTGCGGTCAACAAGGTGGACTCGGAACGATGGCAGGAAGCGGTTGCTGAATTTGCCGAACTGGGGTTTGAACATTTGTTTCCCGTCACCGCAATTCATGGCCGGGGCATCACCAGTTTAATGACGGTCGCGATGCGTTTGCTGCCGGCACCGGAGGCGGGCGCCGAACCCGATACAGCGCAAGACGGAGCAACCGAACCGCTCAAACTAGCCATTGTTGGCCGGCCCAATGTGGGGAAATCTTCCATCATCAATGCCCTGACTCAATCCAAGCGGGTGATCGTCAGCCCCGTGCCCGGCACGACGCGTGACTCGGTGGACGTGCCGTTCACTGTGGAAACTGAAGGCGTGAGCCAGCGGTATGTATTGATTGACACCGCCGGCATGCGCAAAACCCGCCGGATCAGCGATTCCATCGAGTTCTTCAGCGTGCAGCGGGCCGAAGAATCCATCGCCCGCTGCGACATCGTGGTGTTCGTGCTCGACGCGGAAACAGGCATCTTGGAGCAGGACAAGAAGGTGGCGGACCGGATTGTGGAAAACCGCAAGGCCTGCATTGTGGTGGTGAACAAATGGGATTTGTTCGAGGCAACCGTGCGCGCCGCCCGCAAGGAAGAGGTCCAACGCCGCCAACAGCGCGGCCCACAGCGACGCAGTCGCAGCACGCCTGATTCCTTGTCCACGTTGACCGAGTTCGGCGCCTGGGTTCAGGAAAAACTGTTCTTTTTGCATTATGCGCCGGTCATTTTCACGTCGGCCAAATCCGGGTTCAATCTGGACCGGCTGCTCGAAGCCGTGCGCTATGTGGCAGCCCAACTCCGGCAGCAGGTTCCGACCGCCTTGCTGAACCGCACCTTGCAGGATGCCGTGGAACAGCGCCAGCCAGTCAGTAATTTGGGGCATCGGCTCAAATTTTTCTATGCCACCCAAGTCCGGCAGGCGCCGCCCACTTTTTTGTTGTTCGTCAATCGCGACGAGTTGTTTTCCGAACCCTACAAGAAATACCTGGCCAGCCAGCTCCGCCGCGCGTTTGGCTATGAAGGTTGCCCGTTGGTGTTGGTGCCGAAGCCGCGTCCCCGAACGGTGGAACCGGTAAGACGGAAAACCGGCAAATCTCAGCCAAAAGCCTCCCTAGCGAGACGTCGCAAACGGGTAAAACCCTCGTCAAAAACCTCATCTTGACCTCGAGAAAAGGGGAGTTTCATCGAGGTCAGTGTCGAAAAAACTACGTTCTACGGCCTTTCCGTGGTGCTTGCGATCGCGCAACGATGCTTGAGCAGTTTTTGGGAGGTTTTTGGGGGATAAATTATAGGCGTTTTTGCTGATACATTAACGTTATCGTAATTTTCTAAAGTTTTTCCTTGAAGCTCAACCGGTAGTGGTTAGGGTCGTCACGTTATCCCACTAATTGGATAATCCGGGAATTTCCTCGGTGGAAACCCTGAGCAGATTTAGAGCTTTTGAGTTTGAGCAATCGGAAGTAGGGTTGTCCTCCCTCGAAGCCCGAGGTGATGGCCCAAGTTTTAGCGAAGGAATTGAGAGTCATGATTGACGTACCAGAACAAGTTTTGCCAACCACGAAGTCACGCCGTGCGCAACGGACCGTATCGGTCGCCAAGAAGCGAAAGGGCGCTCCGGATGCCAGACCGGTTCGGAAATCGTTGGCGTGGGAGCGGATCTTCAGTGACGCCGCCTGCCGGCCGTTTGACCAGGTGGAATGGGAGCGGCGCACGGCGGAAATCACCGATGACACCGGCAAAGTCATTTTCAAACAGGAAAATGTTGAAGTACCCCAATTCTGGTCGCTTTTGGCCGCCAAGGTCGTTGTTTCCAAGTATTTTTACGGGGAACAAAACACCCCGGAACGGGAGACTTCGATCCGGCAATTGATCCACCGGGTCTGCCGGACGATTGCTGATTGGGGCGTCCAAGACGGCTATTTCAACGCGGCGGATGGCGAGGTGTTCTACGATGAACTCGTCTGGTTGTGTCTGAACCAGTATGGCTCGTTCAATTCACCCGTTTGGTTCAACGTCGGGCTCCACCACCAATATCACATCGGGGACCAATCGGCGAAGGGCAACTGGTATTACAATCCCACAACCGGTGAGGCCGAGCGCGCCGCCACGCAATACGAATACCCCCAATGCAGCGCCTGCTTCATCCAGTCGGTGGCCGACAACATGGAGTCCATCATGAGCTTGGCCCATGCGGAGGCCATGCTGTTCAAATTCGGCTCCGGCACGGGTTCGGACTTGTCGCCCATCCGCTCCAGCAAGGAAAAGCTCAGCGGCGGCGGGCGCCCCAGCGGTCCGCTCAGTTTCCTCAAGGTTTATGACCAGGTTGCCAACGTCGTAAAATCCGGCGGCAAAACCCGGCGCGCCGCCAAGATGAACACCCTGCGGGACTGGCACGGCGACATCGAGGAATTCATTGACGCCAAGCAGAAAGAGGAAAAGAAGGCCTGGGCGCTGATCGAACAAGGATACGACGGCAGCTACAACGGCGAGGCCTACGGCAGCGTCATGTATCAGAATGAAAACCTGTCCGTCCGCGTCAGCGATGAATTCATGGAGGCGGCGTTGCAGGGGAAAGAATGGTGGACGCGCGCTGTCACCACCGGCCAGCCGTTGGAGAAAAAAGACGCCGCCCAACTGCTCTGGAAGATTGCCGAGGGTACCTGGATCTGCGGAGATCCGGGTCTGCAATACGACGGGGCCATTCAGAAATGGCACACCTGTAAAGGCACGGAACCGATTCATTCGACCAATCCCTGCTCGGAATACGTGTTCCTCAACAACACCGCCTGCAACCTCGCTTCGTTGAACCTGATGAAGTTCAAACGCGCGGATGGCCGGTTCGACTACGAACGCTTCAAAGCCGCGGTGCGCGTGTTTATCACGGCGCAGGAGATTCTCGTGGATAACGCCAGCTATCCCACCAAGGAAATTGCTGAAAACTCGCATCACTTCCGCACGCTGGGGCTGGGCTACGCCAACCTCGGTTCGCTCATCATGAGCTACGGTTTTCCGTATGACTCGGACGCGGGACGGGCGCTTGCCGGCGCGGTGACGGCCATCATGACCGGCGCCGCTTACGAGCAATCCGCAGCCCTGGCCGAAATCCGCGGTCCGTTTGCCGGCTGGCGCGATGCCCGGTGCGGCCACGTCAATCAGCCGCAGCAACCCGACAATGTCGAATCCATGCTGGGCGTCATCCAGCAACATCGCGACGCCGTGGAGCAGATCCAGGCCGGACCGGAATTCAATTACCTAAAGGAGGAAGCCCGGCGTTGCTGGGACCGCGCCAGCAAACGAGGCCGGCAAGCCGGCTATCGCAATGCGCAAGTCACCGTTCTCGCCCCCACCGGGACCATCTCCTTTGCGATGGATTGCGACACCACCGGCATCGAGCCGGACATCGCCCTGGTGAAATACAAACTGCTGGCCGGCGGCGGTACGCTTAAAATTGTCAACCGCACCGTGCCCGACGCCTTGACTCAATTGGGTTATGACGCCGCGCGCATCCAGGGCATTGTCGCGCACATTGAGAAATTCGACACCATTGAGGACGTGGAGGAAAATGGCCAGCCGATCCGCAGCGGGTTGCTCCCCGAGCATTTGCCGGTGTTCGACTGTGCGTTCAAACCCCGCCGGGGACAGCGTTCCATTCATTATTTGGCCCACCTCAAAATGATGGGCGCGGCGCAGCCGTTCATCAGCGGCGCGATTTCCAAGACCGTCAACATGCCGAACGCGAGTACGGTTGAAGACATTCGCGACGCCTACGTGCAGGCTTGGAAGATGGGCCTGAAATGCGTGGCCATTTACCGCGACGGCTCCAAACGCTCCCAGCCGTTGAACACCCACCAAAAGCTCGACGGCGGAGACAAATCCAACGCGGGCCTGGCCCTCCGGGTGCGGGAATTGGAGGCGGAAGTCGCCGCGCTGCACCAGCAGGCGATCCAGCCGTTGCGCCGGCGGCTGCCCGAAACCCGCACCGCCGTCACCCACAAGTTTGAGATCGCCGGTCACGAGGGTTATCTCACGGTCGGGTTTTTTGAGGATAATTCCCCCGGCGAGTTGTTCATTACCATGGCGAAAGAAGGTTCGACCATCGGCGGTTTGATGGACGTCATCGGCACGCTGACCAGCATGGCGCTGCAATACGGCGTGCCGTTGGATACGCTGGTGCGCAAGTTCGCCCACCAACGGTTCGAGCCCAGCGGCTTCACCAAACATCCGGAAATCCGCAATGCGTCGTCCATCACCGACTACGTTTTCCGCTGGATGGCAATTCAATTTCTACCCGGCTATCGGGAGAGCAATTCCCCGAATCGCCATCAGTTGGAATTGACCATTCCCGGGCTGCTGGAGGAACTGAAGAAAAAAATCAACCGGCCCGTGCCGGAGTTGCTGGCCATCACCGGCGACGATACAGACGTGATCGAAGCCAATCCAACAAATGGCGGCAACGGACAGCGCCCGCCTGCTGCGGCCACCACCAGTTTGAACGATGCGGTGGCCCACTTTCAGCAGGACGCTCCCACGTGTCCAAATTGCGGCCATGTGACCGTACGTAACGGCGCCTGTTTCAAGTGCCTCAACTGCGGCGAAAGCTTGGGCTGCTCTTGAAGTTGGACAAAAAACGCTACCAGGCCGGAGCGTCCAGATTCCGCTCCGGCCTCTGTTTTTACCCAAAATCGCAGCCAGTCTAGCTCAGTCCGGCAATACATGGGTTGCCCTCGGGCCGGCCGATCAAAACCGGCTACAAAGCAGGCGCGTTCGATACCACGGGGGAAAACATTACGGAGGCATTTCTTCCTTCCCCTCAGCGGACAAGCGCCTTTCGGGGGCTGAACGGTGGGTTCCGGTGCCCCGGCGTCCGGTAAACAACGGCCTTTTCCACGGCAATTTATTTTCTAAAATTTTCGAAAAAATCTCTTGACCGGCAACCCCTTGTGCGTATAAAAGAGGGGCGTTGGCTGAATTAAACCAATCCTTTGGCAATGAAATTAAATAGATTTCGTGAAGTCACAGCTTTCGTGGTGACGTTGACTCTTGCATCGTCGCTTTTTGCCGACACCCTGTTTGATTCAGAGGGGTTTGAGTCGCCCGCATATTCTCTCGGGTCGTTGACGGGCCAGAATGGATGGGGGAAGGATGGCATCGGTACGGCCACTGTACAGTCCGGGGTGGTTCAAAGCGGTAGTCAAGCAGTCGAGCTGACCGGAAACTACAGCGAGTGGCACTGGCGGGAACTCAATTACACCGCCGATCCGAACGAGTTTGTCCGGGTGACTGCCGGCATCATGCGGGCTTCGTCAGGAACGCCCACGAAAAATTATGGCTTTTTCCTGGATGCTTACAACTTGGATCTTGACCGCATCGGACGGGCGGGTTTGGGCGTTTCCGGAGGCAATCCGGCACTTTATGTCACATATAAAGACGACAGCTTCGGTGTGGCCGATTATGTCTTGGAAACCGGGTTGTCTTGGGACACATGGTACACCTTGCAGATAGATTTCTGGTTTAACAAACAAACCTTTGACGTTTACCTAGACGACATTCTCATAAGCGATAATCTGGCTTTTGTGACGTCAGCAAATGATCTCAGCGACATTGATCTGACCAAGCAATATACCGGAGGAGCGACCGATATCGGATACTTCGACAATTACAAAGTTGAGGCGTTGCCCGTTCCGGAACCGAGTGCGATCTCACTTGCTTTGCTGGGATTGGCCGGCGTTGCCCTTCGATTGCGTCGGGGGCGATAATTGAAGTAGCCTAGACCATTTTTCGCTTCCAAGGGCAGGCGGGCAGTCCGTCTGTCCCTTTTTTTCCCGATACGAAGTGTTGGTCAACTTGACACTTTGCAGATTTGTCGTTACCTGTTAATCCACAAGGAGATACATCAAAAAAACGACAAATCGCCCCAAAATCGTCGGGAAATTTTACACTTCCACGAAAAAATTTCATTTTTGCTATCCCAAAAGAAAAATTTTTACTTATTCGCAACTAGCTTATTTACATGTAGTTGCGTGGTTTTTCTGCTTTTGCCTCAAGCCGACATCAAATTTTGGCAATAATAATGCATTTAAGTGAGGCAGTTTTAGATAGATGTTCTCGGTAAACATAACAACGTCAATCAATAGAAAGATCATACGATGAAAACTACGATTTTTAATTCGGTCCGCACGCTCTGTTTGGCAGGTTTGCTCGCCGTTCCGTCTGCGGTTACGGCCCTCCCGTTGGAAATGGGCGATGCCTATTATCTGGGTTATATCAAAGACGCGAGGGATTTAAGTACCAGCGCTGAAGTTGGCATTCTAAATGGATTCTCTACAGTGCCCGCAAATCAAAGTGGCGCCGTTATTGTTAATCTTTTGGAGGGCTTGGTCACCATTGGGGCTGATGTCAATCGTGAGGGAAGTGATTACATGGGCCCATTTCTCACAGCGCTTGAAGATGAGGCTAGGCAAACTTCCGAAAATCTTAACGAGGAAATGGAAATCGGCACCGGCTACGGATATGTTTTAGCGCAATTCGTGAAGCAGGAGGGGCGTCAAAGTAGTGCCAGAACGCTGGCTTGGCTGGTCCCCGCCACTGTGGAATCCATCAGCTTGCCGGACAGCCTCTCCGGAGAAAGAGGCTGGTCGCTGAGCCATGCCACTTTCTACCGGGTGGATCGGGGCGGCAGTAATGTCCCGGACGGTGGCGCCACGTTGGTGCTGCTGGGCTCGGTGATGGCCGCGTTTGCGGCGTTGCGCCGGAAGTTGGCGTAATCGGCGGATGGCCAAAGAACACGGCGGGGCTCGGTCAACAAGCCTGATGCAGAAAACCTGAACGCCGTTCGCAATTTAGCTCGAGGCAAGCCCGGTGACGGTTGGAGTCGCCGGGCGACCTTTTTTCGGCCAAAACCATCAGGACACCGCTGATTCGGTTTGATGGACATCGTGATAAAGGCCCGAGTGAAAATCCCGGTAATTAAGGTCAAACCTAGTGTGAATCGGCTCAGCCTATCGCCTGGCCAATCCGGCATCTAATTTTTGGCCGATTGAACACCCATTCCCTCCAGCTCTGAAGTCACAGGAGGGGAGCGGATTAGCCTTTTACACACGGCGGCGGAAGGCTAAGATCATCCCATATTTGTCCGGCATACGGCATTCCAATCCCAACGCCTTCGCCACGAAAAGACGGCCGCCAGTATTTCGGAGCGCGGGCTTTGCGGTTCACCTTGACGCCGCTCGGGGTGTGCGGTTAAACGCACATTTTCAGCGGAGTTGGGCTTGGTTAGCATGGACGGCGGCATTTTGAGACAAGATGCGTCAATTCATTACCATCGCGGGCAACGCGTTCATGGAACTGGTGCGGCAGCCGGTTTTCCTGCTGCTGATGACCAGTTCGGCCTTGTTTGAAATTTTTCTAGCCACCCCCTATTACTTTGCCTTCGGTGACGAGCCAAAGCTGGTGAAAAACAGCGTGCTAGCGGTGATGCTGTTGAGCGGGTTGTTGGGGGCGGTGCTCAGCGCCTCGGCGTCGTTTGCGCGTGAATTGCGCACGGGAACGGCCTTGGCGGTCCTCTCCAAGCCGGTGGGGCGCGCGCAATTTCTGCTCGCCAAATATGCGGGGCTGATGGGCGCGTTGACCTTGCTCACCTATGTGAATCTGGTGGCGGCGCTGGTGGCCAGCCGGATGACTTTCGACGCGTATGGCAGCACCGATCTAACGGCCATCGGCCTGTTCGCCGGCGGCGTGGGATTGGCGTATACCTTGGGTGGATTCAGCAATTTTTTCCTGCGCCGGCCGTTTGTGAGCGACACGACGTTGACCCTGCTGGTGACGGTCACGATCGCAGCTTTGCTCATCTTTCAATTTACCAGCCAGCAACGGTCGCTGGGTGAAACCGGCGAAGTAGATTGGCGACTGGTCCCGGCCAGCGTGCTCATCCTCCTGGCCATCTGGATTCTGGCCGCCCTGGCTTTGGCGTGTTCCACCCGGCTGGATATGATCCCAACCCTGGCCATTTGTTCGGCGATGTTTCTGCTGGGGTTGGTCTCCGATTTCATTTACCAGAAGCTGGGCGGCTCCTTGTCCGGCGGGCCGTGGTGGGCAACGAGCCTTTACACGGTGCTGCCAAACTGGCAGTTTTTCTGGCTCGCTGACGTCCTCACGACGGGCAAGGGCTCGTTTCAATGGGCGTATGTGGGCAAGGCGTCGGTTTACGCCTTGGTCTATGTCGGTGCGGCGCTGGCCGTGGCGGTGGCGTTGTTTGAGGATCGGGAGTTAAGTTAGGTCGCGTTGACCGGTGGAATCATCGGCCCGCCGTCCTGTCGAGTCGTTGCTGCTGTCAGTCTGGCTGATTGGGCCGGGTGGCGGTTTTACGGTTTGGCGTATTGGAAAATCGAATGGAACGAAGCTATCAAAAGCACGGATTAATCAACCTGCTCACCCTGCTGGGAGTGGGGGGAGCGACGTTTGCCGCCGCCCAGTATGTGCATTCACTGGCCGGTTACGTGGTGGCGTTGCACCTGGGTTTGGGCGTGTTGGTGGCGTTTGTGGGGTGGTTCCAACTGCGACTGGAGGAACGCGAACGGGAGGAGCGGCTGGAATTCGAAGAACTGGCCCGGAGCAAGGGACAGACCGCGTTGTTTGAGAGCCGCGCCGAGGAACAACTCCCCGCCCGGCGGGCGCGGGAACAGTTCGAGCGGTTCTTTGTGCCGACCTTCACGGGCATTTTGTTTCTGGGACAGGCGGCGGGGGCGTATTTCCTGTGGCGCTGGCTGGGCAAACAAACCCTGCCGCCGTTGATTCAACCGCTGTTGGCCTTGGCGTTCTTTGGCTTGTTCGCCTTGGTGCTGTTTCTCCTGGGCAAATTCGCCGCGACTCTCGCGCGGCTGGAGAATCAACGCTTGCTGCGCCCCAGCGGGGACTACGTGCTGTTCGGCGCGTATCTCTGTATCTTGGCCGCGCTGGCGGTGGTGGGTATCGAAGCCGGCTTTCCGCGCATGGACCTCATCATTGCGCGAATTTTGGTCGTAGTGCTGGGGATCATCGCGGTCGAGACGTTCATCAATCTGCTCCTCGAAATTTATCGTCCCCGGGTGAAGGGTCGCGTGGCGCGTCCCCTTTATGAAAGCCGCCTGGTGGG
>Ga0255345_1003951_pt1 | contig 16769 bp, 12 predicted proteins | sample wastewater_treat_6_FD_192415 | JGI IMG/M metagenome (GOLD analysis project Ga0255345, IMG submission 192415) | Wastewater microbial communities from Lulu Island WWTP, Vancouver, Canada - plant20 | ecosystem: Engineered > WWTP > Wastewater > Unclassified | place: Canada: Vancouver, British... | reverse complement strand
GGAATATAATTTATGTTGATGGTTTTTTCAGGATTTTGCGGATGAGGTACCTCACGTTTTGTTAGGTACTTACAATGATCTATTACTGCCTTGTGTGGGTTACTGTATCCCAGCATCCTTGCACAATCTGTTGCAGGGAAGTATTCCTTTCCATCAATAACGAGTACTTTAAGTTCGCCAAATTCTGTATTCTTAAAAACCTGTAAATTATTCATAATATCAATCCTCCATTTCTTTCATTTCTCCAAAATTTCTTCCTACCGAAGCCTCTGCCACAATAGGTACATCAAATTCAGGGAAGGGTTGTGTTTCCATACACTCTTTTATAAAAACAACTGCTTCGTCCGCCTTGTCTTCCGGTAATTCAAAAACCAGCTCGTCATGTATCTGCAGCATAGGTTTCAGCCAAAGCCTTTCGGGAAGTCCACTGATGATGCGCCCACAGGCAAGCTTTAGAATATCTGCCGCTGTACCTTGAATAGGTGTATTTAATGCGCACCGCTCGGCAAACGACTTCTTGCCCCAATCTGATGACCGAATTCCCAGCAAGTATCTTCGCCTGCCCAGCCATGTTTCTGAATAGCAGCTTACAGCAGCCCGCTTTTTTACCTCATCCTGCCATTTGGCAAGACCGGGGTATCCGGATTTCAAGTTTTGAATGATGGTCTCACATTCGGACAAAGTTGGGTTCAGCCCAGCTTTAAATTTAAGTGTTCTCTGTAAGCCAGTAGGAAACAGGCCATAGAACACACCGAAATTGCAGTTCTTTGCAATGGTCCTACGCTCTTTATAATGTGGAGCATTTTTGTCTGCTGCCTCCTCAAAAGGAATGCGGTAAATAACAGAAGTGGTCTGAGCATGGATATCACCGCCAGTACGATAGGTTTCCAGCATACGTTTGTCCCTGCAATAAAATGCTCCGACGCGCAGTTCTATCTGTGAAAAGTCAAGAGATAAAAGAACCTTTCCGGCTGGCGAAATGATAAATTTCCGTACGCCTATTGGGTCATTGTCTTTCTGCGGACAATTCTGCATATTCGGGTTTCTTGACGCAAATCTGCCTGTCTCTGTCCCCAATGGCATAAGGTCCGGATGAATCCTGCCGGTATCCTCATCAATAAATCGAAGATACCCGTCTATATAGGTGGATTTGAGTTTTCCCCACTTGCGGTATTCCTGCACCAGTTCAAATAAGCGAGCAAGTTCAGGCCTGTTGGATTCACACCATCCTTTTAATAGGATCATGGTTTCATCATCGGCAGCTTCCTGATGTTTTGCGGTCGTTTTCATTACCGGAAGACCGAGATCCACAAAAAGATATTTTTTAAATGCTGAAGTTGAAGCATTTGCCCCAATCTCTACATTGCCGATAATTCCGGCAATCTCTTTTCTGATACTGACAATCTTTTCTGCGGCTTCCGCTTGTTTCTTCAGCATGGCTGACTTATCCACCAATATGCCGTTATACTTCATTATCCCGACATATACTGATGTAGGCGATTCTACCTCTTCCACAATAGTTCTGTGTTTGGGTAAAAATCTATCAAACCACTGATTGAAAACATGATACAAGCGAAGAGTGTAGTCGCTGTCAGCACAAGCGTAGCGGACAGTCTTCTCATCCTGAGGGTTCAATTCATCGAAAAACCGACCTTCAGTAACCGTTGAGAATTCTGTCATTTCTGCTTTGCAGAGTGCAGGCGCAAGCGTTTTAAGTCCGCTGTCAGCAAGACTTCTGAACTCCCACTTGCTTTTTAATGTAAGTTGTGATGCTGCAATCGTGTCATAGCAAGGCTTTTGAAGGACGATACCTCTTGCGTAAAGGAACATAGACTCAAAAGCCAGATTATGAGCAACTTTTATTACATCTTTTGATTCGAATAGTAATTTCAGATAATCCCATATTGCCGCCTGGTTCTCTGCATTTCGCCCGCTACGATGTTTAAGTGGAACATATATAGCAGTCCCTTCTGATACTGAAAAACTGATCCCTGTAATATCTGCTTTATGAGCATCCAGAGCTGCACTTTTATCGTTCCTCCATTTATCGCGGGGTGACGTTTCAAAGTCGAAAGCAAATAGGACAGTGTTTTTCAGATACTCTTTTATTTCAGACAGCATATAAACACATTTGTATCCCATGCGGTTCTCCTTTCCGCCCTATCGGAGATGGAAGTTACTCTCCGATAGGGCCTTTGATCACTTAAGCGGCTCAGTAATTTCACCTGATTCAGGGTCTACATTTATTACCTCTTCACCGGCAGGTTCAGTGTCATGGCCGACTCGGGTACTGAATGCTTTGACCTGCTCGGAAAGCTTGGATATCAACGCATATTCGTCAGCGGTCAGATCCCGATCTACAGCAAACTGAGCCTGTGAATAGGTGATACCGCTTGAATTGGTCGCCTTTTTCAATGAAAAGCGGGTAACTACGCTGTTCGATTTTTTACCTTTAGAAAGCAGCCTTTTGATGTAGCGGGAAAACTCTTTCAACGATCCTGTTGGCAATGAGAGTATCAACGGGAAAATCTCCCCTTCACGCAGTACATATATCCTGCGGCGGTTCTTGCAAGCTTTGCTGCCGTTTTCCCCCGAACCGAACTGATTATATGGGCATTTGGCACAGCTTCCTCCGGGGTCTCCTTCGCCGGTTATACCATCAAAGCTTCCGCAATCCGGTGGGTTACTGCCTCCGGTATACTTGTCCTTGTAGTATGCATAAAGTGGATGATGATAAAGGATTACCGCTGAGAATTCCTTGACAGTATCAGGTTCTCCGGGATTCTCACCAGGCACTTCAAATACTGTGCTGCCTGCGGACGGGATTTTTATGCGTTCAAAAGTCATGTCAAGACCGTCAAGTTCTGATGCCATTGCCTCGTCAAGATTGAAATCAGCGAGCTGAAGAAAACCTGTATTTTCGTTAATAGTTACGAGTTCATTGTTTTTCATGCTTTTATACCTCCGTAAATATGAATTTGAAATGTAATCTATATCATTGTTCTTTGAAGCATTGTTCTTCGAACAGTTATTCCTTGAACATTGATATTGGAGCATTGCTTTCTGAAGCTATTTACCTTGCTGCTTTCCGCACAGTTACTGTTGTCTTTTCGAAGACATTCACAAGGCCTTTCAGCCAGTCCGGAAGCTCGTCCCCATTCTCCGCAATCTGTTCTTTAACAAATGCTGACAGGGAATTTGCATTGACTGTTTCATAGATGAGTTCTCCAAAGCCTTTACTGCGTAGTGCGTCAAACAGTTCCTCCTTCATACCTGCGGCAGCACTGGCTCTTGTTGTCGTTGAAAGGCAGAACATTGTTCCTGCTCTTGTGAAGTTTTGCGTCTCACTGCTGATCATCAGCTCAGACAGGCGGTATTCAACATCGTCAATCTCTGCATTAATGCTTTTCAGTTCCTCTTCCGCGGCCTTTTTTGCATCGCGAAGCTCCTTAAGACGGTCAGCAAGTTCAAACATCGCATTATCGCTCATAGCTTTCACCTCCCTCTGGGGCAAAAGGATTTGCTCCTTTGCGGTAGTCGTCTATCAGCATTTTTGCAAGATCTGCCTTATTGCGTAGGGCAGTCAGGATTTTTGAATCCACAGTACCCTTGGCAATAAGGTAGATATATGTGCAGCCATTCTTCTGTCCAACTCTATGGATGCGGGCCTTTGTCTGCTCGAAATTCGACATGGAATAATCAAGGGAGTAAAATACCATTGTGCTTGCAGCAGTCAGCGTAATACCGAGTCCAGCGGTTGCAATCTGGCCTACAAACACCATGCAGTCGGGATCACATTGAAACCGGTTTACTTGTTCTTGGCGATCCTTAGTCGCACCATAAATACACGCATAGCCGATGTTCTTTTTCTCCAGCAACCTGCATATAGCATGAATTTCAGGGATAAACCTTGCTATGACAACCAGCTTATGTCCTTCTTGAATACTGCTTTCAAGGATATCTTCAAGAGCTTTCAACTTGGCATCACTGACTTGCTCGATTTTCCCACCGTCATCGCTTCCGATGAAGCCGCCGGTTAATTGCGAAAGACGAAGCAAGCGTGTCAGTATGTTTGTAGCTGTTACTTCTCCTGCTGACAGCTCAGTATAGCTTTGTTTGACAAGCTCTTTATATTTCTTTAAAGTGACAGGCTCAAGCTCAATATGGCGAATAATATCGGTGGTTTCCGGCAAATCCAGACACTCCGCTTTGGTCGCCCGGAATGCAATGCTGTGAATCCTTTTCATCAAATCCTGTTCCATTGATTTTTTCAGCACTGGCGTATGGTTGCCATAGCCAACCATGTTGAAATACCGGTTTCGGAATGCATAGAAGCTATTTCCAAAGATACGAGGATCAAGAAACTTGTACTGGCTGAATACATCTATGGCTTTGTTGGTTATAACCGTTCCTGTCAGTAGGAGCCGATACTGGGCAAGCAAGCCCAATCGGTGCATTGCTTTTGAAACCGCTGTATTATGAGTTTTAATTTTATGTCCTTCATCGGCGATGATAATGTCAGGATGCCAGTTTGCCAGTTCCTTTTCCATTCTCCATGCAGATTCGTAGTTGACTACCACCACATGGACACCTTCGCCAGTTAAAAATCTTAGCTGTTGGATTTTCTTTTGAATCATGCCATTAAGGACTATAAGCTGATATGGGAAATCTGCGAACCGTTTAAACTCGTCTTCCCACACTCCCAGAATGGAAAGTGGCGCAACAATCAGCACACGTTTTATTCTTCCTGCAGCAAGCAATGCTCCTATAATGGCGATTGAGACAAGAGTTTTTCCGGTGCTTTTCAGCCCATTTCCATCAGGAGCGCTGCACCCCATCCGGAAATGGCAGAAACACCACCACCCTTCAAAAGCCCAAATAGACTACAGATGAAATTGAAAGCACGAATCTGATGCTTGTATGGTCTGCCCTTTATGGGCATTGAAATTATTGACAGCGTTTTTGCATTGCTCATTGAGTCTTGCATCTTATATCCTCCATCCTTCAATTTTGAGGGTTGGCCAACTCTCTGAGATAAAGATTAATCATAAAAAAAGCTAAAGTCTTATCATGATATGTTAATGAAAAAACCGCGTAAATACTGGTTTTTTGGCTTAAGCAAGAAAACATTACATAAATAAAACGGAGCAATACCGCCTATTTCAGTGGTTTTGCTCCAACTTATGTTTAACATAATGTGTTAAAGAATTTTTATAAAAGAATGATTTAAAGAAGCTAATTTATTTTATAATGTAAAAAGATTGGTAAAAGTAGATTGTAATTGTAATTGGTTTGTGCTATAATTAAACATGTATATTTTTGTCTTGGAAGGAGGTAATAGCGATGCCTGAAAACAAGCAAAAAGAAAAAATGCCAATGGAGCATCACAATATAGGAGACTTCCTTCGTGGGCAGTCATCAAAGATTCTTACTTCCTTGGCAGAATCAGACAAGACTGCTTTTGTTCTCAAGAACGGTAAACCTATAGCAGTAGTAATGTCAAACGAACGTTATGAAAGGCTATTAAAGGCCGGTATAGACATTAATGATTATTGATCAGGGGGCTTTATGCTATGGCTAGGGCAAGAATAACCGAAGTTATGATGGATGATACCAGCATAAACGTTAGTAAAGAAGTAGATCTGGTTTTCTCAATTGCTAACAGCTTGAGAGGTGCCTATAAACCGGATAAATATAAAGATGTAATAATACCGATGATTATTATTCGCCGTTTCGAATGCGCTCTCGCACAAACCAAAGAAGCGGTTATTGCTGCTTATGAAAAGAAAAAGGATACACCACCTCAAATACTTGAAAGGATATCTGGATATCCATTTTATAATACCAGCCGATTCACTCTAAGTGAGTTGCTAAATGACGCCGATAACATAGCAGCTAACTTCATTAGTTATATAGAGGGATTTTCAGCTAATGTGCAGACTATTATCAGGAGTCTAGATTTTGAAAAAGAAATTCTGAAATTGGATAAAAATAACCGTCTCCTCAGCGTAGTTAGAAAATTCTCAGAATTAGATTTGAACCCTAACACCATTGATGGGATCAAAGCCGGATATATGTTTGAAGAAATTATCAGAAGGTTCTCTGAAAATGCAGAGGCTGGCGACCACTATACTCCGCGCGAGGTCATACGTTTACTAGTTAATATTCTTTTAGCCGAAGGATGTGACGACCTATATGCTGAGGGTAAAGTGGTAACCGTGCTAGATATGGCCTGCGGTTCGGGTGGTATGTTGTCTACCACTCATGATTTTATTGTACGTATGAATCCCGACGCTGATGTTCGTTTATTCGGTCAGGAAATTAATCCCGAGTCTTATGCAATTTGTTTGGCAGATATGTTAATTAAAGGTGAGAATTCAAATAACATTCGCCTACAGGATACGATGAAAAAGGATTGTTTTGAAGATCAATCCATGCGAATTGTTATTTCCAATCCTCCTTTCGGCGCATCATGGGGTGGTAAAGATGCTGCAGATGGCGTAGAGAAAGCTGTCAAAGACGAGCATAAAAAAGGAAAAAAAGGACGTTTTCCCGCAGGACTTCCAGCATCCACCGATATGCAGCTGCTATTTATGCAGCATGCTATTTATAAAATGGATGAAAAACTCGGACGTGCAGCTATAATAACAAACGGCTCCCCGCTTTTCTCAGGTAATACAACAAGTGGAGAAAGCCAGATCCGTCGTTATATGTTGGAGAATGATTTAATAGAAGCAATTATCGCACTTCCGACTGATTTGTTTTACAACACAAGTATAGGTATTTATGCTTTTATTCTCTCAAAAAACAAATCTCCAGAACGAAAAGGAAAGGTTCAGCTAATTAATGCCGTAGATTTTTGGAAACCATTGAAAAAATCTCTCGGTAAAAAGCGCAAGGAGATATCACGAGAAGATATACGTCGCATTACTGAAATTTATTCTGAATTTAAGCCCGGTAAGTATTGCAAAATATTTAACAATAAAGACTTCATGTATAAAGAATATGCAGTGTACCAACCTCTGCAGCGGACAGGCTCTCTCTCTGCAGCAAACATTGCATCTTTGAAAACAAGTACACTTTTTACTGCAAACGGAAATCTTTTTAACGAGGCTGAATATGAAGAGCTGCTTGAAACCAGTCCACGCAGGCCTGAAGAAGAGAAAAAATTTAGAAAGTATCAAAAAGGTAAAGAATTCATTGAAGCTGTAATTTCAGTTTTAGAGCAAAACATCAGTGACAAAGAATACAAAGATTATTCGGAGTTTGAGGGAATGCTCAAAAATCTAATTGGCAATATAGAAGGAATGACTCCTAGCCGATTAACAGCTATTGCTATGGAATTATCAGTGATGGATAAAACTGCTGTAGTGCAGAAGGATAAAAAAGGGAATATCATCCCAGATCCCACTACCAAAGACACTGAAATTGTCCCGCTGAATGAAGACGTAGAAGAATACTTCAAACGTGAAGTTTACCCTCATGTACCGGACGCCATTTATGTTTACGAGTATGATCCTAACAAGAAAACAACCTCAAGTAACAGAGAGAAGATCGGTGCTGAGTTCCCATTTACACGTTATTTTTACGAATACAAGGAACCGGAAAAGGCTGATGAACTACTAGCACAGTTTATGGAAATTGAACGCGGACTATCGGAAAAGGTATCAGCCCTGCTTGGAAACGAGGCGATAAAATGATTGAGAAAGTAAAGCACAGCAAAATTGCTTGGATTGGTGATATTCCAGAAGAATGGTCTATAAAAAAAATTAAATATATCTCAAAACTTAAAGGGAGAATTGGTTGGCAAGGGTTAACATCGGATGAATATACCGATGAAGGTGCGTTTCTGATAACTGGTACAGATTTTAATAATGGTCGTATTAATTGGGATACATGTGTTCATGTACCAATGAAGCGTTGGGAACAAGCCAAAGACATCCAAATCGAAAATGGTGATTTACTAATAACCAAAGATGGTACGGTCGGTAAAGTCGCAATTGTTGACGGTTTAAACGGCCCAGCATCTTTGAATAGTGGTGTGTTACGAATCTCAACCTTTGAAGGATATGACAGACGGTTTTTGTTTTGGGTCTTGCAATCCGATGTTTTTTGGACTTGGTTCTCATATAGGAATGCAGGAAATAGTACGATTATACATCTATACCAAAATGACTTTGCAGAATTTGAGTATCCTATACCACCTTTGGCAGAACAGCGCGCAATCGCCGATTATCTTGATAATAAATGTTCACAAATTGAATCCATTATTACCGATATGGAACGGCAAATAGAAATTTTACAAAAATATAAAAAATCCCTAATCACGGAAACGGTGACTAAGGGTCTCAATAAGTCAGTTGCGATGAAAGATAGCGGAATTGAATGGATTGGTAAAATACCGAATCATTGGAAAGTAAAAAGGATAAAACACTGCATCAGTCTGATCGGCAGTGGTACAACACCTGAATCTGGTAATACTGCATATTATGATGGAGATTTGAATTGGATACAAAGCGGAGATTTATATGGACGTGAAGAAATAACTGAAACTGAAAAGCGTATAACTCCTCTTGCTGTTAAAACTAATCAAGCATTAAAGTTATATGAAAAAGATTTTATTGTTATCGCAATGTACGGTGCATCTGTCGGTAATGTAGCAATATCAAAGATTGATGCATATGTAAATCAAGCTTGTTGTTGTTTAAAGCCAGACAAGGAAAATTGCTTAAAGTATATGTTCTATTGGTTTGTCGCCTGCAAAGATGATTTGATTCGACAATCCTTTGGAGGTGGACAACCCAACATAAGTCAGATAAAAATTAAAAATGCAGTATATATTCAATCTCCACTAGAGGAACAACACAACATAGTAAATTATCTTGATTCAAAGTGTACAAAAATTGATAATATCATTACTGAGAAGATGCGATCTATCGAAACAATGCAGCAGTATAAAAATTCATTAATTTATGAATATGTTACTGGCAAAAAGCGCGTAATACACTAAAAAGAAATTCGGGAGGTACTTACAATGCCGATACGAGCTGACCAATTAAGAGAAAAAGAAGATTTTCAAAAGCTGATCTTGGAACGTCTTCATGAGGATAATGGCTATATAATCCGACCGGCAACTGCATATAATCCAGCTTATGCGATGGATACAGAGATGCTGTTTACATTTCTGGAAAACACGCAGCCAAAAACAATGGATAAACTACGAGGAATCTATGGAGAAAAGACGGAAAAAACCGTTCTTAATTACATTAATAATGAAATTAACAAAAAGAACCAGAGTCTTGTCTATGTTTTTAAACATGGTGTTGAATTCGATAACGGCATAACACTACAACTTATGTACCGTAAACCAGCAACCGATTTCAACCCGAAACTAACAGAACTGTATAACAACAATATTCTATCTGTGATGGAGGAAGTTTATCACAAAGACGGTGAGCGGATTGACCTGGTGATTTTTCTTAACGGATTGGCAATTTTCGCAGTTGAACTCAAATGTAATACTTCCGGCCAGACATATGAAGATGCAATCAATCAGTATAAAAGGTATCGTGACCCTGATACCCGTTTATTTAGATTTAAAGCGGGTGTGTTTGCTGCATTTGCAATGGACTTGAACGAAGTATACTTCTGCACCCGGCTGAAAAGACTATCTTCTTTCTTTATGCCCTTTAACCGCGGTAATAATAATGGCAAAGGTAATCCGCATAATGAAGATGGTATTAATGTTTCTTATATGTGGGAAGATATCTGGACAAAAGAGAAGATTATTTTGCTAATAGAGCGGTTCATATTTATTGAAACTAAAATTAAAACTGATCCGGATACTAATAAAAAAACAAAAACGGAAACACTTATTTTTCCGCGATTTCATCAACTTAGGGCTATTGAGAAACTGACTGCTGATATAAGGAAAAATCACACAAACTGCAATTATTTGATTGAGCATTCTGCTGGTTCAGGAAAAACAAACACTATAGCATGGCTTGCTCATATTTTGGCATCCCTTCACGATGATGCAAACAGGAATATCTTTAGTAACATTATTATTGTAACTGATCGCATAATCGTTGATCGCCAATTGCAAGACGCCGTAACACAGATTGAACACAAAAGTGGCCAACTTAAAGTTATGGACGATGACTGTAAGTCTGAAGATTTGGCTAATGCCTTACGCGGCAATACCAAAATTATTGTAACCACTATACATAAGTTTTTCTATATACTTGAGAATAATCTACTTGGTAGATTGAAAGATAAAACATTTGCTGTCCTTATTGATGAAGCACACTCCTCAACCGAGGGAACGTTGATGCAGGCCGTTACTACGGTTTTATCCGGAAGCAATGAAGACGATGAGGAAGATAGAACTATTGAAGATAAAATTTCAGAGGAAATTCAAAAAAGCGGCAAACAGCCGAATGTTTCAATGATTGCGTTTACCGCCACACCTAAACCAAGCACCATTCAGCTTTTTGGGGTACTGAATGAAAATGGCAAAAAGGGTGCTTTCGATTTATACTCCATGCGCCAGGCTATTGAAGAAGGATATATACTGAATGTATTAGATAATTATGTAACGTGGAAAACTTATTTTCATTTAAACAAAGCAATCGAAGAAGATCCAGAAATGCAGTCAATCACTGCAAAACGTAAGATAGCTCGCTTTATCGATTTACATGATACTAATATATCGCAGAAAGTCGAAATTATAATTGAACATTTCAGACATAACGTTGCACATTGCCTTGACGGAAAAGCTAAGGCAATGGTGGTAACTTCTTCACGTGAGGCGGCTGTAAAATATAAGAAAGAATTTGAAAGATACATCGCAGCGCATGGTTATACAAATATCCATGCACTAGTGGCGTTTTCAGGTAAAATTACTATTGACGGTGATACGTATTCAGAGGAGTCGATGAATAATATCAGCGAAGAAGAACTACGCAAAGAGTTTGACCGCAGTTATTATCAGGTCCTTTTAGTAGCCAATAAATATCAAACAGGCTTTGATCAACCAAAGCTGGTGGCTATGTATATTGATAAAAAGCTGAAAGGCGTTGCCGCTGTACAAACGCTTTCGCGCTTGAACCGGATTTATCCACCTTACGACAAGCGGACATTTGTCCTTGATTTTAAGAATGAATATGAAGATATCAAGAAGGCTTTTGCTCCTTATTATGAAAGCACAGAATTATTTGAAACTATATCTCCTCATGATATACGCGATCTGGATACCGCTATTGACGGTTATGACATACTCAATGAAGAAGATATAGAAGCATTCAACAATTACCTCTATTTAACTAAACGTTCTTCAAAAGATAAGAGCAAAATGTGGTCATTGCTTGATAATGCACTGCAAAAAATAAAGACGAAACCTCTAGCGGAGCAAATAGCTATTCGAACTACAATTCGTCGTTTTCTAAAGGTGTACTGCTTTATTATTCAAGCCACTGCTTATGAGAATATAAGCCTACATAAGAGATATAATTATCTGTCTTATCTTATTAAAGAAATTGATGTCAGTGGCGGTGGAAATGATTTTGATATTGCAGACAAGATTACAGTAAGCAGTTTTGTTCAGAAACAAACATCTGTAAATAAAGTCGCCGAGATAGAGGCTAAGTACGAAGTTAAAATTCAAAAACCAAAACCTGCTATGCCGGAAGTTGAGCAATTGAAAATGCTGTCTGTAATAATCGAAGAAATAAATGCTCAGTATGGCGTCAATTATGAAAAGGATGTAGCAACAAAATCAGCTCTTCAAATCAGGGATCTTCTCCTCAAAGATGAACGGCTTAAGGCAAGCGCAAAAAGCAATTCGCTAGCTGATTTTAGATTTGCCTATGAGGACAGCGTTTCTGATGCGCTGGTAAATGGATATGAACAGAATGTAGATTTTTACACTCTGTTGCTTGGAAACGCAGAAATTCGGGAACGGATAACAAATGTTTTCATGGAAGAAATTTATCGGATACTTAGGGGAGAAAAATAAGCAGACGTAAAAAAAGGAGGCTATTAATCAATTCTCCCGTTTTACTCTTTTCGCATCATTAAAGTAGCAAGGAGTAATAACTATGGAGTATAAATTTACACCCTCTTTTGTGCCTATAATTTATAAAGAAGATTACGATGAGGCGGCAAAAGATTTCCTGAAAAAATATTGTCCAGAAGCACTGGTAACTCCTATGCCAGTGCCTATTATCGATATTGCAAAAAAGAAGATACAGCTTAAGATTATTGATACAGAGCAACTTTCAGAAAATCTTGATATTTTAGGAACAATTGTGTTTTTCGATGGGCAAATTGATGTATACGACAGTAATATGAAACAATATCTTTCCTACGAAGTAAATAGCAAAACCGTATTAATTGACCGCAATATTCATCTTGAAGGGCGAGAAAATAATACAATAGCACATGAGTGTGTACATTGGCATTTTCATCGAAACTACTTTACTAATTTGCGCAAAAAGGAGAATTTTGATATTGCATTCCGTTGTCCTAGGAAAATAATTAAAGATGATGCTTGCTCTTTGCGTGATGAGGTTTGGATGGAAGCACAGGCTGTAGGGATTGCTCCCAGGATTCTTATGCCAAAGAGTATGGCAATTATAAAAATTAAAGAATTGCTAACAAAGCATCGTTATTATACGATAGATCCTGCGAATCGGATAGCTGTTTTGAGATGTGTAGTTGATGATTTAGCTGCTTTTTTTCATGTCTCGAAGGTATCAGCAAAAATTAGAATGGTTGATTTAGGCTTTTTAAGTCCTGAAGATTCTTTGCAAATATATAATTACGATGATGCACAAATCTTTTCTGATGCTTATAAGCAACCTTTAACAGTTAAATCAAGCGAAAGGCCTCTTACACGGCAAATCGATATTAACAGCGCCTTTATTGAGTATTGCAAAAATCCTCTATTTCGCGAGGTACTTCAGACGGGCCGTTTTTGTTATGTAGATAGCTACTTTGTAATACGCAACAGTAAATATATTGTAGCACAATCTGATGGAAGCCTATCACTAACTGAATATGCAAAAAAGCATTTGACAGAGTGCGCACTGGTTTTCACACGCAGTATAGACTTCAGCTTAGAAAGTATCAGCAACTTACCCAAAAATATGATGGGTTTTCTGACTCGAACTGAATATTACAAGTATAAACGTCTGCCTCAGTATACATCAAATGTACAAAATGATGCCGCAATCGCCAGAGCATTGGAAATTGTCAAAGATGAATATAACTCTCTTTGTGCTGAACGTCAGGCAACATCGAAAACACTATGGCAAAGAATATGTGAAATTATGGAGGCTAAGAACTACGATTTAAATATGCTTAAACGACGTTCACACCTTGATGATATGACTATCAGCCGCCTAAAAAACAATAAAATTAAGAATCAAAGTATGAGAACGATAATTGCAATCTGTGTAGGGCTAGATTTAGATCTAAGAACATCAGAAGAACTTCTTAAGCTGGCAAAGCTTGCACTAAATAATGATCCTGAGTGTATAGCATATGAAATGATCTTAACGACTTTCAAAGGCTGTTCAATGGATGAAAGAAATGAAGTTCTTAAAAAGCTCGGAATAAAACCACTTGGATCGGCTCCAGAAGAATAAAATACAAACTAAAATTGCAATTGAGACTAAGCATTCGACTTTAGTGATACTCCCGATAGGATACTGGTTATCTAAGGATATTTCACATCCATCCTGTATCCTCAACCCCCTATAAAAAAGGGGGTTATCTAATCTGGTAACTCAACTATTAATTTTCAGGGTGGTTGATATGTTCCCGCAAACAATAAAAATAAGGGTTTCCTGACATTGTATCCTCCGGCAAAGTAACCGTGAGAAAAACTCAATGTCTGGAAACCCATTATCTAACGGTTTCAATATTCTTCAATATTCTCTTTAAAAAGTATCTTCAAGTGTAGGTCATTCCAGGCTTTAACACACGGATTCACAGTTTGTTCCCCCGGCTTTTCGGATTCTCTTCCCACAGACGGTCGGCCACCTCTGACCATGCCCTGGCAGCCGGGGTTGTTTTTGCACAAAGCACATCCACGTCTTCAGGCGCTTCCATATCAGTTGATTTCGCGCCTGATTCTTTAACCATCGATGCAAGTATCTCGGGATTGTCAAGCAAAGGACATGGACGCAGCGGGTTGCTGTTAAATGGATGCTTTTTGCGATAGGCCATAAACAAAGGAGAACGCAGCGCATCTAAAAGCGTCACATCATGAATGTTAACGTTGGAGTAATGAATAAATGCGCATGGCTCTACATCTCCGGCCGCATTTATATGCAGGTATCGCTTTCCACCTGCAATGCATCCATCAGCGTATTCTCCGTCATTCCAAAAATCCATTGCAAAAATTGGCTTGCTATCACGTATTTCGCGGATACGCCGGTACATATATGCACGTTGTTCAGGAGTAACTAAAAGATCTGTGCGCGCATCTTTTCCAATAGGTATGTAAGTGAAGTTCCACGAAAACCGGCAGCCGCGGGCAATCATATCATCAACAAATTCGTCAGATCCGACACTTTCAGTATTGTAGCGGTGGTAACAGGTAGAGTACCCAAATAAAAGCCTGTGTGCGCGCATGCGTTCCATTGCTTCAATTACTTTACGATACGTACCTTTTCCACGTCTCATATCGGTAGCTGTTTCGTCACCCTCAATAGAAAATGCTAACGCAAAGTTGGCTACACGCAGCATCTCCTCGCATAGTTCGTCATCCACAAGTGTACCGTTGGTGAAAGCAAAGAAATAGCAATCCTGGTGTTCTTTGCACAATCGAATAATATCCTTCTTGCGTACTAATGGTTCGCCTCCGGAAAATATATAGAAGAAAATACCTAATTCCTTGCCCTGGCGGCAAATAGAATCGAGTGTCTCGTAAGATAAATTATTTCTGTCTCCATATTGTGCAGCCCAGCATCCGGTGCATGACAGATTGCACGCACTGCTAGGATCCATCAAAATTGCCCATGGAACATTGCAGTCGTATTTTTTCTCTATAGCGCGTGCACGCTCTTCCCCTTCAAGATTTGCGTTTACTATAAAGCATTCTACGAACTTCTGTAAAAGTTTTGCATCCACATCCCGGAACAAATTCTTGACAAAGCTGTGCCAGACGCTGTTTTTGTCCATCAAAACATCACGCAATACGCGTATTTGAGTAGCATGTAAATTTCCTCTATCCAATTTTTCTGCCATCTCAAACATCTTCGGTAATTTTTCCATAGGATTATCCAAGATGTAGCTCAACAGTAAATTAATTGCAGTTTTTTGAATCTTATTCAAAGCTTATCCCTCCTGTATAAGATTGCTTTTATTATAATGTAAGCTCGAATGAGCTTTTTGACTAACCGTTTGGTTAATTTTGTTTAATATTTAGTTGTGTGCATTTAACTAAAAAATTAGGTTTTAGTGCTATTATTTCGAAGCAAAATATCACTCCCTGAAATCAATGAAGTGGTAATTATCTGATAAACATGTAAAAAGGAACTGCGAAGTTCATTATCATTTAGTGAACTCACTGCTTTATAATCATCAAAATAAGCTGCAAAACTAACAATAGGGATAATAGAAAAGAAAAATTTAAACAATACCATTTCATCCGAATAAACAAATTCATGGCCAACATCGGAGATTGTTTTAAAAATTGGATTTTTTTCGTCGCCAATCATGAATTTCATAAAGCGGAATAATGAATTTTGGTGCTTTCCGCTTTTAAGTGATTCTAGCATCAAAATACGGATAATTTCTTTATTTTCAATAACATAGTCAACTACTCGCTCATAAAATTTAAAAGCACTTTGCATAAAATTCTTTATAGCTTCATCACTAATAAAGTGTAAACGGTCAGGTTTAATGTCAAGATAGCCATCTTTAATCATTTGTACAACATTTGCTTGAATGAAATCCAGTGTTATTGACACCGCATTATCAAGAAGAGAATGAACCATGAAATCTAAAATGTCTTCCTTGCTTTTAAAATAATAATATATAAGCGCTTTGTTTACATTTGCAGTGCTTGCTATATCATTTACCCGTGTTGCATCATAACCTTTTTGAGAGAACAGTTGTATAGCCGCTTTTATTATTCGTTCTCTTGCTTCACCATCAGAGTTTTTTTTCAAATTATATTCCTCCAATTAAACTAACCGGTTGTTTAATGATAATTTAATTATATATCTTCTCCTCATTCATTGTCAAGAGGGATTGTATGACTGTCGTATCACAAGTTGCGAAGCATCATATCTACCAAATCCATTATGATCCCAAACATATAATCTCACATATGCCTCATCATCATAATTTCCAATTCCATCCAAGTTCAAGCCCATAAAAAGCTGTCCCTGTTCTTCAATTGGCTGTGCCAAAAGAGGTACATCACTGTTTTCTATATTATTCTGATTAATATCTTCTGACGTATTATTTTCAGTTGTGGATATGGTTGCGGGCTGATTTTTGTTAGACTGCTCACTTACGCAGGAAGAACATCCGGCAGAAAAGAGTAACGTAAAAAAAAAATAAGAATCCAGACTTGTCAATTGTGTTTATACAAGAATTTTAAACCCATGGGATTATTAGCCGCTTACTACACACATCAATAGTTTAAGTCGAGTTGACAGAATTGCTTTCTTTACCTGCATTTCCATGACTATCCTGATTCACTTTCTTGTCATCAAGACCACGCACTCCACATGTGATAGTTAGGCTTTTTC
>Ga0255345_1003948_pt1 | contig 16774 bp, 10 predicted proteins | sample wastewater_treat_6_FD_192415 | JGI IMG/M metagenome (GOLD analysis project Ga0255345, IMG submission 192415) | Wastewater microbial communities from Lulu Island WWTP, Vancouver, Canada - plant20 | ecosystem: Engineered > WWTP > Wastewater > Unclassified | place: Canada: Vancouver, British... | reverse complement strand
TGCCATGGGAAGAAAGCTTGACGAGGAGCAGATCAAGAAGCTTCTTGCAGGAGAAAAGATCTTTATGAAAGGTCTTAAGAGCAAGAAGGGCAAGAGCTACGATGCTTTTCTTAAGCCTGAAGGTGTGGAGGCGTATGACTACACCAATAAGGATGGCGAAGAGAGGAGCGGTTTCCAGTTCAAGTTTTCCATGGAGTTTCCGGAGCGTAAGAAGAAGGGAGAGTGAGCAACATGAAGAAAGCAGTAAAGGTATTACTGGGCATTGCGGCGGCAGGAACCATTGTTTCCGCCGTCGTTTATGCAGTAAAGAAGTACAAGGACAGAAAAAACAAGGATTTCTGTGATGATTATTTTAACTATATGGAGGAGGTTACAGAAGATGCAGAATAACAACGTGATCGCAACAGAGGTTGCAGAAAAGCAGAGGACAAGCGGCAAAGCCCGCTTCACAGCCTATATGCAGGGCATGAAGAAGTTGGAGCGTAAGGCACAGATGCAGAAGGAAGCTATGATGAAGGGAGGAACAAATGCATGAATTACGAAGAGTTTAAGCAGGAAGTGGCAGACCGTATCAAGGAGTTTCTGCCTGAGAAGTATGAAAATGCGGATGTTTCCATTCAGACCGTTGTAAAGAACAATGATCAGAAGCTGGATGGTCTTATGGTAAAGCTTGAGGACAGCAATATCGCTCCCAACATTTACCTTAACCAGTTTTATGAGCAGCATGAGGACGGCAGACCTATGGATGATATCCTGGCTGCAATCGCAGATGTCCGCACTCAGCATGAGATGTCACAGGATTTCGATGTTAGCAGGCTTACGGATTTTGACAGCGTGAAGGATCGTATCACCTGCCGTCTTATCAATGCAGAGCAGAATGCGGAGTATCTTGCAGATAAGCCTCATACCATGGTGGATGACCTGGCTGTTACATACCATATCGCAATCGGCAAAGAAGAGAGCGGCAATATGTCTGCTCCTATCACCAACAGGCTCATGGAAGGATACGGTGTGGATGTAGAACAGCTTCATCAGATTGCCCTCGATAACATGGACACACTTACTCCGGCAACCTTTAAGAGCATGACGGAGACCATGGTTGATATGATGCTTCCCGATATGATGCGAAGCGGAATGTCTGAGGAAGAGGCAAGGGAGGCCATCGCCGGTATGATCCCGCCTACACCTGATGAGATGATGTATGTACTTTCCAATGAGGATAAGCTTAACGGTGCGGCAGTTCTCCTTAACGATAAGGTCATGGATGATATCACCGAGAAGCTGGGTCAGGACTACTTCATTTTACCTTCGAGTGTGCATGAGGTGCTGATCGTACCTAAGAATGACCAGATGGATCTTAAGACACTGGAGAGCATGGTGCAGGATGTGAATGCCACACAGGTAGCACCGGAGGAAAGACTCTCCGATCACGTATATGCCTATGACGCAAAGGAGCATGAGCTTTTCCGTGCTGACAAGGCAGAGGAGAGAGCTGCGGCAAAGGAAACCGAGGCTTCAAAAGAAACTGCTGTAGTAAAGACTGCGGCAAAAGAGGAAAAGAAGCAGGAGCGTCCTTCCCTTAAGGAAAGACTTGCTCAGAAGAAAGACATTGTTGCCAAGAATGAGGCAACCAGGGAGCCTCGTCAGATGAATAAGGACAGAGGACAGGCTTTGGCATAAGGATTTTTGTTTTGGAACGGGAGAGGGGCAGCGATGTCCTTCTCCCATAATCTTTATAAGGAGAAACAGGCTATGGCAAGAAAATATGATGAGATCAAATGGCTTGCACAGGCTACGGCACAGGATTTATCGGCAGATATGGAAAAGTGGAAAGGATTCCTTACCACTGCCGGAAGGCTATACCGGTATCCTTTCATGGATCAGCTGCTTATCTATGCCCAGAGACCGGATGCCACAGCATGTGCAGAGCTTGAAACATGGAATCAGAAGATGAACTGCTGGGTCAACCGTGGGTCCAAGGGTATCGCTCTTTTGGATGAAAGCAGCGGCAGACCAAGACTTCGGTATGTATTTGATGTGTCAAATGTGCATCCCGGATGGAATGTTGGAAGACTCCCGTACATATGGCAGGTCAGGGAACGGAATGAACAGACAGTTCTCAACAGACTTGAAAACATATATGGAAAAACGGATGAAAGCAGACCTTTCGGAGATAGGCTGGTGGAGCTGGCACATCGTATTGCGGATGATTATTACAGGGATGTAATGCCTGATCTGCAGGACCGGGTGGATGGAAGCTTTCTGCATGGATATGATGAACTGAATCTTGAACTGCGCTTGCAAGAGACCATGAGAGATTCCATCGCATATACGCTTCTTACAAGGTGCGGTGTGGATACAGAACTTTATGATTTTGATTTTCGTTATCTGCATGAGTTCAGCGATGTGAAAACGCTGTCGGTACTTGGAAATGCAGTATCGGAAATGACTGAGCCGGTACTCATGGAAATCGGAAGAGCGGTAACGGTACAGGAACGTCATATCGCCAGATATGGCGAAGTAGAAAGACAAACGGAGAATATATCACAAGCCGTAGAAAAAAGCCAAAATTCGCTTGCAAATGAGGCTCAGAATGAATATAATGCTTTAAAGCGTGAAAGCGAGCGGCAAGGTGATATTTCCACCGATGATTATGAAAAAGGCGAAAGCGCTAATATTTCAGAACAAGGAGGAAATGACCATGGAACTGACTTACATGCAGAGCGGGGATTATCTGATCCCGAACCTGATCGCGAACAGCGAGCCGGAGGAACCCTTAACGAAGTACGGACTGATGCGGAGGAACTTCTTAAAGGAACACAGGAGAGGAACCTACAGCGGGATGATGTTAGAGGGGAATCTGAAGGAGCACTGCCTGATGATTCAGAAGCAGGCAGAGGAGAGGATGGATCTGTTGACATCCCAGATGGCGAAGTCCCAGGGAGTGAACGAAGCCCTGAAAGCATCAGACCAGATGAAGTGGGTGGGTCTGATGAACAACATCCGGGCATCGGCGGAGGAGATAGTTTTATCGGAGCTGATCTACAGCTAAACCCTCCGGATGCAGAACCCGAACAACTGAATATGTTTGACCTGTTCCCATCATTTGCGGAACAGGTGGGAACGATAGCAGCAGCGGAAGCAAGCGTGAAAACGAAGGCTCCCGCTGTTTTTATGCTAAAAGACGACCAGCTTCTTGATGTGATCAGATCCGGTGGTGGCAAAGAGAATAACCGTAAGCGTATCTATGCAAAGTACCAGGCAGGAAAAGATGCTGCGGAAATGACTGATTTCATAAAGAATGAGATCGGAACTACCGGTAAGGGCTTTGAATTTGACGGGCAGAGGGTATCTGTTTGGTTTAATGAAAATGGTATGAGCATCGCACCGGGCAATTCCGCTCAGGTGGACTTTGCCACTACCTATAGTTGGAGCCTTGTGGAAGAGTTCACCCGTCAGATGGTGGAAAACGGCTCATATATGTCGAGAAATGAAGCCTTTCTTGTGGACAGCACCGAACGGGCGAGGGTGGCTGATCAGATTTATTTCTTTTTCCGTGACGGCATTGATGATATGCCTGATTCTCTTTCTATCCAAGGAAGTAATTATCCCGACAGCCAGGCACATATCGTAGAGCTGCTATCTACCCATGAGGGAAGAGAGCTGCTTGCAGAGGAAATCGGCAGGGCTGCGGACAGGATAGAGAGCGGAGAGCTTCAACTTCGGTGGCGATATGTAAAAGAGCCGGAGTATCTGCTTTCAGAGATTGCCGACCTCGATGCTGAGCGTAGGGAGTTTCCTCTTGCAGATGAGGTAAATGTAAGGCTTGAAAACTTCATTACCCAGGATGAGATTGACAGCAGGCTCACCCATGGAAGCGGTGTATCGCAGGGACTTTTCCGTATCTATGATTATTTTAAGGAAGGGCATGACAGCAAAGATAATGTAGCGTTCCTTAAGAGCGAATACGGTACTGGTGGTCAGTCAGATGCACTGATTGGAAATGATAAGAGTTGGGAAGACCATGATGCAAAGGGCATTCAGCTTGACAAAGGCAGTATCATGGAGCCTTATACATCCGTGCTTCTTAACTGGAATGTGGTGGAAAAGCGTATCCGTGAACTGATTGCAGAGGATAAGTACCTGTCTCCAAAGGCAAAGGAAGCCTATGCAGAGTATAAAAAGGAGCAGGAAAAGGAAGCTCTTGCTGATGAGCAGGAAAAACTTGTTGATGCCATTGAAGCCGGGGATGCACAGGAAGAGCCTGAAAGCAAAGAGGCGGATCATAATCCCGAATTCGGTCCGCCTGTCGGACGGGGAGAGAATAGCCTTTGGTCGATAGTCCATGAAGCGGATGATGAAAATGATAATCCCCAGGAGTGGGCAACAAAGCTCCCTTCCGGTCAGTATGTATGGATAGACCGTGAGGAAGATGGTTCATATGGGATTCATCCGGTTGCTGATTCTCTTGCTGCTCCTACGGAGACCTTCAGGACTCTTGAAGAGGCGCAGGAGTATGTTGACGAGACCATGCGGGGAGAAGTGCTTAAAGAGCAGGCTTTAGAGCAGGAATCTTCAACATATACAATCTATCAGATATCGGATGAAGCTGAGGACAGACGGGATATCATCTTTGAAAATCTGGAGCACCTGCAGAACAGAGGACTGTCTGTTGATGCGGCAAACTATGAGGCAGTATATTCCGGAGAACTGGAGGAAAGCGCTACTCTCGATGACCTGTATGAGAAGTTTAACATAGACCATCCGGCAGATTACAAGGGACGCTCCATGTCCGTATCGGATGTGGTGGTATTGCATCAGAATGGTGAGGACAAGGCATATTTCGTGGATTCATTTGGATTTTCGGAAGTGCCGGAGTTTCTTCGGGAAAAAGAAGCAGTCCTTACTCCGGAGCAGGAGCAGGCAAAGGAGCTTATCAATGAGTTCTGCTACAGGGAGTATGATCATGATGCAGATTTCTCGGATCTTTCCAATGTGGAGATAGCTTATACCGACCTTATAGATGAAGCAGATGGAAAAGAGTACCCGATACAGGCTTCTGTAGACCTTGAGCATAACAGCATCCGCCTTGCGATTGACGGGCAGATCATTTCTCAGAATGAATATGATACCCTTACTGACCTTATAGAAAATGAGCTTAAGTACCTTGATTTTGACGAGCTTACCTATGTATCAGAAGAGGACTGGGAGAAGTTCCATAACATGGAGCTTACCGCAGAGGATATACAGAACATTTCCTATATTGGAGCGGAGTACAGCAATTTCGGGCATACTGCGGAGTATGAGCTTGAAGCCGATATCCGGGGAGAACATCAGAAGATCCGGTATGAGGTCACAAGGCATGACGGGGATGAAGAGAGCTTTTCCATCCATACTGAAAGTAACGATATTTATGACAGGCTTTCTGAACCGGAGCTACGCAAGCTGGAAGAGAAACTGTCAGATGAAGTAAGGGTCGGGCAGTATGAAAAGAAGATTGAAAAAGCTGATAGCCTTGATGCAGTTAAGAACATCCAGTATGAGTTTATGGATGATGAGAGCTTTCCAAGGAGGCTTGTCGGAAGGTTCTGGGAATCCTATAACGCAAGGGAAGCGGAACTGTCTGAAGACGCAAGAGCTGCGGCAAAGAATTTCCGCATTACAGATGATGACCTGGGAAAAGGCAGCGCAAAGGAAAAGTTCCGTGACAATATCAGGGCGATTACAACTTTGAAGCAGATCGAGGACGAACACAGGACAGCCACGCCGGAGGAACAGCAGATTTTATCACAGTACGTCGGCTGGGGTGGTCTTGCAGATGCCTTTGATGAAACCAAGAGTAACTGGTCTGCGGAATATCAGGAATTAAAGAGCATTTTGACACCGGAGGAATATAATTCCGCAAGAGAGAGTACCCTAAATGCCCACTTTACAAGCCCCGTAATCATAAGAAATATCTATGAAGCACTGGGACAGATGGGATTTGAAAAGGGAAATATACTTGAGCCTGCCATGGGTGTAGGTAATTTCTTCGGTATGCTGCCAGAGGAGATGCAGGACAGCAAGCTATACGGAGTGGAGCTGGATGATTTGACAGGCCGCATCGCAAAGCAACTCTATCCGCAGGCAGATGTGCGTATCAGCGGATATGAAAAGACCGATTTTCAGAATGATTTCTTTGATGTTGCTGTGGGAAATGTGCCGTTCGGGAATTATAAGGTAAGTGACAAGCCTTATGATAAGCTGAATTTCCAGATCCATGATTATTTCTTTGCAAAGACACTGGATAAGGTAAGACCGGGCGGTATCGTGGCATTTGTTACAAGCAAGGGAACCATGGACAAGCAAAGCCCGCAGGTGAGAAAGTACCTTGCTCAGAGGGCAGAACTGCTCGGAGCGGTGAGATTACCTAATACAGCTTTTAAGGAGAATGCCGGTACAGAAGTCACGTCCGACATTCTTTTTTTCCAGAAAAGGGACAGGCTTATGGATATCGAGCCGGACTGGGTACACCTCGGCATGGATGCAAACGGTATAGCCATGAACCAGTATTTTGCCGACCATCCGGAGATGATCGTAGGGAAAATGGAGATGGTATCGGGACCCTTTGGTATGGAGAGTACCTGTGTACCGGATGAGAGCAGACCATTTGAGGAGCAGCTTCGTGAGGCAATCAGCAATATTCATGCAGAATATGAAGCGGTGGAGCTTTCAGCGGACGAGCTTGGAAAGTCTGACCTTGAAGTAATCCCAGCAGATCCGAATGTGAAGAATTACAGCTTTTGTATGGTGGATGATCATGTGTATTATCGTGAGAATTCCGTCATGAAGCCTGCCGATGTGTCAGATACCATGGAAGACCGCATCAAAGGTATGATCGCTATCCGTGACTGTACGCAGGAACTAATTCAGATGCAGATGGAGGATTATCCCGACTCAGCCATTACGGACAAACAGGCAGAACTGAACGGATTATATGATAAGTTCTCCGATAAATACGGGCTTATCAGTTCTCAGACCAATAAGAGAGCCTTTAATCAGGATTCTTCATACTGCCTGCTCTGTTCTTTGGAGAAGCTGGATGATGAGGGGAAGTTTCTTGGAAAAGCGGATATGTTCACGAAGCGTACCATCAAACACGCAGAGGTGGTGACAAGTGTTGATACCGCAAGCGAGGCATTGGCGGTCTCCCTGGCTGAAAAAGCCAAGGTAGACCTTGACTATATGGCAGAGCTTACGGGAAAGGAAAAAGAAGCCATAACTGAGGAGCTTGCAGGAGTTATCTTCCGGAATCCGCTGACCGACCAGTGGGAGACAGCGGATGAATACCTGTCCGGTAATGTCCGTGAGAAGCTTTCCATAGCAAAGAACTATGCGGAAAATCACCCTGAGTATCAGGTGAATGTGGTGCATCTTGAACAGGTAATGCCGAAAGACCTTGAAGCATCGGATATAGAAGTCCGTCTTGGGGCAACATGGGTTGACCCGAAGTATATCGAGGACTTCATGCGTGAGACTTTCCAGACACCGGGATATCTTTTTGACCGGAATGTCATGGGCATACAGTATTCGGATGTGACCGGGCTTTGGAATGTAAAGGGTAAGAATGCAGACTATGGCAATACCCTTGCCAACATGACCTTTGGTACCGGCAGGGCGAATGCCTATAAGATACTGGAGGACAGTCTGAACCTTAAGGATGTGCGTATCTATGATACTATCGTGGAGGATGGCAAGGAAAAGAGGGTGCTGAATAAGAAGGAGACCACCCTTGCTGCACAGAAGCAGGAGGCAATCCGTGAAGCTTTTAAGGACTGGATTTTTAAGGATCCGGAGCGGAGAGCTGATCTTGTAAAGGTTTATAATGAGCGTTTCAATTCCACAAGACCAAGGGAATATGACGGCTCACATTTGCAGTTTCCGGGTATGACACCGGATATAGAGCTTAAGCCGCATCAGAAGAATGCGGTAGCTCATGTGCTGTATGGAGATAACACGCTCCTTGCACACTGTGTAGGTGCTGGCAAGACCTTCGAAATGACTGCGGCAGCTATGGAACTTAAAAGGCTTGGGCTTGCTCAGAAGTCGCTGTTTGTAGTACCAAACCACCTGACAGAGCAGTGGGCATCAGATTTCCTGCGTCTGTATCCCGGAGCGAATATCCTTGCGGCTACGAAAAAGGACTTTGAGCCTGCAAATCGCAAGAAGTTCTGCTCCCGTATAGCAACAGGCGATTATGATGCCGTGATCATCGGCCATACGCAGTTTGAAAAGATCCCGTTGTCACAGGAAAGGCAGGTGGCGATACTGGAGCGGCAGATAGATGAGATCACGGAGGCTATAGCACAGGCAAAGGCTGACAGGGGTGAGCGATATACCATCAAGCAGATGGAAAAATCCAAGAAGCAGCTCATGACAAGGCTTGATAAATTAAATGATCAGAGCCGTAAGGATAATGTTGTAACCTTTGAACAGCTTGGCGTAGACAGGCTTTTTGTGGACGAGTCGCATTCGTACAAGAATTTGTTCTTATATACGAAAATGCGGAATGTGGCAGGTATTGCACAGACTGAAGCTCAGAAGTCACAGGATATGTTTAACAAGTGTCAGTACCTCGATGAACTGACTGGTGGTAAGGGCGTGACCTTTGCAACCGGAACACCGATCAGCAACAGCATGACGGAGCTATATACCAATATGAGATATTTACAGTATGGTACGCTTCAGAAGCTGGGACTGGGACAGTTCGATGCATGGGCGGCTAACTTCGGTGATACACAGACGGCGATAGAGCTTGCACCGGAAGGCTATAATTTAATAGGACGATAAATGTTGCGTTTCTAAATTGAAAAAGAGGTTGTCAAAAGCGGTTCGGAAGCCACAAAAAAATATTTTATTTTTTTGAAAAATAGTTCCGCTTTACACCCTGTTTTTCTCCTATTAGTGAGGGGAGTAATCCCTGTAATGCTAAACCAGATTACATAGGAAGGGAGGTTTAGAGAATGTCAAGGACTTCAAAAATTACAGCACTTTATGAGCGTTTGTCAAGAGACGATGACCTTACCGGCGAGTCGAACTCCATTACCAATCAGAAAAAATACTTAGAAGATTATGCCCGTAGGCATAGCTTTGAGAACATTCGTCATTTTACTGACGATGGCTTTTCGGGTGTGAATTTCAATCGTCCCGGCTTTCAGGCTTTGATAAAGGAAATTGAAGCCGGAAATGTCGCAACCTTGATTGTTAAGGATATGAGCCGCTTAGGGCGTAATTATCTGCAAGTTGGATTTTATACGGAAATTTTGTTTCCGCAGAAAGATGTCCGTTTTCTTGCAATTAACAACGGTATTGACAGCAATAATGCTTCGGACAATGATTTTGCTCCGTTTTTGAACATCATGAACGAGTTTTACGCCAAAGACACAAGCAATAAAATCAAGGCTGTGTTTGATGCCCGTATGAAAGACGGAAAGCGTTGTAGCGGTTCTATCCCTTATGGATATAACCGACTGCCAAATGACAAGCAGACGCTTGTGGTTGACCCTGTGGCTTCTGAGGTGGTAAAGCGTATCTTCATGCTTGCCAACGAGGGCAAAAGTCCACGAGCAATCGCAGAACTGCTGACCGAAGAGAAGGTTTTAATTCCGGCGGCATACGCAAAGGAATATCACCCCGAACAGTATAACGGGATAAAGTTTTCAGACCCTTATCTTTGGGGCGTGAACACGATAAGAAAGATTTTGGACAGACAGGAGTATCTTGGACACACGATTTTGCGTAAGTCTGTCAGCACCAATTTCAAGCTGCATAAGCGAAAGACCACCGATGAAGCCGAACAGTATGTATTCCACAATACGCATGAGCCTATCATCTCACAGGAACTTTGGGACAGCGTTCAGAAACGCAGAAAAAGAGTAAATCGTGCTTCTGCTTGGGGAACTCACAGCAACCGTTTAAGCGGTTATCTGTACTGTGCCGATTGTGGAAGAAGAATGACCTTGCAGACACATTACAGTAAGAAAGACGGCTCTGTTCAGTACTCTTACCGATGTGGTGGCTATGCAAGCCGAGTGGATACCTGTACTGCACACTCTATCAGTGTTGATACTGTTGAAGCCTTGATATTGTCCACCGCCAAACGCTTTTCCAAATTCGTTCTGAATGATGAAAAAGCCTTTGCTATGGAACTGCAATCCATCTGGAAAGAAAAACAGGAGGAAAAGCCGAAGCACAGCCAATCGGAACTGCAACGCTGTCAGAAACGCTATGACGAACTCTCTACCCTCATTCGTGGTTTGTATGAAAATCTCATGTCGGGATTACTGCCCGAAAGACAGTACAAGCAGCTGATGAAGCAGTATGATGGTGAACAGGCAGAACTGGAAACAAAGATGGACACGATGAAAAAGGAATTGTCCGAGGAAAAAGCAAGCACTTTGGATATTAAGCATTTTATCTCGCTGATACGCAAGTGCAAAAATCCAACGGAGATTTCCGATTCCATGTTTGCCGAACTCATTGACAAGATTGTGGTTTACGAAGCCGAGGGTGTTGGCAAAGAGCGAACACAAAAGGTTGATATTTATTTCAACTATGTGGGACAGGTCGATATTGCCTACACAGAGGAAGAACTTGCCGAGATAAAGGCACAGGAGGAACAGGAGGACAGGGAGCGACTGGAGAAACAGCATCAGCGAGAAAAAGCCTACCGAGAGAAGCGAAAGGCAAAGAAAATCGCTGAAAACGGCGGTGAAACCGTCAAAAAGAAAATCTGTCCTCATTGTGGGCAAGAGTTTACCCCTGCAAGCAACCGACAGATTTACTGCTCAAAGGATTGTTGGGGTCTGGCAAGGCAAGACCAAAAGACCGCCGACAGAGAAGCGGAACGGGGAAAACATTATTACCGTCAGCGTGTCTGTGAGATATGCGGAGCGACATTCTGGCCGAACAGTAGCGGTCAGAAATTCTGCTCCGAGGATTGCCAGAAGAAGCAGCATAGCAAGCTGACCTTGATGTACTACCATCAGAACAAAGCCAAAAGTACCGAAGAACAACAAATAGAGAAAACGGAGGAAATTCCAGCATGAAAGAACTGAAACCGAGAATCCACGAAAACGGCATTGACTATATCCTTGTGGGAGATTATTATGTGCCGGATTTGAAGCTGCCGGAGGAAAAGCGACCCATCGGGCATTGGGGCAGACTTCACAAAGCCTACTTGCAGATGTACCGCCCTGTCCTCTACAACGAGTTGGTTTTGTCTTGTCGGCTTCACACCGTCCTTGCGGATCTGAACGAACAGGCAAATGACCGCTTCTCTCTGATTATGGAGCAGATGGCAAAAGCCGAGGGCGTGACCGAGCAGATGAAAGCGGAAAATCAGATGTTGTGGGTGCAGTCCATGAACTCCATCCGCAACCGAGCTGAGGAAATCATCAAGCACGAACTTATCTATGTATGAGCCTTTTTCGGTAGCGGCTACCGAAAATCGCAAGCACCGTCAAGAACCGTAAAAATTGAATATTTCACGATAGAAACGCTTCGGACGAGGAATGTATCGCCGGAGCGTTTTCTATTGGAAATCGCCGTTTTCTCCAAGTCAAGAGCCGGAGAAAACACCCGAAAAATGCCCTATTTCGTTACACAGGGCGAGAACAGGAGATTTTATGAGAACAGGACTGACAAAGCAGGAAAAGACAACGGATATTTGGTTTGACGAGAAAGACCCGACTATCCATATCCGCACCCACAACACTGACTTGCGGAACAGATTGACCGCCTACGTAAAGCAATATCCAGACGAGTGCCAACGGACGGACTATGACGAGGAAACAGGCTGTGCGGAGTTTGAGATAGCAAAGGGGCGTTTCTCTTTCCGACTGACTGCTCCATACAGCGAGGAACGCAGACAAGCGGCGAGTGAACTGGCGAAGCAAAGGGATTTTAAGGCATAAAGATACTACCTATGCCGATTTTAAGCAAATTTTAAGCAAATTTTAAGCAAATGTGTGTAACAAGGATAAGATGAATTGTGATTTTACCGCAGATCCATTGATTTATTCACATTCGTGTGATATAATAAAGCATAGATTTGAGGAGGGGCAGCTATGGCAGTAACATACAAGAAATTATTCCATTTAATGATTGATAAACATATTAGCAATGCGGAATTGATGGAGCAAGCTGGCTTTAGTGCTAACATCATTACACGATTAAAGCGAGACAATTACCTTTCTCTTGACACTATTGAGAAGATTTGCAATACACTCCATTGTGGAGTTGACGATATTTTGGAATTTTATGACGAAAATAAGGATGGACAAAGCAATGATTGATATAAACTCACCAATTTATCCAATGGTTAACAGTCTCTTTGAAGAAGATTGTCTTGAATGTATGAAAAGAATCCCTGATGCTTCCATTGATATGGTTTTATGTGATTTGCCTTACGGAATGACACAAAACCAATGGGATAGCTATATCCCGTTGGATTTGCTTTGGGAGCAATACCTGCGAATCATCAAACCTAATGGAGCTATTGTACTGACTTCGCAAGGACTTTTTACAGCAAAACTTGTGCTTAGTCAACCTAAATATTACAAATATAAATGGATATGGGAAAAATCGAAGCCGACTAACTTTCTTAATGCAAAGAAGCAACCGTTAAGAAAGCACGAAGATGTTTGTGTGTTTTACAAAAAGCAACCAACGTATCATCCGCAAATGACTAAAGGAGAACCGTATGATAAAGGTATAAGAAAAGACCAACTAAGCGGAAGTTATGGAGATTTTCAACCTGTTCATGTTGCAAGCGATGGAGAACGCTATCCTACCGACATAATCTATGTAAAAACAGCGGAGTGTGAGGGAGAAGTTGTCCACCCTACACAAAAGCCTATTGAATTGGGCAGATACTTTGTTCGCACATATTCAAATCCCGGCGATGTAATTTTGGACAATACATTTGGTAGTGGCTCTTTCTTGGTAGCTGCTCTTATGGAGGGGCGTAATTTCATCGGGATTGAAAAAAATGAAGATGTAGCTTTATTCAAAAAGGACGAAATCAATTATATTGATGTTGCAAAGAGACGCTTATTCTTGGCTTGGGAAAGTTTAGATAAGAAAACTCGACAGCATATCGTTCAAACCAATTTGATTAAGGATTTTGCTGAAAGGTAGGTATTATTGTGGCAACGGTTATTCGAAGAAATGAACGCAGTTGGGCAATAGAGCTTATTTCAAAAATCAATGCTATTGCGTCTGCAAACGATTTGATTATAAAGCGAGCTGGTGGCGAAAGCACAATTTCAACTGGACGAGGAAATACGATGTTTCCTGATGTGGTTCTCTACGGAAACAAAGAACAGAACATCATTTTGCAGGGTTGGGAGCTTAAAATGCCCGATGTGCCGATTGAAGATGAGACTTTTATTAAAGATGCTCAACGCAAGGCAATTGCCTTGAATTTGAACAGCTGTTTGATTTGGAACTTTACATACGCTGTTTTGTATGTAAGGGATGACAAGAATAACTTTACAAAGCTGAAGCAATGGGACACAACAAGCCATATTCGTTCCAGAATTGATGTTGAAATCTATCGTTCGGATTGGGAAAAACTCCTTGAAGAAATTATCCTTGAAATCAATGGCTATTTTATTGTGGGACAGTTTCGTAATGCCACGCTTGGGGATATTATTTCCGAGAGTAGCGTTACAACGCTTATTCAGAGAAACAAAGATATTATTTCTGACGGTTTGAAAGCTACGGCTTTTCGAGACTCAGTTATGGCGGCTTATATTGACAGCTGGTGGATTGGCGTAAAGTCGGAATATGAGCATGATGAAACCGACAAATATAAAGCCTATGCAAAAACGGTTATTCTGAATTGGGCAAACCGCATTATTTTTGCTCACATCATAAAAAATAGACAAAATGGTGCATTGATTATAAATGAACTGGACTATGAAACCACACCGAGCGATGCTAACGATATTTTCAAGAAGATTACATCCAAATGTGATTTTTACAACGTTTTTTCGTCAATAAGATATGATGATGTGTTGCCGGAAGTTTCATGGCAAGATTTTGTTGAGTTCTCAAACTTTTTGAAAAGCAATGGGATTGAGCATCTTAACCAAGAAGCATTGCAAAATATATTGGAGGGTTCTGTTGCAACAAGCAAGAGAGCTATCAATGGACAGTTCACCACACCGCCGGAATTAGCAAAACTGCTTGTTCGATTGACAGTAAAAGATTGGACGGACACAGTATTAGATTGTTGTTGTGGGACAGGAACAATTCCAAAGGCAGCCATTCAAATAAAAAAAGAGCAGCTTTCATCTAAGGAAGCAATTGAATCTGTTTGGGCGTGTGACAAGTATAAATATCCTTTGCAGGTAGCGAATATCAGCATGACGGATTCAGATACCATAAGTCTTGCTAATCGACTGTTTCAACACAACGCATTATCTCTGTCTGTTGGAGAAAGCGTACCAATAGTTAATCCCGAGACAGGCGAAGAAATGCACCTTTCACTTCCAGAGTTCGGAGCAGTTGTGTCTAATTTGCCATTTGTTCCATTCGAGATAATTCCAGAAGATGATAAGGATGAAATCTCTAAAATGGAATGGGCAACAGAACTTGATGGAAGATCTGACTTGTATTGTTATATAGCCACAAAGATAGCTGACGTTATTAAGTCGGGCGGTACACTTGGTATTATCGTGTCTAATTCGTGGCTTGGTACTAACGCAGGCATTAAGCTCGTTGAGGTCTTAAAACAACGATACAATATCAAGCAGGTGCATATAAGCGGAAAAGGACGCTGGTTCAGAAATGCCGATGTTGTAACAACAATCATCGTGTTAGAGAAAAAATTTGATGCCAAAAGTGCCAACACAAATTTTTGGCTCTGGAAAAAGTCATTGGATACTTTGTCAGAAGATAAAGGTGCTGAAAACACTTTGATAAATTCCGCATTACTTGAAACGGAGTTAGATGGACGAATTTCAAAACTATCAAGCTATTCTCAAAGGCAGATTGATGACATTCTTAGCCTCAATGTTAGCTATAATGCTCTGTTCCATAATGTAGAGTGGTTGCTTGATGTAAAAGAAAAAATAGTCCCGCTGAATAAGGTTTTTCGTGTTTTCAGAGGAAGCCGCCGAGGATGGGATGCGTTGTTCTATCCGCAGAAAGGTGAACACAGAATCGAAGCGACCTATCTAAGAAAAGTTTTGATAAATGCGAGAAATGTTACAGAGTTGACTGCTACGGCAGATAGAGATGCGTTTTGCTGTGATGTGCCATTAGGTAGATTAAAGGAACTTGGGCATAGTGGTGCGTTAGAATGGATTTCAAAATTTGCTGACCAAAGAAATGGCGTTGGAAAACCGTTGCCAAGTGTTTTGAAACGCAAAGACATGGAATGGTATGAGTTGCAAGACAATGAAATTGCAGAGATATTTACCATGATGAATCCAGACCAACGATTGTTCTTTGCAAAATTTGAAACGCCGTCCTTCGTAAATCAGAGATTGATTGGTTTAACGCACAAAGCTGCTTATCCCGATGAAGAGTTGAACCACGCTTTGTTAAACTCAATGTTTACAATGTTCTATATTGAAGCATCGGGTTTTGGAAGAGGACTTGGTGTTTTAGATGTGAACAAGGACAGCATAGCAAATTGTTATATGCTCGACCCTAAGCAGGTGCGAGACGATGACAGGAAGAAAATTTTAGCGGCATTTGAAAAAGTAAAATCGAGAAAAATCAAGAAGGTTTCGGAAGAACTGGAGGACGAATCTCGTCTTGCTTTTGAGCATGAAGTTTTGCGTAGCTTTGGCATTGACGAATATTTTAACAAGATAAAAAATTCGCTACTTTCAATGCAAGAGACAAGAGCAACAGTAAGAGAATAATGACCAAACCAAAGGCGACTAACCGTAAAAAGTTGGTCGCTTTTGCTTTGCTCATTTGCAAAGAGGATGTGTCGGAAACGGCATATCCGAAAAGTGGAGAAATCCGATTTGACGAAATTGGACTTCTCCACTTTTTTTGTGAAAGTCTCCGGTGGAGAGTTTCGAAAAACCGATGGATTGCGAATGTCGGCAGCTGACAATGTGAAGCAGTATATCGGGCAGGAGTACAGAGGGCGGCAAGCCCTTTGTGCATGGGTACAGGGAATGCCATATCCCTGTGCGGGTCAAGGGCGGCAGCCTTGCCCAGTGAAGTGGCGTTCGCCACTTCGTACTGGGTATTACTTGTCGCAAAATGCAGCAAGGATGGCAGCTTCGCTGCCCCTTTCCCCTGCGGGGAAAAACTGAACGGAGGTTAAAAATGAAATGAGACTAACAAGACACAACGGTCGCTCCGGCAAAAACGGCACTTACAATCCGAAGCACAATGACCGCACTTTTGATGTAAGTAACAGCGAACACATTGACGAAGAACGAGCCAAGCACAATGTCTATTGGGACTGCTTCAACGGCTATCGCACCTTTGCCGAAAAACAGGAGCAGAGCGAGCTTGCAGACACTTTCGAGGAAGTGGAGGAACTGTTCTACTCCGCAAAATACGGTGCTTATGTCGAAGCACAGAACGCCAGAAATGATAAGAACAGGCACTCGGAACGCAACCGCACCACAACGGATTTGCTCAAAGACAAACGCACCTGCCCGGAGGAAACCATTTATCAGATCGGAAAGATGGGCGACCATGTTCCGCCCGATGTTCTGCTTCGTGTCGTGACGGATTTTTTTGTAGAGATGGAACG
>Ga0255345_1003947_pt1 | contig 16776 bp, 17 predicted proteins | sample wastewater_treat_6_FD_192415 | JGI IMG/M metagenome (GOLD analysis project Ga0255345, IMG submission 192415) | Wastewater microbial communities from Lulu Island WWTP, Vancouver, Canada - plant20 | ecosystem: Engineered > WWTP > Wastewater > Unclassified | place: Canada: Vancouver, British... | reverse complement strand
TTACGATTGTAGCAAAAAGTAATGCATAAATCCAATAAATAAGGATATCGGTATTGCGTGGTTCTTGCAACCCGACTAACTGGGGCAGTTGTTTTTCTGCCGATACGTTACCTCCCAAAAAGAACAAGGCTACTACAATAAGCGTGATTCCAATTGTGATGTATAAAACCCTGTTGGAAGTTTTGTGTATTTTTGTTACTGCCATGATTTATCAAAGTTTTTTGTATTTTACGTTGTATTTAATTACTTGATCAAGGAAAGTAATGGATGCATCTTCCATTTTGTTGAGAATTCCTTCAAGTTTATTCAGAATGTAATTATAGAATACTTGAAGAATAATAGCAACGATAAGACCAAACACCGTCGTAATAAGAGCAACCTTCATACCGGCAGCAACGATGGTAGGACTGATATCGCCGGCTTTCTGAATATCGTCAAAAGCCTGCACCATACCGATAACCGTTCCCAAGAATCCCAGAGATGGAGCAATGGCGATAAACAATGTGATCCAGGACAAATTTCTTTCCAACAAACCACTTTGAACGCCTCCATAAGAAACTACCGAGCGTTCAACTACGTCGGGACCTTGATCTATACGCAGCAACCCCTGATAGACTATGGATGCGATCGGCCCTTTTGTGTCGCGGGCAATATTTTTTGCACCTTCAATATCACCTTGTGCAAGAGCATCTCCAACTTTTGAAAGCAATCCTTTGGGATCAACATCTGCCAAACTAAGATAAATGATTCTTTCGAGAGCGAACGCCAAACCTAAAATAAATACGATAGCAATTGAGCTCATGAAGCCGGCTCCACCTTCGATGAATTTGATTTTTAGAGCTTGATGTATACCGCCATTAGATTCCGCAATTGCTATTGCTTCAGCTTCCGCAGGGGAACTCTCGGCAGGAGCTTGAACTTCTGTGGTTTGTGAAGCAGAATCTACAGGGGCAGACGCGTCTTGAGCTAAAATGACCGACGGCAGACCTACAGTCATCATACCGAAAATGGCGAAAATTGCAAATAACTTTTTCATTGTGTGTTTAATTTTTTAGGATTAATGATTTTGTTTTGTTTTGTTTTTAATGAATTTATTGTTTATTATTCAGCTTCTATTTCTTTCTATGTCATTTTTAAGTGCTGAGTGCATTAGCGGAGAGAGCGGGATTCGAACCCGCGATACGCTTTTGACGTATACACGCTTTCCAGGCGTGCCTCTTCAACCACTCGAGCATCTCTCCTTAGGGAGATTTTATGAAAACGGGTGCAAATTAATAAATTTATTTCATTCACATGCCATTCCGAATACAAAAATATAGATTTAAATCTAATATTGTTCTTTGTTTTCTCTTATTTATAAAATAATAGAACATTTTCGAGCACAAAGAAAAAAAAATTTCTTTTACCATAAAAAAATTTGGAAAAGTTTGTCGGCATTTTTTTTTGTAATTTCTGCAATTTCTTCTTGTTCCAAATTATATATTGCACTCAATTTGTTGACAATCACACTGATATAAGAAGGCTCGTTTCTTTTGCCGCGAAAAGGAACCGGAGAAAGATAAGGTGCATCCGTTTCTATTACAAGACGTTCGATCGGGCAGTGTCGGAGTGTTTCGGCCAAATTTGAATTTTTAAACGTAACTATTCCGTTTATTCCAACGTAAAAATTAGGCAATTGAAGTATCTCCGACAACTCTTCAAAAGTTCCGGCGAAACTGTGAAATACTCCTTTGAGTTTCTCCGCACCAACCTTCCGTATGCTTTGCAGTACCTCTTGACTTGCATTGCGGGAGTGAATTGAAACCGGCAGCTCTTTTTCGATGCTCCATCGGAGTTGTTCTTCGAAAACGAAAATTTGTTCTTTTTCATAAGTAGTGTCCCAATACAAGTCGATACCTATTTCACCAACGGCAATATATTTTTCGGAGATAAGCTCACCATAAATGGTTTCCAGCCGTCTTTCCCAATTTATATTTACGCTTGATGGGTGAAGACCCATCATTGGAATAAAAAAGGATTGATCTTCTCGATAAGTTTTTTTCAATCGATCAATCGATTGATCGTCGATATTGGGTAGGAGTACTTTGCTCACACCTGCGCCAAGCGCTCTGTCCACTACTGCCGACAAATCTTCTGAAAAATCAGGTTCGTAAAGGTGCGAATGTGTATCTATCAGATTCATTTCTATGATTTCTCTCTCTTTCGATAATAATATACGATGCCATACTCTCTGTTTTTCCGAAGGCGATCCTCAAGTGTATTTTTCTCGTTATATTTCTCTACTTGATTCCAGATGTTGCAGATCACCCTGTCAACGTCTTCTCTCAATGCTTCAACCTCTTTCAGTGCTCGCAACGTATTTTGATGACGAACTGTTTGTTTGGCATATTCTTCTTCAAAGATAGAGAAAATAACTTTTACCTTAGCCAAGGAAGGATTAAAGATTGGAACACCACCTTTGGCAGTTCGTAGTTCTTCGCCTTGCAGCACTTTTTTGCCCCAGATAAGAAGCAATTCGTTGGATGTTAACTCGGGTACGATTAAGTTATGATTTTCAAGACCATACAAAGCAAGTTGCTCTGACTTAATTTCAGAACGTATTACACACATATATAAAACCTGAATGAAATGCGACAAATATATTCGCGCATTTTTTGCTTTCAGTTGAAGTTGTTTTCCTGCCTTAACCTGGATTTCGTAGTATTGACGATATTGCTTGCATTTACGCTCGAAGAGCAAAAGCAAAGTTTCGGCTTCAGATAATGTTTTGTTATCGATTAACGACTGTCGAAACTCTTCGCCGGAGCTTTTTTGGACAGCCGTTTTCAAAGCACGAATGCGAGCAAGATCGGTATTTGGTAATCGTCGATAAGGCATTTTTCAAAACATGTTCTAACGTTTCACCGGATCTATTTCTCCCGGTACATTAAATTCTCAGCCATAGTCAGTAATTCACTCTTTCGCCAATCGGGAACATCGATACTCGAGAAACAATCCATCGCCATCAAGTAATATTGCTCGATAATATTTTCGGAAACGGTCTTCAAATGGAGTGCATCATAAATATTTCGAACAGCTTCAATCTTGGCTTCCGAATCAGAATCTGCGTCGTTAAACCATTTTTCGAGTTCTTTTCGTTGAGAGTTGTTGGCTTTTTCGAGTGCTTTGATGAGTAGAAAAGTTTTCTTGTTGCAAACGATATCTCCTCCAATTTTTTTGCCAAAAGTTTTACTGTCTCCATACACGTCAAGCAAATCGTCCCTAAGTTGGAAGGCAATTCCGATATTTATCCCAAAGCGATACAAAAGGTCAGCATCTATTTCGGGAGCACCCGAAACCAATGCGCCCATTTTGAGTGCACAGGCAATAAGTACAGCAGTCTTTAAACGCACCATTTCGATATATTCATCTTCAGAAACATCTGTACGCGTTTCGAAATCCATATCGTATTGCTGTCCCCGACATACTTCGAGAGCCGTTTTAGAAAACAAGTCGAAGGCTTGGGATAACCTTTCGGAAGGTACTTTGGCTATTTGCAAAAAAGCCTCGATCAGCATTGCATCTCCCGAAAGAATAGCCGTATTTTCATTCCACTTTGTATGCACAGTAGCATGTCCTCGCCGCAAATCGGCACGATCCATCAAATCATCGTGCAACAGACTGAAATTGTGAAATATTTCGATCGCCAATGCGGGAGAAATAGCATGATCAACTTCTTCGGAAAAAAGATTTGCTGCGAGAAGTGTGAACACCGGTCGAACTCTTTTCGCTCCCAACGATAAAATATACCTGATTGGTTCAAACAAAGTATTTGGAAATTCTTCGAATGAGAGATTTTGAATAGAATCGTTGATTACTTTTTCTAAAGCGGAGATTTTGTAGATCATCGGCAAAGAAATCGTGTTTTGCAATAAAAGCTGCCTTTAAATACAAAAGCAGCTTTTACTCATTGATTTGTAAAAATAATTTTTATTGTTGGAGTCGGAATACAACAGGCAGTGTAAAGCGGACGCGCACAGGCTTTCCACGCTGCATACCGGGTTTCCATTTCGGCATCGATTGAATCACGCGGACGGCTTCTTTGTCGAGAGAAGGGTCAACACCACGAACTACCTGAACATCAGTAATACTACCGTCTCTTTCGACCACGAAGTTACAAATCACACGCCCCTGAATGCCATTCTCCTGAGCAATAACAGGATATTTGATGTTTTCACTTAAGAACTTCATCATAGCTGCCTGACCACCAGGGAATTCGGGTTGATTTTCAACAACCACAAAAATTTCTTCTTCCTCTTCTTCTCTCTGTTTGGGTGGTGGGGGCGGTGTATAAGTTTGGACTTGAGCCTTACTTTGATCGTCTTCCATATTGATATCGATACGGGTTTCGACCTTGGTATCCACTACCTGGATAATCTCAGGGGCCTCGGGTGCAGGAGGTGGCGGTGGCGGTGGTGGAGTTGGATCACGACGGGTGATTTCTATTTCTTCTTCAGCCACAACATCCTGAACCACCGTGGATGCATCCAATTTGGTAGTTTGCGTTGACCACTCAAAAGCTACAAACACAAGAGCCAATGCCAATACCATTCCCATAAGGATCGCTGTATCTTTTTGGTTCTCAATGTTTGCCCTCGGTGTTTTTTTGATTTCGTCTTTGTCCATTGTTTGATATTTTATGTGTCAATTAATTCTCGATTTCTGTCTTTTGTTGCAAAAATAGGTATTTTTTTATTATCACATTGTTTTTCGCGAATAAAATTCTTAAAAAAAACAGCATATATCCTTCTCTTTTGAGCTCAAAACCTTAAAAAAAACAAACATTTTCAAAACGCACCCATTCCAATTTTTACCATATCGACCTGAAACAATTGAAGGATAACATCTTAAGATATTTCGAAACTCAGGATTTTAGCTTGTAGATATCATTCAAATTTCGACCGTATCCATCATAATCGAGTCCATAGCCGACGATAAAATCACTCGGAATTTCCATCGCAACATAGTCGAGTTTCAAATCGCGTTTCAAAGCATCCGGCTTAAATAATAATGTAGCGATTTTTATTTCCTGAGGATGTTGCACCCCAAGTTCATCGACCAGTGACACCATCGTATTTCCACTATCTACAATATCTTCTACAATGACGACTGTACGTCCTTCGATAGATTCATTCAATCCCAAAACTTCCTTAACCTTTTCGGTACTCGAAGTTCCCTGATAGGAGGACAAACGCACAAATGTAATTTCACACGGCATCGAAACCTTCTTCATGAGTTCGCCCGCAAACATGAATGCACCATTGAGCACTGCCACAAAGATGGGATTTTTTCCCGCGAGATCGTGATTGATTTGGTGGGCAATCCGTTCGATATTTTTTTCTATTTCGTTGGATTGAATGAAGAGCTCGAACTCTTTATCCTTGATTTTTACACTTTTCATCCGTTAATTGATATATGATGGTTGAAATAAAGGGGCAAAATTACTATTTTTTGTCGATTTATAAGGGAGAAATTAAAATCGGCTATTTATATTTTTGGAAAATATCATGGTTCTGATCTTACTTTTTTAAGATATTGCGTCGATCTGAATGTTGTTCTCCAAATAATCTCGCAGTTGTGATTATTTTTGAGAGTTGAATTGATAGTAGAAATATCGAGAAATATAGTTTTTGCACTCATGAAAAAAGACAAAATAGAAATAAAAATTCATTCGAACCAAATACGACGCAAATACGACGCAAATACGACGCAAATACGACGCAAATACGACGCAAACATAGAACGAATAAACTATAGAAAATAGAAAAAAAAACGGCTCAACCTTTCCGCAAAAAATTGCACTTCTAAGTTGAACTCAACAGATAAAATTCTTGCACCAAATCGATATATGCAGGCGAATATTCTTTTGGCCGGATCTCGATGGTCAATTCGTTTTCGGAAATAAGATCGGGCACATCGTTCGTGAATTCGACGAGTATCCTTTTGGGAAATTTGGAATGAGACACAGAGAAAACATTGGTTATACGCGCAGGATGCCAACCAAAATCGCTTGCAGCAAACAAACTTCGCCGCTTCTGCAAATAAGGAATGATTACCGAAAACCGGGCATGTTTTGTGGCTATTTGTTTCGCTCCACAAAATAACTCTTCCAAACTAAGCGTGTCCGAATGTCGGGCAAGCGAACGTGAATGATCGGGGGAACGTAATGAATCGGCAAAGAAAGGAGGATTAGAGACCAAAAGATCGAATTTTTGGGTTGACTCTGCGGAAAATTTCTGAAAAGGAATCTGTCTTACATCAATTCGCTCCGAAAATGGTGAAAAACGAACGTTTTCTTCTGCCTGATCGGCCGCGTCCTCATCTATCTCGAGGGCCACAATCGAAGCATCTGCGTTCCGCTGAGCAAGCATGAGAGATATTAAACCGGTTCCTGTGCCAATATCCAAAATTCGGTGTGCATGTTCCACGTTTGTCCAAGCTCCCAGCAAAACCCCATCGGTGCCAACTTTCATGGCACACCGATCTTGATGGACAACAAATTGCTTAAATCGAAAATAACTGTTTGACATTTCCCGTACTTTATAAACTTGGCACGAATTTTGGAATAAAGACTCAAAAACATTGCAAATGTAATCGAAAATCCAACGTAAGATTGTTTGAAAGAGTTTAAAGAAGAAAAATTCAAGAAGGAAAAATATGTTACCAAAAAAATTATATACGCAGGGAAGTGACGAATCGGATCAGAACGTTGTGTCGTTCATAACAGGTGATTTTTCTAACGATGGAAGTGAATTGGACGAATCGGTTTTGTTGGAAACTATTCCTATTCTGCCATTGCGCAATACGATTGTCTTTCCGGGAAGTGGTTTGCCCATTTCGGTCGGACGAAGCAAATCGTTGAATCTGGTTCGTTCTCTCGGTAAAAAAAATCGATATATCGGCCTGGTATGCCAAAAAGACACTGACATTGACAATCCCGAGCCCGACGACCTTTATCATATTGGCGTCATTGCCGAAGTTTTGAGGGTGATCGAATTGGCCGACGACAATTTGAGCATTATCATTCAGGCCAAAAAACGTTTCGAATGGACCAAAATGGTTCAAACAGATCCGTTTTTCGTGGCAACTTACAAAATTCGGGACACCATAAAAGCAGCCGACGACGATAAGGAATATAAAGCCATTCTGGACAGCATACGCGATGCAATGATTCAGATGCTCAATATGTTGGGCGAGCCGCCAAAAGAGCTGATGGCGACCATTCAAAACGAATCGTTTTCGAATATGCTGGTGAGCTATTGCGCTACCAATCTGCCCATCAACAACCGCGAAAAACAGGAATTGCTGAACATCGACAACGAAAAAGATTTGGCTTACCGCTTGTTGATGATACTCAACCGCGAAATACAAATTCTGGAACTGAAAATGAATATCCAGATGAAAACCCGCGAAGATTTGAGTCAGCAACAAAAGGAGTATTACCTGCAACAGCAACTCAAAACCATTCAGGAAGAATTGGGTGGAAACACTCAGCAAATCGAAATCGACGAATTCCGCAAAAAGGCGAAAGAGAAGAAATGGAATGCCGACGTAGCCGAAACGTTTGAGAAAGAGGTCAAGAAACTTGAGCGACTGAATCCACAATCGCCTGACTATTCGGTGCAATATGGCTACCTGCAAACGATTCTCGAGCTGCCTTGGAACGAATATACGCAGGATAATTTCAACCTGAAAAATGCTCAGAAGATTCTCGATCGTGACCACTTCGGAATGGAAAAAGTAAAGGAACGCATCATCGAGCATTTGGCCGTTTTAAAGCTAAAAGGCGATATGAAATCGCCAATCTTGTGTCTCTACGGACCTCCGGGCGTAGGCAAAACATCACTCGGAAAGTCTATTGCCGAAGCACTCAACCGCAAATACGTCCGCATTTCGCTGGGAGGATTGCATGACGAAGCCGAAATTCGTGGTCATCGTCGCACCTACATTGGGGCAATTCCGGGACGTATTATTCAGAATATTGCCAAAGCCGGTTCATCCAATCCCGTTTTTGTGCTCGATGAAGTGGATAAAATCGGAAACGACTTCAGAGGCGATCCATCTTCGGCATTGCTCGAAGTGCTCGATCCGGAACAAAATTCGGCTTTCCACGACAATTATCTTTCCATCGACTATGATTTGTCGAAAGTATTGTTCATTGCTACGGCAAACGATTTGAACAGCATTCCGCAACCTCTTCTCGACCGTATGGAACTGATTAACGTGGGAGGATACATCACCGAAGAAAAAATAGAAATTGCCGCCCGCCACCTGCTTCCGAAGGAAATGGCCAATCACGGCATACCTTTCGACGCATTCACGATTCCGAAAAAAACGCTCGAACTGATGATCGAAAACTATACTCGCGAATCGGGCGTCCGTGAATTGGACAAGCAAATAGCCAAAGTGTTGCGTCGCGTAGCGCTTAAGATTGCCACCAACGAACCTTATCCGGCTCAGCTGCAACCGGAGGATTTGAAGGAATATTTAGGCGTACAGCGTTATACGAAAGATCGGTATCAGGGCAATGAATATGCCGGTGTGGTTACCGGCCTGGCATGGACAGCCGTTGGTGGTGAAATTCTCTTCGTGGAAAGCTCACTGAGTCGCGGCAAAGAATCAAAGCTGACACTCACCGGCAATCTGGGAGACGTGATGAAAGAATCGGCCATGTTAGCAATGGAATATATCCGCTCGCACGCCGATGAGTTAGGGATCGATCCAAAAGTTTTCGAACAATGGAACACTCACATTCATGTTCCCGAAGGTGCAATTCCCAAAGATGGCCCTTCGGCGGGTATTACGATGATAACTTCGCTGGCATCGGTTTATACGCAACGAAAAGTACGAGCCAACCTGGCAATGACGGGCGAAATTACGCTTCGCGGCAAAGTGCTTCCCGTTGGAGGAATTCGCGAAAAAATACTGGCCGCAAAGCGTGCAGGTATCAAAGACATTATTCTGAGTGAAGAAAACCGAAAGGATATCGAAGAAATCAAGCCTTCGTACCTGAAAGGACTGAAGTTTCATTATGTGAATGATGTACGTGAAGTTCTCGAATTTGCTCTTTTGAAGGAAAAAGTGAAAAATCCGGTCGATTTGTCCGTGAAATAATAATACGACTTGAAATAATTGATGACAAAAAGCTGAGGGAAAAGATGTCGAAGTCTTTTCCCTCTTTTCTTTTGATAGTTCCCAAATTATAACCAACAACTTTTGGGCAAATCACTATTCGTTTGCAGCTTTCAAGATGCGTTCCACTGCGAGCTTCGAACTGATGATGGCCATCGGCAGTCCTGCACCCGGCACTGTAGATGCGCCCACGTAAAACGTGTTGTCGAATTCTTCATCGGCATTTTTCGGCCGAAAAGCTCCAATCTGGTTCATGGCATGCGACAATCCCAGCCCGGCACCCTTATATAGATTAAAACGATCTTGCCAATCTTCCGGGGTAAAACTTTTTCTGAAAACAATGTTTTTCGAAATATCCCGATGTATTCTTTTTGAAAAATCGGCAACGATACTGTCAATAATATCCTCTTTGTCCACCCAATCGGTTTTGTACAAAAGATTCGGTACAGGACACACAAAAAACAGGGCTTCATTACCCACAGGAGCACAATCGGGATTGTATTTCGAAACTACATTTACATAATAATATGGTTTCTCTATCGTTCCGGGATGCTGCATCACATTTTTGGCATACTCTTCATAATTATTTCCTAAAAAATAATTATGATGGTCCACTTGCGGTAATTTCGTATCGACACCCAAATAAAATGTCAGATAACCCATTGTCCAACTCATTTTTTGCAATTTCCCATCCGAAAACTTATTTCTTTTCAGCACTTTTCCTCTGAAATAAGCTGCGTCGGAATTAATTACAAAAATATTTGCATTCCATTTCTTCCCATCTTTGTCGATCAACGAAATCAATTTACCTTCGCGAGCTTCAAAATCCACTATTTCGGTATTATAGTGAAACTTCACATTCATTTTTTCGAGCTCCGACAACAAACTCGAAACAATCGTATACATGCCACCTTCAACGTTATAATATCCCTTGTGTTTGAATTCGATATAAGATAACAACGTGTAAACGGCATTGGTGTCGAAAGGGGTGCGCCCGAGAAAAAAGGCAATCAGCGAAATAATTTGTTGTGTCTCCTTTGCATCGAAATAACGTCCTACTTGTTGCCAAAAACTTCGGAAAAGTACGTCGATATGCTTGGGGTTCACCTGCATCAGCGATCGCAGATACTGCGGAATACTATCGAAATTGCGTTTGATGACAATATCGACCGTATCATTATAAAGCGCTTCGCTTTTATTGAGATAAGCAGTGAATTTCTGTTGAAAGTCAGGCTCAATATCAGAAAATTGCTCGGTGAGTTTCTGTAAATCTTTATACAGCAAAAAATTTCGATCGTTTCCATTGAAATTTACTGTGTATAATGGATCGAGTTCGGTGAAAGCAAATGGCATTTTAATGCCGGAATCCGCTACCAGTTCTTCAAATTCGTAGGGCATGGTAAAAAAACTCGGACCCGTATCGAAGGTAAAACCATTTTGTTTGATTTGATTTAATCGCCCACCGGCTTGTCGATATTTTTCAACGAATGTTACCTCATAACCTCTTGAAGCCAGTCGCAATCCGGTGGACAAACCACCCATACCGGCTCCTACAATCAATACTTTTTTCGGATTCTTCATAAATTATGGATTGATTTTTTTTAATGTTTGTGGATATAAGCTATTTCTCACCCATTCAAATTCAGGTTCTGCTTCGAGTGTTTTTTGGCAAAACTCGGCGGCTTTTTGATATTCTTTCAGCTCGTAATGGGCGTTTATGAGTGTTGCCAGCAAGTTCAAATAATTCCAATTTTGCTTAATCTGCCATTTTCCCGCTTCTGCCAATGAAAGCGCTTGTAAATATTTCTCCAATGCTTTCTGCTTTGAACCTCCCGCAATAGGCGGCGTATAATAATTGATGTTTCCCAATTGCAAGTATGCAAACGGATTTTGAGGATCTTTCTTTACTGCTTGATCGGCAAAATCTAAACTTTTTTTACCGATGAGAGGAGCTTTGTAGTTGTGTAAGCCAATTTCGAAACCGATTAACGCCGATTTATAAAAATAAACCATCGACGGCGCATAGTTTTTCTTTTCCAACGCCTCAAGATGAGTTTCCATAGTTTTCATCAATTTTTGCACATCTTTTTTGCTCCCTTTCTGGCCTAAACTCCAGCCAATGTATCCATAATAATAATTGATCAAATCGAGACGTTCTTTATCCGATTTTTGTGGAGCAGCTTCCAACTTGTCAAGCGTAGCCTTCCACAAGTTCATATTTCCGGTAATAAATGCTTGATATATCTGAGGATTGTTTTGAGCTTGTGTGTAAAAGCTGAAAGCGATACAACCCACAAGAACTATGAGTAAATTTTTCGATCTTTCCATAAAAGATTTTTAGAGTGCGATGAAGAGATAGATTTTATAATCACCTGAATTAAAAACAGTTGTTGCCAGAATATATATTTCAGATTATCGACTACGCTTTGACGACTGACCAACGAAACCAACACTTTGGTTGCCAAATAAAGGATAAAATATAAAACGATGACAACGAAGTTGAAATGCGAAGTCACTACCGGTATAAAACCGAGAGTAGTTACAAACCAGAAAATAAATGCCAGAAAGGTGGAATTGCCAAAAAACATCCGCACATTTTTCGAAAAACCGTTTAATGCTTCTTCATAATTTGCATACATGCGACATTGAATACGTTTATCTCCAACCAAACAAGCAATTTTTTCATGCTTTTTTTTCAAATAGCGAGAAATAGCGATATCTTCCACAGGCGAATTCCCAAACAGCCGATGCAGGTCGTATTTTCGATAAACCGAAGCGCGAAAAAACATGAATTGGCCATTAGCCGCCGAATGAGAAGAAAAAGGCGATTTGCGGACAAAAACCAACGGAAGTAAAGTCAGCAAAATATAATTCATAATCGGTACACTCTTTTTCTCTCCCCGCGTAATCATGATTTGCTTTGGGAAAACCGACAGCAATGCCGTCTGATATTTATTGGCAAAATCAATAGAATCTTCGATTACGGAATTTTTAAGCCGCACATCGGCATCCACAAAAAGGAAGTAATCGCCCCTAGCATGCGATGATAACACGTGACAAGCATAATTTTTGCCAAGCCATCCATCGGGCAATTTTTCCGAACTTAGAAGTTGTATGCGATGATTATGCAAAGCAAAATCGTTTACGATTTCGGCAGTTCGGTCGGTTGATTCGTCGTCATAAACGATTACTTCCACATTTTTATAGGTTAGCTTGTCGATATCACTGAGCAAATTTCCGATATGAGCCTCTTCGTTGCGAGCGGGAATTAAGATTGAGACCTTTTCGTTGTGCGAAAAACTTTTTTCGTCCGACGACGGTCTTAGTTTCTCAGACAAAAGCGCATTTATCAGCGAGTTTATAAACTGAATAAATGTAACAAAAATCACAAAACAAGCCAGAAATCTCATCAATAGTATATTTGTCGGTGATACGTCAAAACGGAATGATAGAATTCGTTGTATGCGGTTTGAATATCTTCAAAACTCCTTCTGCCCAGATATGATTGAATATGCATAAACAATGTAGGCTTTGGGTTTACAAAATATTCCGGCAGATTAACCAAAAAAACTATCTGAATCGGATTTTTGCATTTTTGCATTACACGTTCGAGTCCTTTCTCAAAATCAATAGGATATTGATAGAGAGATGTTATTTTTCCTTGCGGAAACATTAAGACCATATTCTGCGAATCTTGAAGCAAATCGACCGTATATTGCAAAGATTCGATAACACTCTTCGAATTCTTTCGCACCGAATATCCCCCACTCAGTCTAAAATACCAATGTTTGCGCAATTGCTCTTCGAGCATCATGAAATGAAATTTCCGCTTCAGCAACTTTACATCGAGATTCATGATCCAAAAGCCATCCCACCAGCTCACATGGTTTGCCAGAAGCAAAATCGGAAGTTGTTGATCTTCAAATGCCCCGATCACTTTCACTTCGTGAAAATTTCGTCCAATCTTCCAGCTTGAATAATGTTGAAAAAATGGATAGAAAAAGAAATGATGTTTTGCTTCGAGCATATTTCTCTCAAACAATTATCGACAAAAGCACAAAAAATAGAAATTGGACAAAATACAATAATTTAGACAGGATATTTTGCGTATTAACTCCAAACATCTTCAAAATCGCAACGCACAAAAAACCGATCAGATACCATGCCACATAATTTCGAAAAGGAACCGTATCACCGTCCCAATACCACATATCAAGCACCGGAGCCGATTTTTCGAGAAAAAAATCATAAGCGACCATCAGCAAAGGAGCTAAAAAATACACCGTCCAAGCGGGCAATTTGGCTTCATCGAGGATGGAAGTAGCCGTATAACTCAGGAAGAGCCAATTGAGTCCGATAATGAGCGGAGTACCCCATACTTTTATTCCCATTGCACTTAAGTATGTGTAACTTCCAAAAACTGCTCCCGTATTCACGCCAATGGCCTCAACCGAAAATCCCAGCAAAAAAATGATTGAAAATGCAATCATCGCTTTGCGATTATAATCGGTATGATAAACGGCCAGCAGATAAATCCCCAACAACATCGCAAATGGCGTAATGGCCGAGAAAATCTCTCGCGAGAAAGGCAGAATAAAACCAATTAAGCCAATGGCGTAAAACAGTAAAACGAATCGCTTAACTTCTCCAGAAGGAATTTTATTTTTGGGGAAGATGTTCCATTCCATAAATTCGAAATATGAAGGTATGACGATTAAATGGCCGATTTAATTTCTGAAGTTTCCTGAAAATGAGTCGAGAACTCATCCATTATTTTGCGAAACCACACGGTAAACCGGTTGGGATCGTTCTGCAATCTTTCTTTCAAATCCGCAAGATCGATATATTCATATTCACATACCTCATCGAGATTAGGTTTGGGTAACTCGTCGGAAAATCCGATAAAAACATGATCGTATTCATATTCAATCAGCCCCTTCCCCACTTCTGCCCGATATATAAAACGGAATATCTCCCTCAATTCGGTTTCGAGCCCCATCTCTTGTTTCAATCGCCGAGCAGCAGCTACAGAATTGGATTCACCCGGATAAGGATGCGTGCAGGCAGTATTGGTCCACAAGCTCGCAGAATGATATTTGCTTTCGGCTCGGCGCTGAAGAAGCATTTGTTTTCTCGAATTGAAAATAAATACCGAAACAGCCCGATGCAAAGCCGGGACAGTATGAGCTTGAAGTTTCTCCATCAAGCCAATTTCATTGTCGTTTTCGTCAACCAGAACAACCAAGTCGCCAGGATTGATTATCATGCAATTTTTAATTTGTTAGAAATAATAACTTTCGAAAGAATAAGCATTTTTTTGTATCCGATATACGAATACGCCGATGCAAAATCTGATCGGCAGGTGTTTTTTTCAGTTTTTCGAGCAAACTCAGGTAATAACGATATGCCAGCAATACGGCAATTTTTGCATTTCCGGGCAATCGATCTATCCCGATTTTGGCATGAGCAAAATCTTGCTCGATGGAACGGATGAGGATAGATTTAACTTCTTCGTTCAAATGTGATTGCGTGAGTTCCGGAAAATAAATCCTACCCAACTCGTTGGTATCGGAGCTAATGTCTCGCAAAAAATTAACTTTCTGAAAAGCTGACCCCAAACTTCTGGCGTACTTGAAAAGTTGATCATACAAAGTTTCATCCCCTTTGCAAAAAACTTTCAAACACATCAAACCCACAACTTCGGCCGAACCATAAATATAGTCTGTCAATTCTTCCCGAGTACTGTAGTCCGTTTTTACTAAATCATAATCCATGCTTCGCAAAAAAGCATCAATGTATGACCAATCGATTTTGTATTTATTGACCGTATCGGCAAACGACAAAATGATCGGATTGGCGCTGATTCCATGTAGAATGGCATATTGAGCATCTTCCCTCAGTTTATCCAAAAGATATTTACGATCGAAAGAAGCATCGAAGGTATCGACAATTTCATCGGCAAGCCTCACAAAACCATAAATGCCATAAATAGCATCGCGTTCGGCGTTGTCGAGCAATGAAACGGACAAAGAAAATGAAGTGCTATACTTTCGAGTTATCAGTTTCGAGATTTGGTAGCTCGTGCGCTTGAAAAAATCTATGCCCATAAAAAAACGAGTGTGAAAATGATATATTTCGCAAAGATATTGATCTAAATAAATAATCAAACAAAAAAATTGAATTTAACTAAAAACTTTGCCGACAACGGGGAAAATTTTTGTGTCTTTTTCATTATTATTAGCCGATTAGAAGTGGGGTTTATAAACGAATTTTGGACAAAAAGGAGCAAAAAAAGAAAGCGCCAAATTGACGCTTTCAGTCATCACGCGAGATATTACGTTTTAAATTTCTTTGTAGTAACGAAAATCTTTCAGAATTTCCTGTAAACGTTTGCGTGCAAAAAAGATTCGACTTTTGACAGTTCCGATGGGAAGGCCAAGATGCTGGGCTATCTCTTCATATTTGTAGCCTGCAACGTGCATCGAAAATGGAATCTTATACTCATCCGTGAAACTGTTAATCGCTTTGTTTATTTCTTTGATAGTGTAAGCTCCATCAGGAGTATCAAAGCCCGAATCCTGAGGCAAGTTGAGATGATATAAATTTTCCGATTTGTCGATAATGGTTTGGCTTCTCACTACTTTTCGATAGTTGTTTACGAAAATGTTGTGCATGATGGTGAAAACCCATCCTTTAAAATTCACGTTTTCGTAATACTTTTCCTTGTTGTCCAATACACGAAGTGTAGTTTCCTGCATCAAATCTTTTGCTTCTTCGCGATTCGCAGTTAAAGTTAAGGCAAAATTAAGCATGTTGTCCTGTAATCCAAGAAGCTTGTTTTCGAAGGAATCATTTGCTTTCATAAGACATGTTTTTTGTGTTATTGAATCAAGAAAAAATGATTTTTCGCTGTTCATTTTTCTTTCATCCTCAACAAAGATATATATATATTTCCGAATATCCCAACTGTTTTTTATCTTAAAACGCCTAAATAGTGTTAATAAAAATTTAACAGTTTATTTATGCCTGATATTCTGATATTTAAATATATAATTAAGCGTAAGATACACCCTTTATTAACGATTGATTTTATTTATAATATAATTATAGCAGATAAATTATTCAAATACCTTTAAATATCTTTGTAATTTAAATTGGATCTAAATTATAAATACAGAAAATACACTACAAAAACTCGAATTTAACAAACTAAGTTAGCCGATTGAGCCTCAATAAATACCCAAATAGAATTAATTCGAGATCAAGAAGAATTCGAAAACCGAATGGCACACTATTTGCAAAAACTTAACACAGAAACAAAAAACATTTCAACTATGATAAAAGAAGGCCAAATCGGGGTAACTACAGAAAATATTTTCCCCATCATCAAAAAATTTCTTTACAGTGATCACGAAATATTTTTGCGTGAAGTGATTTCAAATGCCGTGGATGCTACTCAAAAGCTCAAAACATTGGCTGACAAAGGTGAATTCAAGGGCGAGTTAGGCGATCTCTCCATACGTGTTTCGGTGGACAAAAAGGCAAAAACCATCACCGTTTCCGATCGCGGAATCGGCATGACAGCCGATGAAGTAGATCAATATA
>Ga0255345_1003941_pt1 | contig 16783 bp, 15 predicted proteins | sample wastewater_treat_6_FD_192415 | JGI IMG/M metagenome (GOLD analysis project Ga0255345, IMG submission 192415) | Wastewater microbial communities from Lulu Island WWTP, Vancouver, Canada - plant20 | ecosystem: Engineered > WWTP > Wastewater > Unclassified | place: Canada: Vancouver, British... | reverse complement strand
CGAAAATTTAGCAACCTATACTATTTCGAAAACCAATCCAAAAAGCACACTGATTTTTAAAGACGACGCATTAATAGATTGGAACGATAAACCTGAAAAAACAGAAAGATTAATAAGAGCTTTTAACCCTTGGCCAATAGCTTGGACATATTTAAAAGATTTAGAAACATCAAAAATTATTTCTGAAAAAATAGAACTCAAAAATCACATTGATAAAAACCTTAAAATAAAAATATTTAAAGCACATTTGGAAAATGGAAAATTAAAACCGGACGAAGTGCAAGTAGAAGGAAGAAATAAGATGGATTGGGACAGTTTCAAAAACGGCTATTTAAAAAAATAAATCTCAAAACTAATCGTCAATCTGGTAAATCTGATTTTAAATTAAATCAACTTTCAACTATTGATTTCTACTGAAGATTTAACCGGTTTAATTTTTTCTTCTTCTAAAATTTTTGCCAATTCTTTTTCATCTTTTTTCAATCTTTTTAAACAAGAGGAGCAAAGAATTATCTTCACTTTTGAGCCGTTAATATCAAACCTTTTAACTCTTAAATTAACTGAATTTCTACTTGTGGTCCTTCTGGTAACACGATTTCCTATACCTCTAGAAACTAATTTTCCTTTTTGATAAGTTTTTCCACATATCTGACATTTTTTTGACATAGCATCGTGAATTAAAACACACTTAACGTTTCAAAGTCAATGGAAGCAATAAAAAAGCTGGGGGTAAAAGAAAAAACCTCAGCTTTTTATTTTGTCTACCAAAATTGATTTTTAATTAATTATTGTTTTTATTTGAACTACCAATCAAAATCCGGACAGTTCTTTGGCGAACCGTTGCATTGTCCGGATAGAAACAAACAACATGTAGGAGCGTTCGAACAATCAGGACAGTTTTCTTCCCGATCTACGAGTAACTCCAAAGAATCGTCTTCCATAGTCCCCATGTACAAGTTGAGTTCAGTCGTTCTTTTTTTCATTCGTCTCTCTCTTTCTATGTTCAATTTTGGTAAACTTTGCCATAGATATTATTACTAAAATGCTTATAAATCAATACCTATTCAAAAATGAATATAATTTTCCTTTTAGAAACTACAAAAATAATTGTGTTAAAATCTTAAAGCCTAAGTAATATCCTAAAATACAGCGGAGTTTATTTGAAAATTTAATATAGTAAAATATAAATAATCTCTAATCTGCCGTCTTAGCTCAATGGCAGAGCAGGCGCTTTGTAAGCGTCAGGTTGTGAGTTCGACTCTCACAGACGGCTCCATAAAGTTGGATTATAACTGTGAGCCGAGATACCAAAGTGGACAACTGGGGCTGACTGTAAATCAGCTGGCTTTACGCCTACGGGGGTTCGAATCCCTCTCTCGGCACCAATATATACTTGAAAATTAGATAATTCTTTGTAATAAAAGAAAACTACAAAATAAGGTAAGGGATGAGAATGTCGGAGCAAACGAAGTGAGCGAGACGGGGTCGCGAGCTTTACAGATTGTTTGAGCTGAAAGCGAGATTAGACACGTAGTGGCGCATTGAGCGTTAGCTCAATACAAGATGTTAAGACGCGTGACCGAATCCCTCTCTCGGCACCAATATATACTTGAAAATTAGATAATTCTTTGTAATAAAAGAAAACTACTTAAATCAGATAAGGGATGAGACTTAATAGTTATCTAAGGTTACAAAATAAAAAAATGAAAGAAAACGCAAAAGGTTTTATAGAGTTCATAAAGAAACAAAATGTCATGACCCTTGCAATAGGATTTATGTTAGGCAGTGCCGTATCTAAAGTAGTTTCTTCCATTGTAGTTGATATCATAAATCCCATTTTAGGGATAATATTAGGATCAACCAACGGATTACAAAATTTCGTAATAAAAATCGGGACTAATCAAATAATGATAGGTAAATTCATTGCGAATTTGGTGGATTTCATAATAATAGCACTAATAGTTTACTACGGAACAAAAACCATTGGACTAGAAAAAACAACAGTATCAGAGAAACAAGAAAAGAAATAAAAAGTCTTGAGACTATTTCTTAGAACCACTTGCCTGGGTAGTTCAGTGGTAGAACGCTTCCATGGTAAGGAAGAAGTCGAGGGTCCAATTCCCTCCCCAGGCTCCATAAACATAAGTACGAATATAAAATCTCTTTTTTAGGCTGTCCTGCTCCAGTTTAATAACAAATATCTTACTACCAAAGGACCCATTCCTCCCGGAGATTTAGATATATACCCCAAGTGTTCTAAATTAGAGTTCATATCCAAATCACCGACACACTTCCCCTCAACTACAGAAGAACCAAAATCAACAACATCGCACCCAACAGAAATGTTATCCCCTCTAACCAAGAGGGGGCTCCCCGCGCATAAAACCAACAACTGGCAGTCTAATTTTCCCGTCCCATCGTAATCGGTTAAAACATCAACACTTGCCCCGTTTTTATTTAAGAAAAACGAGATGGATTTTCCCACCAATTCTCCGTTCCCCACCACTATAGATTTTAAACTTTTCATTTTAATTTTATTCTCAGAGATAAAAGCATTAAAGGCCATAATAACAGGGGGTAGGATTGAAAAATCACCGGAATAAAATCTCTTTTTTCCTTTAGGAGAAATTACATCAATATCTTTTTCCATCGGAATCAATTCCAAGGCTTTATCTAAACTCTTTCTGGGAAGCGGAAGTTGAATTATTCCCCCAGAAACATTTTTATTTTCAAAAATTTTTCTCACTTGATCAAAAATTACCTCATCAGATAAGTGTTCGTTTAACCTTAAAACATCACATTTTATACCCAATTTTTCGCATAGGGATAATTTTATTTTTATAAACTTCTCCGACGAGGCATCATCACCGATCTGTAATATAGCTAAAGTCTTTTCCCTCTTTTGAGGATGTTCATCAAGTTCGTATAATATCTCCTGTTCAATTTTTTGAGATTGGAGTTTTGTATCAAATATCTTCACATTTGCGATTATATCAAGAAATAATTAAAAAAGGTTAAAGAAGAAAAAGAAAAACCCCGCAATCGCGAGGCATGAGTTTGTCCCGATGTGTCGATCCACCAAGATCGGATCTCCGTTTGAATCAAGGTGGGTGCTTAGTTTTAAATCTTTCGATTTAAAAACTTCGGCTCCCTTCGAAGATCGAATGATGGAAGATTCGCACGATCTCTGGCTTAACCGAGCACATCAGGTTTGCTCGTCTGAGCATTAATATTATGGTATCAGTTCTAAAATCAAAGTCAAATTGATAGTCCGTGAAATTGTTGCTATAAAGGTAAATAAAGACCCAATAATTTCATTGCCAAATCAACTAAAGGTTGCACAATCCTTTCGGTAAAACCAAAAAAAATCAAAAATAATAAAATGAATGTTCCGTATCTTTGAAACTCTAACCACTGTATGGCCAATTTATTTGGCAGAAAACCAAAAACTATTTTATTTCCATCAAGAGGTCCCAACGGAATAAGATTAAAAAATCCTAAAATAAGATTGTAGAAAGTAGCTGTGTATAAAAAGACGCTGAATATACCATCTACCGGGGTGACTTTCAAAATCAAGGAAAGTACTATTGCCAAAATCAAATTGGAAACCGGTCCCGCCAGAGATACCAGTGCAGAATCCCTTCTTGGGTTTTTCAAATTGATAGGGTTAAAAGGAACAGGTTTTCCCCATCCAAAACCCAGTAGCAACAAAAACATGGTTCCTGCCGGATCCAAGTGTGCTCCCGGATTTAGAGTCATTCTCCCCATCTTTTTAGCTGTATCATCACCTAAAGCATTCGCAACAAATGCATGGGAAAACTCATGTACAGATATTGATATTATTAAAGCCCCTGCCAAAAGAAAAAAAACTATTGGATCCTGAAATAAAGTCTGTAACATCATAAGTACAGGTTATTATACACATTTTTATAAATGTTTCATTTTGAAATTTTGGTAGTAAGCATAATGTTTCAAACTTTTACTAAATTACCAAGATAACTTAATATTGAGAACAAAATTTAATCATGCTAAAATGTGCGGCGTGAACAAGGTAAGCAAATTCATAAAAGAATCTTTTGAGGAATTGAAAAAAGTTCAGTTCCCGAACAAAAAAGAAGCTCTTAGATTGACCGGATATGTTATAGGAATAAGTCTTATATCCGGTGCTATGATAACTCTGTTTGACTATCTTTTTAAAGAGATTCTCCGCCTTGTGATCACCAAATAAATATGAAGGATAAAAATAAAAAACAATTGAATAAAGATTTGGATGAAAAAAATGCAGATCAAAATAACGAAAAGGGAGCATTAGATTCAGCAGAAGAATCTTTGTCTGAAAGTGAAAATAACAACACAGAAGAAAAGAAAACTGAATTGGAAAATCAAAACTCAAAAAGCCAGGATGAAGCAGAAAGTAAAGACATGGTAGTTATAAATAAAGATGTAAGCAAAGACGCAAAATGGTATGTTGTCCACACTTATTCAGGTCATGAAAATAAAGTTGCTTTATCTTTAAAAGAAAGAGTTGAAGCAACCGGACATTCAGATAAAGTATTCAAAATATTTCTACCCCACCAACAAAAGATAGTGGTTTCAGAAGGAAAAAAGAGATCTGTCAACGAAAAGCTCTTCCCCGGCTATATAGTGGTATTGATGGAGATGAATGATGACAGCTGGTATATCGTAAGATCTACTCCCGGCGTAACAGGATTTGTAGGAATGGGGTCCACCCCTACCCCACTGCCGGAAACAGAAGTTCAAACATTAATACAATTTGCAAAGATGGAGGCTCCTAGATTTGAGGCTAAATTTAGAGTTGGGGATTCGGTGAAAGTAAACGACGGGCCTTTTAAGGATTTTCTTGGAAAAGTTGATGAAGTTAATGAAGAACAAGGAAAAGTTAAAGTATTAGTATCGGTTTTTGGAAGAGAAACCCCTTTAGAACTTTCTTTTACACAGGTTTCTCAATTGTAAGTTTTTATAATATAATTCTATAACTTCCAATTAAGGAATAATAAAACTATGGCTATAACAAAAGAAAAAAAAGGTAAAAAAGTTAAAGCAGTAATTAAATTAGCAATTGAAGCCGGAAAAGCTACCCCCGCTCCTCCAATAGGACCTGCGTTGGGACAACACGGAATACCAATAATGGATTTTTGTAAGGAGTTTAATGCGCGAACAATGAAAATGGAAGGGAATGTCATTCCTGTAATACTAACAGCCTACGAAGATAGAACTTTTACATTTATCACTAAATCTCCTGTTTCTACCCACTTGATAAAAAAAGCACTTAATTTACCAAAAGGATCTTCTGTTCCAAATAAGGATAAAGTAGGAAAATTAACGCGATCTCAATTAGAAGAAGTGGCAAAGGAAAAAATGGTTGACTTAAATACTAAGGATATAAATAAAGCCATAAAAATAATTGAAGGAACAGCAAAATCTATGGGAGTAGAGATAGAGAAATGAAAGATACAAAAGAATATACAATAGAAGAGGCCATTAAAAAATTAAAGAGCGAAACAAAATCTAAATTTGATTCTACAGTGGAAGTACACATAAACTTAGAAATAGATCCAATTAAACAAGCTATAAGATTTCCTCTTGTTTTACCTCATGGAACCGGAAAAACCAAAAAAATTGCGGTGATTTCTTCGCAAAAAGTCAAGGAAGCCGATATAACACTAACAGTAGACGACCTTCCGAAGATTGAACAGGGAAAATTAAAACCAAATGTTGATTTTGATGTTCTTATCTCAGAGCCAAAATATATGCCAAAATTAGCCAAATACGCAAAAATACTAGGTCCCGCGGGAGTAATGCCTAATCCTAAAAACGGCACCGTTACGGAAGAAATCTCCAAGGCTATAGAACAATTTAAAAAAGGAAAGATAGATGTAAAAACTGAAAAAACAGCACCAATAATACACGTTTCTATTGGAAAAATAAGTTTTGACGAAAAATCTTTAGCAGAAAACTACATGGAACTGCTAAATGGCTTAAAACAAAGTAAACCCGCCAAAACTACTCCCTCGTGGATAAAGAGTATATTTATAACTTCTACGATGGGACCGTCCATTAGAGTAAAAATATAGGCCAATTACAAAACACAAATTATAAATTATAATCCTACATAAATATTGATTTTATTTTCAATCATATAAAGGATGCCCTTTTCGATATTAAATCTTCTTTCGTCAGAAGTATTTTTATCGGTAATAATAAAATCTGAAATAAGAGAAATAAAATTTTCATGATAAGGCAATATGTCAAAAACTCCCTTTTCATTCTTTGATGTTACAGAAAACACATCATCGGAAAATAACACACCATCTTTACTTCTTACTATTACATACAATTTCGTGTTTTCGTAGTCATTTTTCGTCATTTTTTTCATTTAGTTTTATCTCTTCTTTTATTCTTTTATTTTTTATTTTCTTCTATATCGGAAATGTTTCCAATAAACATAAATTTATCTTCTGAAATATCGTCATACTTTCCGTCTATAATTTCCTTAACAGCATTTACTGTATCTTGCACCGGAACGTATACACCTTTTCTTCCAGTTTGTTTTTCAGCAACAAAAAAGCTTTGAGTCATGTAATTTTTAATTTTATTAGCTCTTTGATATATTATTCTGTCTTCCTCAGACAATTCTGATTCACCAACCAAAGAAACTATTCTTTCTAATAATTCAGCCTTTTTAAGTAGTGATTTAGCTTCATTTGCAGTTTGATAGTGCAGTTTTGACACATTGCTTGGGTTCAGCGCGCCTGATTCAGAAGCAAGAATATCAACCGCCGGGAGTCTTCCATCTCTATAAGCATCTCTGGAAAGAACTATAGAAGAATCAAGATAACCAAATACGGATTGAGCGGCCTGATCAAACAAATCATCTTCCGGAATATACACTGCTTCTATGGTAGTGAGTACTCTATTTCCTCTGGAAACCAATCTTTCATGGACCTGCGCCACTTCGGATGACAAAGTAGCTTGGTAGCCGCCCTCAGAAGGAATACTGTCCGTTAGCAAACTAAGTTCATTGCCTGCTTGCACAAATCTGAAGATATTATCTATAAAAAGCAATACATTTTTTCCTAGATCATCACGCATATACTCAGATATTGCTACACCGGCATAAGCAGTTAAAAATCTAATAGGCGCATTTTCTCCCATCTGCCCGAATATCATGGCAACGTTTGGCAGTATCCCGCCTTTTTCAAGCTCCTCTCTAAGCTCCTGACCTTCTCTGGACCTCTCACCTACTCCGCAAAAAACCGAAACATTATCTCCTAAGTCTTTATTAACAATATTATTTAAAATTTCGGTCAATAATATTGTTTTTCCAACGCCGGAACCACCGAATAAACCTACCTTACCTCCTCTTAAAATAGGGGTAAACATATCAACAACTTTAATGCCGGTTTCCAAAAAATCCGTAGTTACCACAACATCATCATAAGGCGGAGAGGGAGAAAAAAGCTTTTTCTTCTCGTCAAATTCAATTTTTCCCAACCCATCAAGATCTTTTCCAAAAATGTCTGTTACCCTACCCAACATGTTTTTTCCAACCGGAACACTAATTTCCTCTCCTGTACAAACCACCTCAGACCCTCTGACAAAATTAGATTTACCGGATAAATTTATACAATAGAAAGTATTAACCCCCGAGGACCTTATAACTTCAAAGGTAATTTCCTCATTATCTTTCAGTTTTACTATTTCATGTATGTTTGGCTTGGGATCATCCAAAAACTCCACTTCTACAACTGTATCTCTTATATTTATAATTGTTCCTTTAGAATTAGCTATTGCCATACAGAGCCTCCAAAAACAACGGGGTTCAAATTAACATTTATGTCTTTATGTTTAATTTTTTTAATTGCTATGTCAGTTTTATGTATTTTGGTCTCAATATTGTCGGATGCAACATCCATACTTACCATTCTGGATGCGAATTTGCTTAAATAAGATTCAAAAACTATTTGTTCAAAAATCAGGGATGCAACTTGTTTTTCAAAATATTCAGCGATTTTCTCAATTGAAGGTTCAAATAAAAAATTCTTGTCATAATTTAACAAACTATCTCCTACTTTATGAAGCTCGACACGAACCTCTGTTTTAGCAGGCACTTGAGAAATAAAACTCTCAAACGAACCATGATATACAACAATATTGGAATATTCCAAAATATATTCATTCAGTTTTTTAACACTGAGGTTATCTATTTCATTATCCGACATTTCAAAATATTCATACTTTTTCTTATTTTGCACACTTTCGTACATGCTTTTACCAAGTTTCCCTACAATCACAATATCTGTATCAATTTTTGAAGTTTCTCTCAAAAAAAGATCAAATGTATTTATTATTATATCTCCATATAAACCACTATTTGAAGAAAGAAGAACAGAGACGGTCTTACCATTTGTATTTAAAACTGTATATTTCTCCTTTCCCTTAAGAGAACTTTTATAAACTTTATAAGCATATGAAATATGAGCAAAGGCCTCATTCAAACCTTCCATGAAATCCCTTCTGTCCAGAATGGATTTTTTTACTTTTCTCATTCTTAATGCAGCTATTTCCTCGTAGGATTCAACCATTGTAAGAAATCCGGTAAGATAATCCATTTCATTTTTTAGATTTTTTATGGATTTCATACTATGCTGACCCCTCCTCTATGTAATTAATAAGATCCTTATAACTAGCACTAACTTTACCAAGTAAATTATTAAAATCTCCGGAGGAATTTATTAATTCGTCAATCTTATTTTTAAAAGTATTGTCTTTATCATACAAAACTTGCGCCTTAGTCCTATAATCCTGTATTTTCTCATCATCTAAAACACCTATCCACAACAATGTAAACAATATGACTTGGATATTAGCGGAATAAACATCCTCACTACCCTGCTCAAGAAATTTGTATACCTTCTTTCCCATTTCCAAGGTAGATTTTATTCCTTCATTTATTTCAGCGCCAAAATGTATGAAACGTTCAGTTTTATTATGTAAAGTAAGGAAAGAAGAAAGCTCTCTATTAATACCCCATCTTATGGAATTTTGGGTTTGCCTCCCGACTCTGGTTACAGAAAGGAAATAATTTATTGCAGGTCTTCTTCCTTCCTTAAAAATAGCATTATCAAAAAAAATATGACCGTCCGTAATGGACATTAGATTTGTTTGAATATATCCGGTAATATCTCCTTCTATTGAAGAAGCAACGGGTAAACAAGTTATGGAGGACTTTCTTCCGTTAATATTAAAATTCCCCGCTCTCTCTAAAAGCCTGGCGTGTATGAAAAAAACGTCACCGGGGTAAGAATCCCTTCCCGGAAATTTCCTCGAAATCAAAGATATTTCTCTATAGTACTTAGCGTGCGTGGAAAGATCGTCAAGTATTAACAAAACATCTCTTCCCTTATCCCGAAAATATTCTGCCACAGTCATGGCTACGTAAGGCGTTAAGTAGACACTTGCTATAGGATCAGAAGAGCCTGACCCAACTATAATGGTATTATCTTTGATTTTGTGTCTTTCAAAAAGCTGCTCAGCTTTTTTTATTGAACTTTTTTTCTTTGCTATAGCGGCATATATACATATCGTACCCAATTGAGCTTGTCGCAAGATAGATTGAAGAACAAAAGCAGTTTTTCCGGTATTACCATCACCAATAATCAACTCCCTTTGTCCCTTACCTAAAGGTATAAGCATATCAATCAAGGAAACTCCGGTTTCTAGAGGAGATTGCACTCTTTCTCTGAGATTAATTGGTAACGGAATTGAATCTGTCGCCCGATATTCTTCAATGCCTGGTATAACTTTGTTTTGGTACATGGATGTTCCCAAGGGAGTTATTACCTGCCCAAGTAAACCTTCGCCCACCGGAACTCTAAAAACATCACCAGATCTTGCAACTTTTTCCCCTACCTTAACTGACTCATTAGCAAACAAAAGAACTTGCAAATTCCTATTACTCAAGCTAGTTATCATGCCAATACATCCTGACTCAAAATAAACAACTTCGTTACACACTGCCCTAGGAAGACCTTTTATTGAAACAATAGGATGATTTATTTCCTCTACAAACCCTATTTCTCTATTTTTCTCTACAACATCTATAAAAGATTGTCTATAAGTATCTTTCAACGACATTATGTGATAATAAATAACTTGTTACTATTCTTCTCAATCTTAAATCTAATATATTTCCTTTTATGTAAAAAACCGCTCCTGGTTCAAAACCTTCTTTAACGTGTATATCTAACATAAAATTAGTACTATTTTCACCACTAGCGTTACTAATGGAGCTGTTGTAGGTATTTTTTATAATATTTATAACTTTATCCATAAACTGATCGGACGGTTTAAAAGACATTTCAATTCTTACTATCACCGAATTATTAATTTTTTCTTTTATTGAGTTCAAAATGCTCATATCTGATTCAGATAAGATACCCGCTCGCAGTCCGGGAACATTATTAATTAAATCCTCAGCCCAATGAGGTTTTTCTTTTCCAAAAATTTCTTCTACTACTTTATCAATATTAAATTCCCCAACATAACGGGACAAAGCATTGTATAAACGAATAAATTGATTGGAATCAGATTTTGTTTTCAAACTATTAAATATTTTCTGACCGGTATCATTATTATTTTTAGATTTATCTTTAATATCTCTCATATCGGACTTCATAATAAAATTACAATAAAAAATTTAAATTACGAATTGTTTTTTAATCCGGACTTGCTTAGCTCTTTCTCTAAGAGCTCAATAATTAGTTTTTCGTGTTTAACTTGATCTAAATCCTGACCTATCACTTCAGTATATATATTTGATAACAACTCATAAACCTTTTTATTAAGGCTATTCACTTTCTTTTTCTTATACTCTTTAATTTCATCATCTACTTTGGCATATTCTCTAGCTATTTTTTCTTCCAAAGCATCCTGAGCCCCTATAGTTTCTTTCTTCACAACATTTTTCAACTCATCTACTCCCTTTATGGCTTCCTGTTTCATTGCTTCGGTAATTTCATAAAGCGTTCTTATATTTTCTTTTTTCCCTTCCTCAACAACCGTTTTGTAGCTCTCTAACAATTCCTCGGATAATTCTTCTAAAACTTGACTTTGTTTTTCATATATTTTCCTTACATTTTCCCTAAGTTTTTCTCTGTTTTCTTTAGATACAGTATATGTATTATCCAAAAGATCTTGGGCTTTAATTTGCGCTTCTTTCAAAATTCTCAGAGAATCCACTTGAGCTTTGTCCATCATTCTTAAAGCTTCGTTATAAACTTCATCCTTGATCTCTTTGCCTTGCAATTTTTTTAGGTTTTTTGAATTCTTCTCATCTTTAAGTATTTGAAACGATCCGGAAGCATCCTTATCATCATCGGATTCGTTATTTCTCAATTCCTCAATTTCAGAAATAATCCAATAATTGAGTAAGAGAAGAGGTAAGAAAAGACACACCACGAGGATAAAACCTACTGTGTCTAAAAATACTCCATTATAAAAATACAAGGGCAGTTCAAAACTCATACGATAATTATACGCACATATTTATAATATCTTCAACGTCCTTTTAATATGTTTTTCAGATCGTTAAAACAAAATATGCCGCAACAAGACCCATCACCATAATTACAAAAGTCAAAATAAAATTAAAAAGTACAACTTTTCTTATAGATGTACTAGCCAAAGGATTTCTTCCCAAAGCTTCTACGCTGGATCCGGTTATTTTTCCAAAAGAAGAAAATCCTATTACGAAAGATGCAAATATGATAGCTATTGCCAACAAGTATCTCAAAGCCTGTATAGGTGTCATGAAAGGGGATGTTAAACTATTCCTAATTATGCTAAGTATATTTCCACTCAACCCTTTTCCAAAAAATTTAGTTCTTATGTCCATCAGTACATATATCTGACCTATATCGGTATCATTTTCCGGGTTAAAATCTTCCATAGCAACACCAACAACCTGCCCATCTTCTGTTGCCTTTACCCCAACTCCCGGTATATCAGAGCTGGTAATGTAATCCCCTTCTTTTATCGGACCGTTTTTAGCTGAAACATTAAGCAATACCTCCCCTACAGATGTAACCAACACTGATTGCTCCAAACTTCTGTCTTCGAATGACACAGAGGGATTTTCAACTATGACGCCACAAATTGACTCGTCTTGATATTCAGATGATAAAACATACTTTCCATCCTTGTAGCTTACAATATCTCCTACATTTCCAATGTTCTCCGACATAGGCACAGTAACCGCATACTCATAGGACAGAGCCCAAGAAACAAATAGAAAGCATGGTAAAAAAACTACTGATGCAAAAAAAATTAGCTTTTTAATAAACCTGATCACAATTTTGAAAGGCATTATTTAAAGCGTAAACAAAAAAACCCGTACAGTCAAGTTATGTAAAATAACCAAAACCCATAGATAAAAGAGGTAGAAAATTTGGAGACGTAAATTCAAAAAGATATTACTACAACCAAAGTAATTATAAAGTTAATAAGTAAAAAGTCTGATATAGATTCAAAAATCTAAAAATAGCTACTTGATTTTAATTCTAAAATACAGCGAAAAAAGTCTATGTGAGTAATTTATGTAATCAAGATCGCATACTCTACTAACAGGAATTTATAGACATAAATTATTTAGCTGTAAAAACATTAATAATAAAATTAATGCCGATTTCTCTTGTAAATAAAGTGTAAATAACCTACTAATGGGGACCTGCAAAATTATAATATTTTGCAACAAAATAATAATAATACTCGGGTGAGTAATTTAGTATATCAAAACCTTTTTAAAAGTTGCCAATAAAATAAAAGTACTTGACACAGAAAAAAAAACAAGGTAGCATTTTAAACAGTTTGCTAAACATTATTATTACAATATTTAGCAACGTTTTTAGAATGAGTTTGCCTGCCCAAGATATTAAAAACAAAAATAAAGAAAAAACAGACTCTAAGTATGTTTTTCATAGAGATAACTTTTTAAGAGTTTCCAATGCCTCTAAGATAGTAGGTGTATCCCCTTCAACAATGAGAAGATTGGAAAGTGAAGGGTTAATATCATCCCATAGAGATCCTAAAAGTAATTACAGACTTTACAGATTAGATGAATTAAAAGAATTAAAAAATAATCTGGAACAAAAAAAGCTTCAAAAATATGAGGATAAGATAAACAAAGATAACAAGAAATCTATTTCTTTTCCAAATTCAAATTTACTTGGAGTAGTTAAACCGGCAAAAATAAGACTAAACGAAAACAAATTATCCCGCGAATCATCAGGAAAAAAACTCTCAGAAAAAAGAACATACAAAAGAGATATCGATTCAGAAAAATGGAAAATTCCGGTAGATAAAGAAAAAAAATCAATGGATCCCTTGTGGAAAAAAACTAGGATGGGGATATCTTTTGCGGTGATTTTATCGTGTATCATTTTTTCCCTCTATTACGTATCTAAAAACGGAGGCATTAATGACAAAGGTAATTTAAGTTCAGTTCCCAAAATACTTGGATTTCTGCAAAAGAACGAAAATTCAGGACAGGAACTCTCCAAAAAAACAGACAATGTGCTTGCGGCAAGAACAAAAGTTTCTGATTTTGTGCAAAATTTTAATTTAGAAACATTTTTTAAGAAAAAAGCAACATTTGAGGCAGGGTTAGAAGTAACAGATATTAATTTCGTTGATACTGGAACTGTAAATAATCTATTAAGAATTGATGATGTTACAAAAAGAACACTGGAAGAATCTCTCAGCATAGATGGAGAAATAATAGGAACAAATATGCTAAGCACTGTCATAGCAGAGGGAGTTGTTGATGGCAAAAAATTGGCACCGAAAATAGAGTATAACGGGAGTTTTGATTTTGCAGAGGGATCTTTGTTGATAGATGGAACCGAAGTAGAGGTGAGTGCTGAGGAAATTAATGTTTTGTCAGGAATAAAATCAACTACGGAGGAGTTAAACTATCTGTCGGATTTGGTACTGGATAATGGCGGAATATTATTTGGAAACGACAACTCTATAACACAGGATAAGTCATATTTGTTTTGGAATTCAGAAGATAAAAGTTTAGAAATAGGTAACGGAACCAACTACACAGGATTTAAAGCTTCTGACTATATGAGTCAAGATTTGATATACACACTACCGGAAAATGCCGGTTTATCAGACTACGTTTTATCAATACAAAACGGCAATGTTTTAGAGTGGCGGGAAGTAACAAGCATTCCGGGATCTGGAGATATAACTAGTGTCGGATCAATGACAGAGGGTGATGTCTTCAACAGTTCATCGGTAAACGGACAGTGGATAGGATTTGGAGAATCATTAGGAAGGTTACAATTTCAAAGATCAGATTCAAACATAGACTCAATTAATATATTAGATGCCAGATTAGGTATCGGAATAACAAATCCATATTTTGATCTTGATGTAGCAGGATCAGTTAATACAGAAGAACTATATATTTCCGGAACTCAAGTTCAATCAAGTGCTGTTGAGCTAAATCTTTTGCACAATTTACCGGGAGTTCTACTGGATTCAAGCATAATAAGTTTGTATGCCACAACCGGGATAAACGCTGGCCAGGGTTTAACAGGAGGGGGAGCAACGGGCTTTCTAACTTTGGATGTTGGTGTTGGAGATGGAATTGTAGTAAATTCAGACAACATTTCTCTTGATGTTATTACGTCCGGATCTACTGCAAATACATCATCAAATTCTGGTCTAGAACTAACATCAGGAGGATTGAGAATAATCGGCGGTTGTTCAGATAATCAGGTTTTATCTTGGAATGAAACAACATTAACATGGGAATGCAATTATATATCTTCTTTAATTGGAGTTATTTCAGGATCAGGAGAATCGGGACAAGTAGCGTTTTTTGTAGACTCTCATGAACAATCCGGGTCAAACAATCTATTTTTTGATATTTCAACTCAAAGACTGGGTATTGGAACAACATCTCCTCAAAAACAACTTGAGGTAGCAGGAGAAGGACTTATAGGGGGAGTTCTTTTAAGCTCAAGCAGTGTAGGAGTACTTTCAAAGACAGATTTAATAAATCTACTCTCAAGCGGAGTAACAATAAACGGATCCCTGACAACAACAGGTCCAATCAATGCCCCATCATCCATAAATACAATAAATGGAATAGTCATATCAAATGGCAGCATAACATCAGGAACATGGCTTGGATCTGTGGTTGATGTAACACACGGAGGAACAGGAACAAATACTCTTACAGATCATGGGGTGCTGATTGGTTCAGGAATCGGAGCAATAACTTCTACTACACCCGGCACGACCGGACAAGTTCTTTTAGGTATAACAGGAGAAGATCCGATATTTGCAACCCTTACAGGTGATATATCAGATGTATCGGTATCCGGAACATCAGCCTCTGTTAGTCTTTCTAACACAGGAATCACACCATCAACATATGGATCGCCCGTATCAGTTCCCAAAATAACAGTGGACTCAAAAGGAAGGTTAACCCATGCGGAAGACATAGATATCTCCTTGTCTTTACTTTTACCGGGAACAGAAGGTCAAATGGCGTACAACAACAGCGGAATTTGGACAGGATTTAGCGATATGTTCTGGGACGATAGCAATAAATATCTTGGAATAGGAACAACAAGTCCAACACAAAAACTACATGTAAATGGAAACTTGAGAGTCTCCGGAGGTATTTTTGACAGTAGCAATAATCCCGGTGATGTTGGGCATATACTTACTTCAACTAGTGCGGGAACTCAATGGAAAGACATGACAAATTTTCTACTACCAACCGGCACAGAGGGACAATTCCTATACAACAACGACGGAATTTGGACACCGTTTGATGATATATACTGGGACGACATTAATGGACATTTAGGAATAGGAACCACTAGTCCAATGTATGAACTTAGTGTCTTAGGAACGACATCTTCTGATACTATTAGAACAAATGGTTTTTATTTATCAGGAACGGAAATAACAGCTAATGCAAATGAGATAAATCTTCTGGACGGCAGAGGAGGAACGTTACTTGATTCTCTAAATGCCGGATCTTTTGTCGTAACATCCATTATTGCAGGATCAGGTTTATCATCCACAGGTACGGGACCCGGAGAGGTAATTCTTAACGCAAATCCAAATTTTGGAATCTTCGTTGATGAGGACTCAATTGGTGTAAAATTGTCAACAATTGACACAACTACAAATCGATCATCCAATTCCGGCTTAGAAGTTACACCAGATGGATTAAGACTCTTAGGAGGATGTTCAAACAATGAAGTTTTATCATGGGATAATACTTCCAATGTATGGAAATGCTCTGCCCCCTCATCTTTAAGCGGATTAATCTCAGGATCAGGATCAGAAGGTCAGATAGCATTTTTCACTGGTGCAAATACACAGTCGGGTTCAAATAATCTATTCTGGGATATCTCAAATTCAAGACTTGGTATTGGAACAACATCTCCAAGTCGTAAACTTGAGGTAGTAGGAGAAGGACTTATAGGGGGAGTTATCCTAGGATCGGAAGATATAGGGATTGCCTCAAAGACAGATTTAATAAATCTACTATCAAGCGGAGTAACAATAAACGGATCCCTGACAACAACAGGTCCAATCAATGCCCCATCATCCATAAATACAATAAATGGAATAGTCATATCAAATGGCAGCATAACATCAGGATCATGGCTTGGATCTGTAGTTGACGTGACACACGGAGGAACAGGAACATCAAATCTTTCTCAATATG
>Ga0255345_1003936_pt1 | contig 16808 bp, 15 predicted proteins | sample wastewater_treat_6_FD_192415 | JGI IMG/M metagenome (GOLD analysis project Ga0255345, IMG submission 192415) | Wastewater microbial communities from Lulu Island WWTP, Vancouver, Canada - plant20 | ecosystem: Engineered > WWTP > Wastewater > Unclassified | place: Canada: Vancouver, British... | reverse complement strand
CGCGCCATGCCGCCAGCCTTTTCGCGCCGATCCCGTGCTCGCCTGAGAGGTTGCCTCCGCGGCGGTAGGTAGCTCGGTATATCTCATCCAGCAGGCGATCGCGCATGCGCTCCCAGGCCCGTTCGTCCATGTCGCCACGGAGCAAGGTGGCGTGGATGTTGCCGTCGCCGGCATGCCCAAAGCACGGTATCGACACCCCCTGCCTATCGGCTATCGCCGTGATCTCGGCTATGAGGCCGGGGATTTCCGATGTGGGCACCGTAATATCTTCCATGCAGTAGACCGGGCTCACAACCCGCAGCGCCTCCGCGATGCACTTGCGCGCCTTCCATATCCGGTCCTGCGTCGACAGGTTGTCGGCCACGAAAACCTCGAGCGCCCCGTTTTCCTGGCAGAGCCTGCCGATGAACTCATACTCCGACTCCAACTGGCTTTCGGAGTTGCCTTCGAGCTCAATGATGATGTATGCGCCGGCGTCACTGTATGGCAAAGACGAGTTGAGGTAGAGCTCGGCAGCCTTTATGGACGGGCTGTCCATGAACTCCACCGAAGTGGGTATGATGCCGCCGGCGGTCATGATCTTGGGGACGACCTCAATGGCAGTCTGCATGGACTCAAACGGCGCCAGCAGGGCCACGCTGAATTTGGGAAGCGGAAGGAGTTTGAGCCAGGCGCGGGTGATCACGCCCAGTGTACCCTCGGAGCCAACTAGCAGGTGGATCAGATCGTATCCAGTCACGTCCTTGACGCACTTCCCGCCAAGGCGCATGATCTCACCGTCAGGCAGCACCACCTCAAGCCCGTATACATGCCGCGACGTCGTGCCGTACTTCACAGCCTTGTTGCCGCCGGCATTCTCGGCCAGGTTGCCGCCTATCTGCGAGCTTTCGGCCGAACACGGGTCGCCCGCATAAAGCAGCCCTTCCTCCCTCGCCCTCCTCTGAATCTCGCCTGTGGTCACACCCGGCTCCACCACGATGAACAGGTTCTCCCGGTCCACCTCAATGATCCTGTTCATCCGCTCCATCGACAGCACAATCCCTCCGAACATGGGGACACAGCCTCCGGAAAGACCCGTGCCCGACCCTCTGGGGGTGACCGGGATCGTCTCGCGGTTGGCCAGACGCAGTATCTGCGAAACCTCTGAAGCGTCGCGCGGTTTGACGACCACCTCCGGCATCCGCACGTAGGCCGCTTCGGACGTCTCATCGTGCGAGTACACTTCGAGTTTCTCCGCGTCAACCACCACACCGCCCGTGCCCACGATGCCCTCGAGCGCCCGGATAATCCCGGCAGTGACTGGCCTGAACCGTTTCGCCTCCGACGCACACTCGTACCCGTTCGTTTCCTCGATCGTCATCTCGCAGGTCACCTTCCCGTTGCCGGTCGATTCTTGATCTTCTCGATCATCTCCGGCACTACTTCGAACAGGTCTCCGACTATGCCGAAGTCGGCAACCTTGAAGATCTGCGCGTCCTTATCTTTGTTGACTGCGATGATGGTCTCCGCCGTCTGCATCCCGGCCAAGTGCTGCACTGACCCTGACACGCCAACTGCAATGTATACACGCGGCGCGACAGTCTTGCCCGACAGGCCGATCTGATGCGGGTAGCTGATCCACCCTAGGTCCACCACATCGCGGGTAGCCCCCACTGCCGCCCCGAGCAAAGACGCAAGCTCCTCGATCATTCTGAAGTTGTCCTTGTTCTTCAGGCCCTTGCCGCCTGTCACAATGACCTCAGCATCCTGCACATTCACTTCCTGCGTCGTATCGCGAACCGATCCGAGCACCGCCTCCAGCCCGTGCTCGCGCCGGGCGCCGAAGCTAGTCGCGGCACACTCCGCAGCGCCGCAATCCGCCTCGTCCAGCCTGACCTGGATAACCCGTCCCACCCGCCCGGCGTCGCGCGGCAGCGGACGCGCAGACTTCGGACGCACCGTAGCCATCTGCGGCCGAGCCTGGGGCGTCTTGATTGTGGCCATTACGTTCCCGCCAATGGCAGGTCGCGTCTGCAGCAGAAGGCGCTCTTCGGTGTCTATGTCCAGCTCAGTGCAGTCTGCGGTGAGCCCTGTACCTAGCTTCGCCGCCACGATAGGCATCAGAGTGCGCCCGGACGTCGTAGCTGCGGCTATCACGATCTCGGGCATCTCGCTTCGGATAAGCCTCTCCAGGGCCCGGGCGTACAGCCTCGGCAGAAACCATCCCAGAGCAGGATCATCTACCAAGTAGACCACATCCGCCCCTCGTTCGATGATCTCGCGGGCGCTTCGGCCCAGCCCCAGCCCCAGCCCCGGCCCGGACGCTGACGCCGACGCCGATGCCGACACCGACCCCATCACCACGCACGATAGCTCTGCGCCAAGCTTGTCGGCGAGCTGCCTTCCGCGCGCCAGAAGCTCGAACGTAACCGGATGCACCTCTCCCCGGCGCTGTTCCCCAACGATCATCACGCCTGACTGCACATCCATCACACGAGCCCCCGATCAGCAAGCAAATCAATGAAACCGTCCACAGCCGCGCCTGAGCCGTCTTGAACATGCAGGGCTGTATTCCGCGCGAAGCTGGGCCTGAAGATTCGGACTACTCTCGTCGGCGACCCGGAAAGTCCCACAGCATCGGCGTCCAGTCCCAGCTCTTCGTGGCTGAGCATGCGCACCTCGGCCTTCCGCGCGCGTATCTTGCCTGGCAGAGTCGGAAAACCGGGCTGGTTGATGTCCTTGACCACGGTAATGACGCAAGGAAGCGACAGCTTCACCTGCTCAAATCCGTCTTCCACGACTCGTTCCACCAACACTGCCGGCCAAGCATCGCCGCCATCGCCGCCCTCTGCCGCCCCCATGCCATCCAGCCGAATACTCCTTACATACGTGGCCACGCACACATCAAGCAACGCCGCAACCATGGGGCCCACCTGACCTGTCTCCCCATCAGTGGCGCGTTCACCGCACAAGACGATGTCGTGCGCACCAATGTCGCCGCCTGCAACATGCTTTATGGCGCCGGCTAGGGCTCGCGCCGTGGCGAGTGTGTCCGAGCCTGCCAGGGCGCGGTGGCAGAGCAGCACTGCACTGTCGGCGCCCATGGCTAGGGCCTCGCGAAGCGCCCTTGCAGCGGGCGGAGGCCCCATGCTAATGGCCGTCACAGCCGACCCTGGTGCAGCGCGTCTGATCCGCAGCGCCTCTTCGAGGGCATTCTCGTCCAGAGGGTTGATAACGTTTTCATGTTCTGTCCTGATCATTGTGCCGGTCTTCTCGTCCATCTTCACATTGGACGTGCCGGGCACTTGTTTCATCAAGACGAAGATGTTCATCTCTCATTCTCCTGCTCTCACTGTCTGCGACGGCCCCCGACGGGCTTCACCGCCAACGCGGACGCCAACGCAGACTTGTTGTTGCCTGCTGCAGTCGGTCTCTTGAACTCCGGCTCTTCCCTTCCACACGAGGCGCAAAATCCCTTTATGGTTTCAAACACTCGTCATCTCATCTGCTCTCCTCGCCGTACAAGTGCACGGCATTATCGGCGCCTATCGTCGCCAGCCGGTCGCCTTCGGGGGACCAGGCAGGTAGGCCCCGACCGCGCGTGGATACCTCGGCCAGGCGCTCACCGGTTTCTGCATCGATGACTACGGAGATTCCGGCATCAGAGCTCGCCACTATCCACCGTCCGTCAGGCCCCGGGCTCCACGAGACATATGCCGGCTCTAGCCCTTCGACGGGTTTGGACCTTATCAACTGTCCACTCGTCGCGCTCCACACCGCAACCCCTCCTTGGGTGGCGCCTGCTAGCCACGAGTTATCACCCTTCCACGACACGCTGCGTATCGGCCCATGATGGCCCACGAGTTCCCACTCGCGCTCGCCGCCCAGGCCCGGCTGCCAGTCGGTGCGGTGAAGCATCCACCGCCCTTCGGCCATCGACTCCCAAGCCGCCAGACGACCGTCGGGGCTCAATACCTCGCCCTGCTGGGCAATGCTCACGAACCAGCTGCGCTCACATGCCCGGGTGTCTACATTCCACAGCGCGTAGTACTCCTCGCCGTTATACGTCTTCACCGCACGACCATCCTCGCTCCAGCCCACAACAGCGTAGATGTCGCCGCCATCAACCTCCCACACAACGTCGGCACTCGCTGCATTCCACACAGTCATATGGTCACGCCTATGGGCGACGGCGAGCAACTGCCCGCCCGGGCTCCAGCTCATCGAGTCAACAGCCTCCGCGGACTTCCCTCTGCCGGTGAGCAGCTCGTCGCCTGTAGCCAAGTCCCATATTCGCACTGAACCATCGCCGTGCCCCGTGGCGATCGCGCCCCCGTCGGGACGCCATGCCATCGCAGTCACACCGGGCCCACCAGACGCAACCGTGCCCAGCTCGCGAAAGCCGGCGCGCGTGGGGACGCCATCTTGGGCGACGTCGGGGCCCTGACCCTGCCCCTGACGCTGACCCTGGCCCTGCCTGTTTCGCCACACCCTGACTCCGACGAATACGGCCACAGTCAGCAACGCGGCAACTCCCAAGATGGCCGCAAGCGCGGCCATCGATCTGCTCCGCCCCGTGCGCGCGGTGCGCCCGCCTCGCCGTTTGGGTGCTCTCCCGCCCTTGCGCGCTCCGTCTTTTGCCATCAGAACACCGCCTTGACTCAGTTTCAATGTCAATGCCTTGGCTCGGCCCGGGCCGAGTCGGGCCGGCCCATCCATACACCAAAACATGTTGCTGTACGGTATTATATCAGTGAACGGCGGCAACATTGCAGTCGCTATCAGGGAGGCCAACACCATGACCGACAAGGGCCAGGCACTAAACGATGTACTTGTAAGGCTGTTCAACAGAATACTAGCCATCGAGGAAGAGGCCATCACCAAGGCCAGCGCACTGGGGCTAACGATGTCCGAGATCCACGTGATCGAGGCTATAGGCACGGATGAGCCGAGATCCATGTCCGAAGTGGCGTCGGACCTGGGAGTGACAGTGGGAACCCTCACCGCCTCAGTGAACCGCCTGGTATACAAGGGGCACGTGACCCGCTTTCGGTATGAGCGCGACCGCCGCATGGTGCTGGTGTCGCTCACCGACGACGGTCGCCTCGCCTACTCCATTCACGACCACTTCCACAAACACATGGTCGAAGGCATACTGCGAAACCTCGATGAGGAGAGCCAGGAAGCCGTGATTCTGGCAGCCGAGAAGCTGTATGAATTCTTCTTGAAGGTCAAAGCCGAGGACATGCTGGAGGATCGGTGATCGGCTCCTGTGCCCTACGGGACACATTTTCCGGCCATCCTGCGTCAGTCTACCCAGGCTTCGCGAAAACCCTTGACTCCTGCTAGCACGTCTGGCCCACAGGATACAGGTTCCAACGGTCCTCGGCGACCGCCCCACCGCGCGAAACCCGCAACCACGACACCCCAGCTAGAACTGTGCATTACCCAAATTCATGGGAAGGATTGAACGTAAGAGCCCGGTCATCCTGAACTTCCATCCGGTGGTGGTGGGCGGAGGACAGGTCGTCTGGCGGGACAGCGAGATGCGCAACCTCAATGCGAAAACAAGCATTGCGCAGGGATTCTCTCCGCCTGAGGCCGCTGGTTCTCCGGGTTTTCGGCGCTAGGGCGCACCTAGCTGGGCTCGCAGGTATTTGCACTCTCCACGGCTCAACGCGGAAGTTTTTTGCCGCCTGAGTGCAGAAAATCTCCGTCTAGCGCCTCCAGAGGGGAAGAAAGCTGCACAGATACCCCCACTGGGTATGCCGCAGCGCCCGCGACCCTGCAGCCTGAGTCGACTGACGCCCAGAAGTGTTCACTTTGTGAGCAAGATGTGCATCCTTTCTGGCGATGTGGGTAACGCGCAGAGCTAGAGCCCACATGCCCAAGCGGTCGCCGTCGGCCCCGGCCAAGGTCGCCTCCACCCCAAGTCGGCTTGCGGGCCACCCCTCATGCGCCACGCCTTGCGCGCCACTCCTCGCGGGCCACCCCATTGACAGAACACCCCTCCTCGCAATATACTTTGGCAGACAAATAGTTCGATGGTCAAAGCATGTTCTCAACGGTCCCAACGATCGCAACGGTCCCAACGATCCCAACGGTCCCAATGATCTCCCCGCCGCACGGGGCATCGGAGGCATGGAGCGTGTACACAATGATCTCGGGAACCGGCAGTGCACTGCCTGAGAACCGCGTGACGAACCGCGATTTTGAGCGCCTCGTCGATACGTCCGACGAATGGATAACCACCCGCACCGGCATATCCGCTCGACGGATAACTTCCGGGGAAAACACGTCCGATTTCGCCGCGCGGGCGGCGGCAAACGCGCTGTCGAGTGCGGGTATCGACCCGCTCGATATCGATTTGGTCATCGCAGCCACCGTATCGCCCGACAGCTTCACCCCTACCGTATCGTGTCAGGTCCAGGCAGCACTGGGGCTTTCCAAGGCCACGTGCTTTGACCTGTGGGCGGGCTGCACCGGGTTCATCTTCGCCCTGATGACCGCCGATTCGCTGATCCGCTCGGGCGGATTCAGCCGCGCGCTGGTTATCGGGGCTGAAGTCCTTTCCAAGCTAGTAGACTGGACCGACCGCGGCACCTGCGTGTTGTTTGGAGACGGCGCCGGGGCTGTTGTCCTAAGCCAGTCTGATACCCCGGGGATTCTGGCTCACGTCACCGGGTCGGACGGCACTCGCGGCGGCGTGCTTCGTATAGACGGGGTTCCCCTTATCAACCCGTGGATCGCCGACCCACCGCCGTCCAAGCCAAGCAGCGTTATTCGCATGGACGGGCAGGAGGTTTTCAAGTTCGCGGTGACTGCCATGCAGCAGTCCATACGACGCGTCTGCGAGCTATCCGGCATAGAGCTTGACGATGTCCCCTACATCATCCCACATCAGGCCAACGACAGAATCATCGAATCCGTGGCCGGCAGGATGAAGATCCCCAGAAGCCGTTTCTATACTAACTTGGACCAGCGTGGGAATACTTCCGCTGCCAGCATACCTCTGGCGCTGGACGAGATGAACCGCGCCGGATTGCTCGAGCCTCAGACGCCGCTGCTGCTTGTGGGCTTTGGAGGCGGACTGACGTGGGGCGCAAGCATGATCAGGTGGATGCCCAATTCCAGAGAAGACTCATGAAGGTGAAAGGCTGAGGAGGGTCTTGAGATGGTATTTGACCAGTTGAAGGCGATAATCGTAGATCAGTTGGACGTAGCCCCGGAGAATGTGTCCCCGACAAGTAGTTTTGCCGATGATCTGGGCGCCGACTCCCTCGATATGGTCGAGCTGATCATGGCAATCGAGGAGAAAATGGATGTCCACATCGAGCAGAAGCAGGTAGGGAATCTCACGACTGTCGGGGATGTGCTGGCGTTTTTGGAGGCGCAGAGGGCCGCAGGGGTCGCCGAATGACGATGACCGGGAGGCGTCTCGGCGCGAGGCTGACACGCATCCTTGGGGTGATGCATCCCGTAATACAGGGCGGAATGGCCTGGGTTGCGGACGCTCAGCTTGCGGCAGCTGTATCTCGTGCAGGTGGGCTGGGGGTCATCGCCTCGGCCCACCTCACCCCTGATCAGCTCAGGGCCGAGATCCATACAGCCCGGAGGATGACCGACAAGCCCTTTGGCGTCAACATCATGCTGATGAGTCCGAACGCAGGCGAGGCGGCGCAGATCTGTTGCGAGGAGCGCGTGGCGGTTGTTACTACCGGTGCAGGCCACCCCGGCGAGTTCATGGAGAGATTCTCGGACGCCGGCATCATCGTCATGCCAGTAGTCGCCTCCACAGCCCAGGCTAAGCGGGCTGCGTCCGTCGGCGCGCACGCGGTGATCGCCGAAGGATACGAGGCAGGCGGGCATGTCGGTGAGCTGACTACTATGGCGCTGGTGCCTCAGGTTGTGGACGCGGTGGACCTGCCGGTCGTCGCGGCCGGCGGAATCGCGGACGGACGAGGAGCGGCGGCAGCCTTCTGCCTCGGCGCTTCCGGAGTGCAGCTGGGCACTGCCTTCGTGGTGGCCCGGGAGTGCACTGCACACCCCAACTACAAACGCAAGGTGCTCGCAGCAGCCGACTCCGATACACAAGTCACAGGCCGCAGCGTGGGCCATCCTGTCCGGGCTCTCAAGAACCGGTTCACCCGCGAGCTGGCCCGCTTAGAGCGTGAAGGAGCCGATCCGGACACCGTGATGTCGCTGGGCGTCGGCAGCCTGGCCCGGGCAGTGCGTGACGGCGATGTGGATCAGGGTTCTGTAATGGTCGGCCAGATCGCTGGGCTCCTGAGGCAGGAGAGAACCGCTTTGGCGATCGTGACCGGTATCATGCAGGAAGCTGAAAGGGTCCTTGCATCAGTGGGCGTGCTGGGTGCACCGGGCGCACCAGACGCACTGGACGCACTGGGCGCCGGCAGCTGAGATTCGGTCGCGTATCGCCCGACGAGTATCACAGTCGAGGGGGATCGATATCCTTGAAGATAGCATACCTCTTCCCCGGCCAGGGCGCACAGTACCCCGGCATGGGCAAGGAGCTGTATGACAGGTTCAAGACAGCGCGCCAGGTGTTTCGCGCAGCCAGCACAATGCTGGGATACAGCATGGAAAGCCTGTGTTTCGAAGAAGACGACCGCATCAACCTCACCGAGTACACTCAGCCCGCGATAGTCACAGTGAGCTGCGCAGCGCTGGCGGTAGTCAGGGAGCAACTCGGGCCTGAGCTTGCGCCGTGCGCAGTAGCCGGCCTCAGCCTGGGCGAGTATTCCGCGCTGGTATGCGCACGCGCCATGGCGTTCAAGCAAGCCATCGCTCTCGTGCGCAGGCGAGGGCGGTTCATGCAGGAAGCGTGCCCGCCCGGCGCAGGAGCAATGGCCACCGTGCTGGGCCTGGGTCGCGATACAGTGCTTGAGGTGTGCCGTGAGGCACAGGCGCAGATCGCGGGCGTTGTGGAGGCAGCCAATTTCAACTGCCCGGGGCAGATCGTGATCTCCGGCCACGCCAAGGCTGTAGAGCTCGCCTCCGATATCGCGATGGCACGCGGCGCCCGCCGAGTCATAAAGCTCAACGTGTCCGGCCCATTCCACTCCAGCCTGCTTCAGCAGGCAGGCGAGCATCTTCGGGATGAGCTTGACCGTGTCAGGATCGCAAGACCCCGCATTCCTGTGTACTCAAACGTCACCGCAGGTCCGCCCGCCGTCCCTGCCCCTCGAGCTGTGCGTGCGCTGCTCGTCCAGCAGGTGGCGAGCCCAGTGCTGTGGGAGCAGACCATGGTCAATATGGCGCGCGCGGGGGTGGACACGTTCATCGAGATCGGGCCCGGCAGGACGCTGACCAGTTTCGTCAAAAAGACGCTCCCCGATGCCACGGTCGTGAACGTCGAGGATCTGTCGTCACTGGACGCACTGCGGGCTGCAGTGTCGCGTGCCCGCGCGGACCGGGCTGCGGTCGCGTCGGCCCTGGCCCCGACGGGCATCGCCACCGCCGGAGCCGGCGCAGGCACTGGAGGCGGCGGATGGTGAGTGTGCAGGCAGGCAGAGTTGCCCTTGTCACCGGCGGAGTGCGTGGGATAGGCCTTGCGACTGCGCGCAGGCTGGCCGCCGACGGCGCGTCGGTGGTGCTGAACTACCGGTCGTCAGACCCGGCAGTCGTGGAAAACGCTGTCGCAACCGTGTCTGCCGCGTCGCCCGACCCAGCCGCGAGCCGTGTGCGCGCCTTTGCAGCTGATGTGTCACGCCCCGATGAGGTCCGGCAGATGTTTGCTCAGGTAGTGACGGAGTTTGGCCGCCTCGATGCGCTCGTAGCCAACGCCGGGATAGTCCGCGATGGGCTCGCCGTGTCCATGGAACCTGAGTCTTTCATGGAAGTGCTTCAGACTAATCTCGCAGGCGCCTTCCTCTGCGCGAAGGAGGCCGCCCGCATAATGCTGCGGCAACGCAAGGGCAGGATCGTGCTGGTATCGTCCATAGTCGGCCTGGACGGCAATGCAGGCCAAACCAACTACGCCGCCAGCAAGGCCGGCCTGGTGGGCCTGGCCAAGTCGCTCGCGCGTGAGCTTGGATCCAGAGGAATCACTGTCAACGTAGTGGCGCCTGGGTTCATCGATACCGACATGACTCAGTCGCTGCCTGAACAGATGCGCGACTCATGCGCTGCCCGCGCGCCCCTGCGGCGGATCGGATCGCCGGCGGAAGTGGCTGCGGCAGTCGCCTTCCTCGCATCCGAGGAGGCAAGCTACATCACAGGCCAGGTCCTGCGCGTGGATGGAGGTCTCACCATGTGATCCACCCGCCGCGCCGGGTCATGGAGGCCTGACAGAGGTGTTCTTACTTGAGAAGACGAGTTGTAGTCACCGGGATGGGCGCGGTCACGCCCTTGGGATGTGGATGGAGGACATTCTGGGAGGCTGCGCGTGCCGGGCAATCCGGTATCGGCAGAATCACGCGGTTCAGCCCGAAGCCATCCTGCCCGGCCAGACTGTGTGCCCAAGTCAGGGGATTCGACCCCGAACCGTATATCGACCGCAAAGACAGAAAGCGCATGGACCGCTTCACTCAGTACGCGGTGGTCGCCGCCGCACAGGCCATGGAAGACGCTGGGCTGGCAGGCGCTGCCGGCCGTGATTCCTACCCGCCCGAGCGCTTGGGCGTGGCCTTCAGTTCGGGCGTGGGCGGGGTGGAGACCTTCGAGGAGCAGCATGCCCGACTGCTTGAGCGCGGACCCGAATGGGTCAGCCCGTTCTTCGTGCCCATGATGATCGGGAACATGGCTGCCGGGAACATCGCCATAATGTTTGGTGCGAAAGGCCCCAGCACGTGCCAGGTTACGGCGTGCGCGGCATCGGCTCACAGCATCGCGGACGCCTTCCGTCTCATAGCCGAAGGGCGGGCCGATGCGATGATAGCGGGAGGCGCGGAAGGGGCCATCACCCCGCTGACGATCGCCGGATTCGCCAACATGCAGGCACTATCCACAAGCGACGACCCTGACGCCGCCCCCCGCCCCTTCGACCTGATGCGAGACGGCTTCGTCATGGGCGAAGGCGCCGGCGCTCTGGTGCTTGAGAGCCTCGATTCGGCGCTCGCGCGCGGCGCGCGCGTTTACGCGGAGATCGCGGGGTGCGGGTTCTCTACAGACGCTTACCACATCACCAGCCCAGCTCCGGGCGGCGAGGGGGCCGCCCGGGCCATGATAGACGCCATGCGCGATGCTTCGGTTTCGCCGCAGGACATCGACTATGTTAATGCCCACGGCACCGGCACGCCCTACAACGATTCCGCGGAGACGCAGGCCATCCGGACCGCTCTGGGCGAACACGCCCGACGTGTGGCCATAAGCTCGACCAAGTCTATGATCGGCCACCTGCTCGGCGCGGCCGGCGCCGTGGAGGCCATCGCCTGCATCGGGGCCATCGTCGACGAGTTCGTCCATCCAACTATCCATTACTCACAGCCCGACCCCGAGTGCGACCTGGACTACGTTCCCAATCACGGGCGCCCGCTCGCGGTTCGCACTGCCATCAGCAACTCTCTGGGGTTCGGCGGGCACAACTGTTGCCTCGTGTTCCGGCGATGGGGCGGCCCGGGGGCGAGCCCTGAAGCAGATCGCCAGCGCAGGGCTGGGTCGGAGCACGCCGAGGGCGAGCGCCATGCGATGGCTAACCCTATCTCCCTCCTCCCCCACAGAGAACCCTTTGTGCTAGTAGACGAGATCGTGTCGGCAGAGCCCGGAGTGCAGGCGGTGGGCATCAAGCGAGTGCGCTGCGACGAATTCTGGGCATCGGGGCATTTCCCCGGCCGGCCGGTAATGCCTGGCGTCCTCATAGTCGAGGCCATGGCGCAGGTAGGCGCGGTGGCGCTCTTCCTTGGTATGCCACAGCAAGACGACAGTGTTCTTCCACTATTCGCCGGGGCAAACAATGTGCGGTTTCGCCGCCAGGTGTGTCCCGGAGACACTTTGACCATCGAGACCCGGATACTGCAGTCCTGGCATAGCTTCGGCCGCGCCCACTCCACCGCCCGCCTACCCGACGGCGCGCTGGCAGCAGAGGCGGAGCTTCTGTTCACCCTAGGAGAGGCTCCGTGCAAGCCGATCGGGTATTGACCGACTAGGTGTTGACCGACTAGGTGTCGACCGACCAGGTGTCGACCGACCAGGTGTTAACCCAGCCAAGGTAGGCCCTGCGCGAGCAGGGCCTTTCCTTATCGCAGCCCTGCCCCATGCTGATTCGCCCATCGAGGCCCTGCGTCACGCCGCATAGTAGCAGCGGGAGGCAGGATAAGCGGCACCGGACGTCAAATAGAGTCTATTTATGCGGTGGACTCCGCTGTATGCAGGCCCTACAGGTCCCATAGGCCGCATGGGCCGGATAGGCCAGATCGGCCTGGTCTGGAGTGATACGAAACGAGAGTCATCATTATTGGCGCCGGCAAACTGGGATTCGAGCTTGCCAGCCGGCTATGTCAGGAGAATCGAGACGTCGTCGTGATCGATCGAGCAGCCGGGAGGCTGAGCGAAATCGAACGCAATCTGGATGTGATGGCGATCCACGGAAACGGCGCGTCTCTGCGTGTTCTGGAGCAGGCCGGAGTGTCGGGCGCGTCACTTGTCATAGCCGTCACAGACCTAGACGAGGTCAACATGCTCGCATGCATGCTAGCCAAGCAAGCCGGTGCGCATACCACAATCGCACGCGTGCGCGACCCTGATTACGATACCGACCTCGCCCTCGCCTCGGATGGCACGTATGCCGGCGTGGACGTGACAATAAACCCCGACCACCAGGCCGCGGTGGATATCGCACGCCTGATCAAGAACCCTGATTCGTCGGAATTCGACTACCTCGCCGGCGGCAAGGTACAGATCCTGTCGTACACAGTGGAACCCGACTCGCCGGTAGCACATACCCGCGTGCGCGAACTGAACATCGCAACTGCCACTTTAGTCGCTATCCTGCGCAATGGAGACGTACTGATCCCCAGGGGCGACACGGATATTCTCCCCGGCGACAAAGTGTTCGTCGTGGGCCGACGGGGAGTGCCCAGTGTATTCGGATGGCGGGCCGGGCGTGAAGCCACACGCCTGCGGACAGTCAGCATAATAGGCGGTTCCAGCATCGGTTACTATCTGGCGCGGGCCGTAGAACCCTTGGCCGCTCACGGAGTGCAGCTCAAGCTGTTCGAAAAGGACGATGAGAGGTGCAGAACACTTGCTGAAGCATTCCCACGCCTTACCGTGATCCAGGGCGATCCGTCCAACCTCGAGGTCCTGCAAGACGAGAACGCCGAGGGTTCTGACGCAGCTGCGGTGGTGGGAGATAGCGACCAGTCCAATCTTCTCACAGGCTATCTCTTGAAGCGTATGGGCGTGCCCCGCGTGGTCGTGTCGTTGAAACGCACCGAGTATCTGCCCTTCACGGGGCCCATGGATCTTGACGGTACGGTAGTGCCGAGGGTCAGCGCTGCCGCTGCCATACTCAAGATCATCCGCGGCGACCGCGTTCTCTCACTTGCACTCCTCAAGGAAGCTCGTGCGGAAGTGCTGGAGGTGCTCGCCTCGGAGGATTGCCCTGCATGCGGTATTCCCCTGCGCGATCTGGGAGTGCCTACTGGCGCCGTTATCGGAGTGCTGGTCCGCGGTGGGCAGGTCATCGTGCCCCGCGGGGACACCAGGATTCTGCCCGGCGACCACGTAATCGTGTTCATGGTGGAATCGTCAAGAGAAGACACAGCTCGCCTGTTCGAGCTGAGATAGAGGCGTGTGCATTGAACGTCAGGTCAGTAGTCGGCTCGGTCTCCCGCATCGTCGCAGTATTCGGCGCCCTGATGCTGGCGCCGGTTGCAGTATCGCTGGTGTTCGGCGAGTCCGACTGGAAAGCATTCCTCATCTCATCGATAGTAACTGCTGCCATCGGCGTCGTCGGCACACTGCTTGCACCGCCCGGAACTGACCAGCGCATAGGCAACCGCGAAGGTATGGCCATTACTACACTGGGATGGACGGCATGCGCGCTCTTCGGCGCCCTGCCGTTTCTTCTGGCTGGCTCTCTGCGCACGCCGGCCGATGCCGTGTTCGAGACCATGTCGGGCCTGACCACCACCGGGGCCACGGTTCTCGCCGATGTGGAGGCGCAGTCGCACGCAATCTTGTTCTGGAGATCGTTCCTCCATTGGCTGGGCGGCATGGGAATCGTCGTGCTGTCCATCGCGCTCCTGCCGGGCCTGCAAGTTGGAGGTTCTCAGCTGTTCCGGGCCGAAGTGCCAGGCCCACTGCCTGACCGCCTTGAGCCGAGGATTCGCGAGACGGCCCGGCGCCTCTGGGGCATATACATCCTTCTCACTGTGGGCCAGACCGTGCTCCTGCGCCTATTCGGGATGTCGCTGTTCGACGCCGTGACCCATACATTCGGCACCGTGGCCACAGGCGGGTTCTCCACGGCTAACAAGAGCCTGGAAGCGTGGAACTCTCCGGCGATACACCTCACCGTAACGGCCTTCATGTTTCTGGCAGGCATGAACTTCACCCTGCACTACCGGGCGCTCCGCGGAGACCTCCAGCCTATATCGAAGGATGATGAACTCAAGACATACGCCGGAATTGTGCTGGCCGCGATTGCCCTGATATCATTGGATTTGCTGGCGCATTCCAGCTACGGCCTGTGGAATACGCTGAGGCATTCAGCCTTCCAGGTGGTATCGGTCATCACCACTACAGGTTTCACTACAGTGAACTACGACATCTGGCCTCCGCTCAGCCGGGCGATCCTCCTGCTTCTGATGTTCGTAGGCGGCTCGGCGGGGTCCACCGGCGGAGCGATCAAAGTTGTCCGCGTGAACGTACTGGCAAAGCACTCCATCAGGGAGCTTAAGAGAGCCGTGTACCCGCGGCGAGTGACTGTAATCAGGCTCAACGGCAAGGCCGTGCCTGAAGAAGTGTCCAGCGCGGTGCTGGCCTTCGTCATCCTCTACCTGTCGGTGTTCCTGCTGGCGATGTTGGCCATGTCGGCCATGGGCTTGGATTTTGTGAGCGCCGTGGGCGCGGTTGCGGCGACGTTGGGCAACATCGGCCCGGGGTTCGGGCTCGTGGGGCCGGCGTGCAATTACTCCACCGTTCCGGCCATAGGCAAGTGGCTGCTCTCCTTCTGCATGCTCGTGGGGAGGCTCGAGGTATACACAGTCCTCAGCATGCTCGTCCCGGGATTCTGGCGAAGACCGTAGACGTCGCCTGGAGGCAGCGACAGCGGCAGGCGGCGGATGTCGGTCGCGTCAGTGTGATTGGGAGGGGATCAAGTGACAGGATCCGCATTGGCCCTTGTCTTGGGCTCCGCGGTAGTGCACGCAACTTGGAATCTGGCTGCCAAGAAGTCCAGCGGCGGAATCGCTTACGTTTATCTGGTGGGGACATGCGCCACCGTGTTTTGGGGTCCGCTGGGTGTATGGCTTGTGCTGTCTGGACGAGCCATCGCCCCGGGAGCCTCAGTCGCAACAGCATTCGGGTACATAGCAGGCAGCACATTGTTGCACCTGGCCTACTTCTCCACCCTCCTCAAGGGCTACCAATGCGGCGATCTATCGCTGGTGTACCCCCTGGCGCGCGGCACGGGTCCATTCCTCTCCACTGTTCTCGCGATTATCCTCTACGGAGAGCGCCCATCGGTCCCCGCTTTTCTGGGAGCGATGCTCATTGCGGGAGGAGCATTCTTCCTCGCCAAGAACGGCGAAAGCGACAGCTGCGATGACGAGGCGAGCTGCGCAGTGCAGGCAACGGCATCTGGGCCCGAACTCAATGTCACCGGACGCCCAGCCGCCGGCCAGCGCGTCGCGATCGTCTACGGGCTACTTACCGGCGTATTCATCGCAGCCTACACTCTGTGGGACAAGCGGGCGCTTTCGCTGGGGCAAGTCAGTCCTCTCTTTCTGGAATGGGGTACCTGCCTCGGACGCTTTGTGTTGCTTGCGCCGTGGTTCCTCCTCACTCCCACCGGGCGCGCATCGCTTGCTGAGGCATGGCGCGATCAGCGAAAACCGGCCATGATCGTGGCCTTGCTGTCGCCGCTGTCATACATGATGGTGCTGTCGGCCTTGGCTTACTCGCCCGTGACCTACATAGCGCCTGCGCGAGAGATCAGCATTCTTCTGGGAACGCTGGCGGGGAGCCGCCTCCTGCTCGAGGGAGATCGCCGTTCACGCACGCGGCGCCTGATCGCGGCAACAGCGATGGCGCTCGGCGTCGCCGCGCTGGCCATCTGGTAACCGCTGCGCAATCATTGCAGACGCGCCTCCTGCCCGCTTTTCACCATGCGCCAAGGGCCATCGCGCGGCCGATGAGGTACAGCGCCCACACGTGCGCCGGATAGAACGCGTAGAACAGATACTTGGTGAAGTTGTTCTTCGGCCCTCGCCGGCCATTGTACATGAGGATTAACAGGATCGAGAACACCATCATCCATTGGTAGTCATAGTAGAGCAATCGCTCCAGGCTGATCGCCGGTGCCGCGGGCGAGAGCAGCAGAGATATCGCCAGCGACACGACGACATAGGCCATCGCCATCCTGCGCCGATCATCACGGAACAAGTAGAACACCAGAGTCATCGCAACACCGTACAGGCTTGCTTCGGTGAACAAAGAGAGAACGCCCACGGCCATCACCGCAGGCACACCCCAGGCTCGGTTGCCTGTGGCGCGCGTCCATTCAATCGCATCCATCAGGCAGAGCGCAAGAGCCAGCGAGAGGAAGATGTTGTTTACGATCGGCGTGCGCACAGGCGGGAACCGGTGCATGATGAGACGCGTGCCGGCGAACATGATGCCGGCCCATATGAACATCCTGATTA
>Ga0255345_1003930_pt1 | contig 16822 bp, 15 predicted proteins | sample wastewater_treat_6_FD_192415 | JGI IMG/M metagenome (GOLD analysis project Ga0255345, IMG submission 192415) | Wastewater microbial communities from Lulu Island WWTP, Vancouver, Canada - plant20 | ecosystem: Engineered > WWTP > Wastewater > Unclassified | place: Canada: Vancouver, British... | reverse complement strand
CGATGCCACAGACAATTATCAAAAGGAAAAAAGTAAAGAAGTCATCGGGATTGAGTCCTTTCCGCTCCATTTTCTTAGATGCGATAATAAGGCCCAACACGAGACCAATACCTATCATAAAACCATAAGAGTAAAGCTCAACCCCTCCAATAGTAAAAAGAACCGGATGCACCCGAATCACCCCTAGGAATAATATCACAATGAAACCTATTGAAGGAGATAAAGCAAAAAGAACGACTCTTGAGGCAATTTTCTGTAGTTCTGGTTCCAGCAAAGCCTCGTAATCGTCCCTTTGATTTTCGGATTCCCTAAGCAGAAACCTCGGGTTCAGGCATTTTCGCCAGTATTTCGTCTGCGTCTAGCCTATCCGTTACCACCTCGTCTGATACAATCCTGCCATCTCTAAGAGATATTATCCTCTCAGCGTGCCGAGCTATGTCAGGGTCATGTGTTACTAGCACAAAGGTAATTCCCTTTTTGTGAAGTTCCTGGAATACTGCCATTATCTCCTCACCCGAACGAGAATCGAGGTTCCCTGTAGGTTCGTCGGCAAGTATTAGTTTTGGATCGCCGACAATAGCCCTAGCTACCGCAACCCGCTGCTGCTCGCCTCCAGATAGTTCGTTGGATTTGTGATGGGCTCGATGTGAGAGACCTACGACCTCCAGCGCCGAGAGGGCGAGCTCTCGCCTTCTCGCCGAAGACATCCCTCTGTATATCAAAGGAATCTCTACGTTAGATATAGCATCCGTCCTGGGCAGAAGATTGTATGCCTGGAAAATGAAACCAACAAACTGATTCCTAATCTCTGCTAGTTCATCGTCCGACTTCTTGCTGACATCATCACCATCAAGGTAATACTGGCCTGAAGTCGGGTGATCCAAACATCCCAGAATATTCATTAGCGTAGATTTGCCTGACCCTGACGGCCCCATGATTGCAACGAACTGCCCTTTCGGGATTTCCACGTCTACCTCCCGAAGAGCCATAACCTTAACTTTACCCATGCTGTATTCTTTAGTTAACTTGCAAGTCTTGATCATTCAGAATAGTCACCTCAATACATACCCGATTTTTGCCGTATATGCACAATGCGTATGGCACCAGAATCAAGCAAACTATATCATTACTGACGCAAAAAGCCACGGCTGGTTCCATTCGGTCCCTCAAAACAAAGGTTACCTTGTGACACCAGGCGTGAAAATGTCGACAGCAGTCGATTCTACATAAGTATTTTTGACTTTCACGATCTGCCCGTCCAGATCGTAGTGTATCGTTAGAGTAGCCGCCCAGTAAACCAGAAACTCGCCTGATCTTTCCCAAAGAACTTGGAACTCCTCGCCAGGATCGCAGGTAATGTCAAGGATTTCAGCATGTTCGGGGAGCTCATATCGTACTTTGCCACCAAACACGGCGTACTTTCCGGTAACCCATTTCTTAGGGCCCGCGATCTCCAGTTCTACTCTGGGCGCCACAACGCTCCTGCACTTGAATTCACAGATCTCCGCGTCGGGACCTGACACGTCTACAGTGTACGGTTTTTTCAAAAGTACCTTGCCGTGGTTGTCGTATGAGACTATTTCGACTTGATAGGATCCCAGAGGCTGGAACGTATGGGTAATGAGGATCTCAGGTTGACCCACGATCACCGACGATTCCCCGTCTCCAAAATCAACTTCCCAGTAAGAATGGTAAGTCTCCTTAGGTTCCTTTAGGGTGGTGCGCTTATTCCTGTAGACTACGCGGACAGCGGGAATTCCGTCAATAGCGCCTTGGGGTTCTGCGGCTTCAGGAAGTTCGGCATCAGTCTCCTGCCAAGGATCGGTTGTGTCACCGTGCTCGTAAGAAGGGTTCTCGCTGGGCACACCCGTGGTAGGCCCTAGGTCCGGAAGTGGCCGGGGATCATCGAAAGATGCATCTGGCGGAAGAAAAGCCGCGCTCATTGCGAGTGCGGAGACCTTCACCTTCTGTGTGACTTCTTTCTCAAAAACGGAACTTACTCTACCACCGGGGGTGAATGGGTTTACAGGCCCTACTCTGACTAGTCTAAGACCGGCTCTGTATGAGTCATTTTTTAGGTATACCCGTATTTCCCCTGCTCTTTCTATCAATTCACAAGACCCCGGTACAGACAGCCATCCTGTACCATCGTTTCCCTCGAGCCATACCAAGTACTTCCATCCTTCAGGGGGCGCAGGCATGCTAGCTGAGATCTCGAAACACTCACTTTGAGGCGCTTTCCAGTTGCCATATACGTAGGCAGGTGCCCAACTCGATGCTGTCAATTGCTTGTTCTCTCCGCTTTTCATTTTCAGTTCACACGCCGGCAATTCTTCTTTCAGCAGTGAAATGACGCCTTCTTGAACCTTCTTATTCTTCAGAAGATCAAGGTACGAAGGAGATAGCATGCCTGAATACACCTGAATGATGTCCCTTTGTCCCTGAGCGGGTATGCTTGAATCAACCTCGCAAAACAGGTTATTGGGCGCTGTCCCAGGCCATATTGCGCCTGCCAAATTCGACACTTTTCCCGTTATCGTTACGTACCTGGTCTTGCGCTCAAAGCACTTGGAGTAAGACCTCTCATTGAGAGCACCAAGGTAGTAATTGGCCTTAACTCTTACAAAACGGTCTCCGGCTGAACTGCCCAAGTTTACGAGTACGTCCTCTTTTACCAATCGCCTGAGGATCGGGTCTTCGGCGCTGTCCAGGTAATCTACAGACTTAACGATGTTATCCATGACGATTTTCTGAGCTTGAGCTTTTGCTGTAACCAAAGCCTTTTTTGCGTAATGGATTAGAGCTTTCCCACCATAGTACAAAAGCGCGTCCTTCCAATCTAAGGGTACATAGTCTCCGGTAAACAGATCTTTCGCAAGACTGCCTTTTGACGCCTGCCTAACAACATATTGGTTTCTGCCAACGTCCATTGCCAAAATCTCATAATATGCGGTGGTGAAGTCCTCTCCCTTTCTAGGAGATGAGAAAGTAACGCTTAACTGGCCCGAATCTCCAAGAGGAGGTGTCAACTTGGTAGCGACACAGTTGTCCCATAGCGAAGGGTGACTTCTTTTTATCCACCCAGGAAACGTCTCTTTCGGTGAATCTAGAGGAACATAGGGTAGCGACAGAAAGCGTGTCTTCACATATTCGGCATACAGCGGTTCATATATTTCTGAAGCACGCTTGCCAATCCAATGCGTTTCGCTTTCCCAATCGAACTTCTTAGACCCTATCCCCGCGGGAAGGCTTCCGGTACTATTGACCGGGATTCGATTTCCACCCAAAGGCTCCCCTAAGCCGCCGAAGGGGGAAAACCGGGCTTTTCGCGTGTCTTTATCGAATATCACTTCTTGCTTTATTACCTGGCATGCATCAAACAATTCTCTCGCCAAAAAAGATCCCCTCTGAGGTGTGGCGAACATTATGGCGTTTCTTACAAACCCATCCTCAATTATCCCCATTTCTAGACCTGCCCGAAAAACCAGACCTGATATCCCATAGGCCGCCACATCAATTTCGGTCGCACCAGTATGCGTCAAGACCCTGTGCAACTCGCTTTTTATTGTTTTGGCCCCTAAATCAAGGTCCTCATATACCACGTCGGGAGTAAATATGAAAAGGTCCTGCCCAACACGATAGCCTGAAGATTCTAGTTTTGAGACCAGACCTGACTTTGCCCATATGCATTCCTTGCCGTTTGCCAGTCCGCCTTTTACAGGCTCAGATATTAGAAGAAGCGGTATCTGCTTCTGGTCGCCTCTTGCAGCAGTTGCGGTTCTTGACGGAACCACCGAAGACAACAAGGAAAGAAGCACCGCCAAACAAATAGCTTTCTTGGTCCACCCCACTTTGGGCCTGCAGTTTGCCGATAGATATGACCGGGTTGCCTCAGATGGCCCACGCAGCCTTTCCTGCCTTTGTGGTATTGTCATGGGTACATCCCTACCTCAACCTTAGACTTGGACCACAACCCTCTGTTGGCAATGGCAAGCCTGGTTACCGGGTACCCCATGTTCAGACACGTGTCAATTTCTTGCTCCCAATCCTGTTCAGAAACTGCCTTGACTCCCGTAGGTCCCAGGATCAGCATTTCGGCCCAGGACTCGCCCGGTCTTAGGACAATTTCAGAGTCGCCGTAGCGGATTTCTACAGTTCCGTCGCGGTGAGTTTTCCTGACTTCAATGTTCCCCTTGAGTATCCTTGCGTTGTTATCAACTAGTTCAACTAGCGTCCCATCCATATTGGGGACCATGAAGGATGCCGGTGAGAGGATATCTAGCGACGCCTTTCCAGTGCGGGAAAAAAGGAGTTTCTCATCAAACTCAACGCCTTGCGATACTGCACTATAGTGGACACCTAAGATGACTCCCGCGAGGTTTCTATCTTCTAAGAGCACGAGCGACTTCTCGTCTGCATCAATAAAGACGCTAGGTATATCTTTGAAACTCATGGGCCAACCGCTCAACGCATTGAGCGAAGATTCCTCAATAGTTAGGAAGAGGTAGTTATCTTTGAAGCCAGACCATCTCATTACAAACGGACTTGCGACTAATCCAACCGCAAAGCAGATAATCAGCACCTTTACCAGGAAAGACCTTTTATTGCCCAAGCGAAATTCCTCCTTTGAAGTGTAGATTTCAAAGATACTCGCCGGGCCCCTCGCACCACCTAGTATATCACATTAACGCCAAATTATGGTGCTTTGATTTGTGTGTGGATGTCAAGAAGTTCTTTCACGATGTGCATGAGATTCGGATAGGTGTCTAGTTTTTCAATATCATCTTCGTCAACCCATAAGGCGTCCGCTATCTCCCCTATCCTAGGAACAACAACTTCTGATAATGGTTCCATCAAGTAGTAGTCCACGCATTTTTCGACTGGTCTACCGTCATCCCCGAAAAACCTGTACCTGTGGGATGCACCGTAAGACACTATTTTGCACTGAATCCCAGTCTCTTCCCAGACTTCCCTAAGAGCCGCTTGTTCGGCAGTTTCTCCTGGTTCTATGTGTCCTTTAGGCAAAGCGAACACGCCGAACCTGTCTTTTATCATAAGGACTTGCCTCTTGCCCTTAGACTTTCTGATCACTCCTCCGCCCGCAGAAGTCTGAATCTCCGTAGGGTTAGAAAGTGCCGAAACTCTAGACAGCCTTGCGATCTGCTCGGCCACAAAAGGCAACGTTTTCCTAGATACAGCAAGCGCCGCGCTCAATTTCATAGGTCTTACCGTAGTATCAAAAAGAGCCGAGAACTCGGGAGGGTAATCTGTCATGACGGAATCATCGAGACTTCCCCCTATGACTATCACTGGGACTCCGCGCTGTAGACCCGCTTTCCCTACAGCATAAGGGACTTTCCCTTTCTCAGTCTGCGCATCTACCTTACCTTCTCCCGTTATCACCATGTCTGCGTCTTCAATCAGGTCAAAAAAACCAGTTTCCTTCATGATGAACGTTGCACCATCTACTAGGTTTGCCCCGAAATAGCTCCATAGCGCGCCGCCTAAGCCTCCCCCTGCCCCCGCCATGGGCAGATCCCTGGGATCACGGCTTAAATCCCTCCCCAAAATAGCCCCGTAACGGTTCATGGCTTCGTCAACCGCCAAGAGATATTCAGCCTCTAGTCCTTTCTGGGGAGCGTATGTAAAGGTAGCACCCTCTTTTCCTACTAGGACGTTTTTCACGTCAGAGATCCCAATTACCTCGACACCCCTGAAGACCTCTGGTATGTCCCCTAAGTCTACACTGTGAACCTGCTTGAGCCCCTGGATTCCAGGACCGACATCGCGACCTAGAGCATCCAATATTCTCGCTCCCGCCGCTTGGGCCATCCCGATCCCGCCGTCGTTTGTGGCAGTTCCACCTATGCCGACAATGATTCTTTTCACGCCTCGTCCAGCGGCCCATCTCATCGCTTCTCCTACTCCGCGGCTGGTAGCGGTGAACACTTCAGGTATTCTCCCGTGTGCGAGCGCGAGGCCACAGCATTGGGCACTCTCTACAATTGCAGTGTCACCGTTCAAAATCCCCACCTGAGCTGCTCTTTTTCTGCCCCAAGGATCCGTCACCTCGACAATTTCAACCTTGCCGGATAGAGCCTGTACCAGAACATCAATCGTCCCGTCACCTCCGTCGGCGAGAGGATTGACGCAAACCTGTGCTTCGGGGAAACCTATAGAGAAAGCAGAAGCGGCTATGGAGCATGCTTCCCTGCTTGTGAAGTTGCCTTTGAAGGCATTCATCGCCACAATTACCTTCAATATCGAATAACCACCTTAACCCAAACTTTCTGCGACTTCGTAAATGCTCATCCTATAACAGCTCTGAGCACTCTAAACCAGTTCCCGCCCAAAATGCCTGATATAACCCGTCCAGACAACCCGCGCTCCAAAAGTTCGTAGGTCAGTAGGGGTAGCTGCCCTATGTGGACTAAAGGTTCAGGACCGCTTCCACTGAAACTGTCAAAATCTGTTCCTATGCCTACGTGCTCTTCCCCTGCAATCTCTACTGCGTGCATTATATGGTCAACCACCTGGGATAACGTGGGCGGTTCCTCTGAACCGGTAAGGTATTCTGGATTCAATGATATTCCAACAAGCCCTCCGGCCTGGCCTATTGCTGCTAACTGCCCATCAGTGAGGTTTCGTGGATGAGCAAAGAGGGCATGGCAGTTTGAGTGGCTAGCTACAAAAGGTACCTCTGCGAGGTCCACCACATCCCAAAAACCTGCTTCTGATAGATGTGAAACATCTATCAATACGCCTAATCTTCCTGCTTCCTCAAGCACCTTAACTCCCAAAGGGGTCAACCCGCCTCTGGAAGCTGAAAAAGCTGCTCCATCGGCTAGAAGATTTCGTTCATCCCAGGTCAAAGTAAGCATCCTGAGGCCAAGGCGGTAGTACATGCGCAGGGTTTCAACACTACTTTCTATGAACTCGCCGCCTCCGAAACTCAGCATTATGCCAACTTCTCCCTGTTTGTTGGCTTCTTCAATATCGGACGTCGTGAGAACCTTCCTGACGCCAGGTGTTTTGACGACTTCTTCAAATAGATCTATGTATTCAAGCCCCTGCTTTACGCCGCGTGTGGGCCAAATCCTGTCGTAAGGAAATGCCGTAAAGACTGCGCAATCTACCCCGCCCTGGCGAAGCCTTGGTAGATCTGAGTGTCCTACCGAAGACTCTTCGTCGAATTTCCTTATGCCCCTTGCGATATCAAAAAGCGTTCCTTGATGTCCGTCTATCACTATTGACTCGGCATGGATTTCTTCGGCTCGCTCTTGCCTTATCTCCTTTTCCTCAGCGACATCGGTTTTCTTAGTGAAAACTGATTTTACATCCATAGCGTTCTGCCCCTCCCTTTGTGCCTATGAGTGTTTGCACAAATATCGGCCTAAGCGAATAGCTACGCATAAGCGTGGTGGCGCGATTCCGTTTTTTGCTCGCCTAGGCATTTATTCTGTTGTTCTATTCTAGCATATGCTTCTCCTCTTTTCTTCGATACCGGGAAAGCCAGACGGGTTCAAGCAGATGTGTCTGGGGATTGGTGGTAAGTTGGTGACGGGTTGCTGTCGGATTGGTGGCAGGCTGGTGGCGGACTAGTGGCAAATTGGCGGCAGACTTGCGGCAGACTTGCGGCAGACTTGCGGCAGATACCTTCAAGTTTGCAGGCACACGATCTCTGATTACTTTGCCGTCACAATTACAAGGCAAAACCCTTTTGCTACAGAGACTGCTGCCTCATTCTGCGTCATCTCGTTAGATACACCCAAGGTCGCGCCTCTTTCAAGGATCGCGTCGTATAGAGGGAATCTGAGACAGTAAGTTGTTACCCCCTCTACTTCCGGGGTAATAGGGATAATGGTCACCCAATCGCCCGGCTTGCCGCGAAACCACCTTTTTGATTTATGTGTGGAGTACTCGGAATCAGCGCCTGATAAGCCAAAGATCATAGTGCGCTTCGAACAAAGTATGACGTCCAGATCCATCTTGGCATAACGTTCTATAAGGAATAGATTCGCAATCTCGTGGTCGATTCGCGTGCCTCCGCAGCCTCCTACTAAAACAGCAGTCGAAAATCCCTTGTCTAGGACGATATCAAGACCTACTTCTGTATCCGTCTTGTCCTTGTCCCGAGGCAGGCTCACTATTTCAACATTTCCAGCGGCTCCCGGAGACGTGGTGTGCAAGCAATCGTAGAGGCAGCCTGCATCTTTGGATGAGAACTTTTCTGCGCGCAGAGGCTTCTCAAGGCTTTTGAAGTATCTGAGAGTTTCGGCGTCAAGAGAGTCAAAATCCCCGACAATGACGTCGGGGATCAAATCATGTTCTTTCAGAAACATAGCTCCTGAGTCAACTGCGACTACAAATGCACTACTTCGAGCATAGGCTATGTCTGATTCGTCCAAAGAGCCGCCCGCCACCAAAAAAGCATAGCCTGGCTCGTGTTCAACGTGCGGTCCAGGAGTAAGAGGCTCTTCCCACATTTTTGAAGCGACATTCCGTGACGCGTTTTCCGTTGCACCTTTTTCTTTTACTCCCACTTTTCTTGCTCGTGTCTTGGCTGCGCCCGTCTTTCCTGCTCCTTGCCGAGTCGTCAATAGTATTAGAAGGGCATTATACAAGTCGCGTCTGCGGATATCCATTGGTACTCATCTCTTTTCGTCCACTGGTTGAAGGCACTACATGTGCCTGCGCCAGTTCTATCTTCAACCACTTTGAAATCGTCATTTGCCGTGTCAAACTGCCTTGCAACTTCCATGCGATCTAGGCGATTTAGTTACATTGGATTGGTAGTTGCTCTCTGCTTTAAGAAAGGTTCGAGCGCGTACTTTACTATGACTACAGACACTATGAGCTCAGGCAGAAGGTACGCGCCGTTATACAATATCGAGTATAGCCATACATTCATTCCTTCCGGAGCGAATACTCCCCACCATATTACACCTGAGATGAAGTGGCTTACAAACCTCCCACCTACACCCACAACTGTACCTAGTACCGGCTTATCTTGGAAGAGTCCCGCTAATCCCAACAGCCCAAACGCTAGGATGTAGTCCAGAAGCACTTGCACCGGATGGACTATGACTGGCTCTACAATCAGCTGAAGCAATCCATGGACTGCTCCGGCAAAAATTCCTGGACCTACCCCGTGCCTGAGTGCAAAGAGGATAATAGGGATCATGCTTCCTAGGGTTATAGAACCTCCATAGGGCGCGGTAAATACTTTGACAAAGCTCAGTACAAAAGCCAGTGCAACCATTAGGGCACCTTCGACAATTACTCGCAACTTCTCGTCACGCATAAAAAATACCCTCCGTTTCACCGGGGGGGGCATTACAGCCGCTAGTCTTTGCGGCGAGTCTGACTCAGATATCCCTACGCAGGCATTATCCTGGACAGGTTCGATGGGTCAGGCGCTACTAGCCCTTTCTCAGCCGTTTGTGAACAGCTCCCCGTTTTGCTAAGCTTCATCATATATGATTTGGGCGGATAATGAAAGGGTTTGGGATACTTAGCGCAAGAGAGGAATGCAACGCAGCCTTGAAAGTGCCCTTGGCTCTCCGCTTGTGTCTCTGAAGCAGAAAGTGCCGTCCCCGGTGCTTCGTGGTATAATTATTACATGAGCATAAGCAGCCTACTCGCTATATCCGATCCCGATTCCCTGTGCCGCAAGATACAGGGTTGTATATATGATCGTGTGGTTGACCTTGGAAAGAACGGCTGCACATTGGGGATAAGTGGAGGTCTCGATTCTGCTGTAGTGGCAAGCTTGGCGGCTAAGGCAGTAGGCGGGGATAAGGTGGAAGGACTGTTCATGCCGGAACGGGATACTGATCCGCAGAGTTATGCAGATGCAAGGCTTGTGGCTCAGACTTTTGGCTTGCATCTGAAGCAAGTGAACATTACACCTATCCTCAAGACTATTGGAATCTATGATCTAGAGCCTTCGACTACTCTGATGCCTCGGTTCTTCCAACAGTACTATGTTTTGCGAAAATACCGCGAGTACTCTACAAAAGATGAGTCTACGTTTTTGAAGACGCTCAAAGGCGGTGGAGATCAGCCCGGACTACGCAGACACATAGCATACTTTCGGACAAAGCACCGAGTACGTATGGTTACCACATACCTATACGCAGAATTAAGTAACAACTTGGTTCTCGGGGCTTGTAATAAGAGTGAGAAGATGACTGGTTTTTTCGTCCCGTACGGAGACAGCGCTTGCGACATGGAACCCATATCGGGCCTTTACAAAACGCAAGTAATAGAGCTGGCAGAACGTCTTGGGGTTCCGCAACAGATAATTGATAAGGCACCTACTCCTGATTTGTTTCCCGGCCTGACTGATCAAAAGACCATAGAGATGGGCTATGAGAGCTTAGACCCAATATTGATTGGTCTCGAAATGTCTATGACAGATGAGGAAATAAGGTCAGAAACTAGAGCTGACATCGAAGAAATAGAGTACGTAAGACACCTGGTTGAGCTTTCTGTACCAATGCGAAATCCCCCCGCCACATGTGAAAAATGACGCACGAGTGAAGCACGAGAACCGACCCCGTGGAGCATGGATCAGAAAAGGGCCCTCTGGCCCTTTTTTCTGAGTTAGCTGCGGTAATGTGCTGCGTTGCTGTCTGCTTTTGTATCTGCGAAATCTAGTGCTTTTTGTGCTGCGATTCTTGCTCTTTCTGTTACTGCTTTGTTGGTGTATCTTTGTCTATGTCGTAAAGTGCATATTGTGCTGCGTCTTTACTGAATCTATTGCCGCGTTTTTTCTGCAACCTTGCTACGTTGTTTGCTATGTCGTTCTCTGCGTTCTAATCTACATTTGTGCTTCGTATGTGCTCTTTATACTGGTGCGTACTTTTCCTTATTGCAAGCTACGTATGTTACTATGTCTTAGAATACCGCAACCAGCCTGCTGTGAGATCGTGCGGAGCGTCAATAGGCGACTCCGCGATACTCACAACAGAAACCTATAGGAAAATCCCTCTGAGTTTTTGAGTTGCTATCAAGCGCTTAAGCGCTACGATATAGGCAGCCATCCTCAAAGAAATCTTCTTTTCATGAGCTACTGAGTATACCTCATCGAATGCCTTAACCATTATCTTCTCGAGATTGCTGTTGACAGTCTCAAGGTCCCAAGCAAGGTGCTGCAGGTTCTGGACCCACTCGAAGTAGGATACAGTTACTCCGCCTGCGTTAGTAAGGATATCTGGGCATACCACGATCTTTCTTTCTTCGAGTACCTTGTCTCCGTCGAAAGTAGTCGGCCCGTTGGCGCCTTCTATGATTACCTTTGCTTGGACTTCTTTTGCGACTTCTGCTGTGATCTGATTCTCGAGGGCAGCCAAAACTAAAAAGTCAACCTTACAGGTCAGTATGCCATGGTTATCGGTAGTCCTGATACCATCTTGCTTGTAACCTTCTATGATATGTCTCGGGTGCTTGGCCACGTAATCGAGAAGCGCAGGGATGTCCAATCCGTCTTCGCAGTAAAGACCACCTGATACGTCGCTTACAGCGACGACTTTTGTTCCTGCGGCGTGGAGGTATCTGGCAGCGTTGCTTCCAACGTTTCCAAACCCTTGTACTGCTGCGGTTGATTTCGATAGATCCATACCGAGCTTATCCGCGAGTTCTCTAGTGGTAATGAAAACTCCAAGTCCTGTGGCCTCTTTACGACCGATGGAGCCGCCAGCCTCTACAGGCTTGCTTGTTACCACTCCAGGGGAGTACACGCCTTTCAGAGCGCTATAGGTATCCATAATCCAGCACATCATTTGCTGAGTGGTATTTACGTCTGTTGCTGGGATGTCCTTTTCAGGTCCAATAAAGTCTGCGATTTTCGCTGTGTATGCTCTTGTTATGCGCTCAATTTCGCCCTGTGAGAGGTTAGAAGGATCTACAGTGACTCCACCTTTGGCGCCGCCGTATGGGATATCCACAACAGCGCACTTGAAGGTCATCCATGCTGCCAGAGCTCTTACCTCATCCATATCTACGTCTGGATGGAAACGGATTCCGCCTTTTGCAGGCCCTCTGACAGTGTTGTGCTGAACACGATAGCCGGTAAACACTCGAACAGTGCCATCATCCATCTTCACGGGGAAATTAACTGTTAGTTCTCTTTCTGGGTAGCGAAGTGTAATGTAGTCGTTCTTGTCAAACCCCGCTATCTCGGCAGCTGCGTCTAATTGTTCGAGCATGGTTTGGAACGGATTAGTCTTTTCAGCCATGTCATCACCCTTCTTGCTTGATCATTGGTAACTACTGGGCCCTATTGCATATCTTGGGCCAGAATTGGTTTGGTCTATGGCACACCTGTTGAATATGCCACCAATAGACCACCAAATTACACTATACAATTCGAAGGTCAATTAAGCAACCCCAATTTGACAAAAAAAGTACGGATTCGAAATATCCGCTCCATAAAGGGCCTAGAGGTCACGAACACACGTTTTATCTCCTCTTGGAAGGAAAGCCGGCCTAGCGCAGAGAAATGAACCGTACAAGGATATCTCTTCCAAAAAAGGAATGCAGCAGGCCTGTAAAGGCATTCAGTAACAGTTGAGGACCACCGTTGTGTGCTTGTGGCAAGAGTACGTTGTAGCTTTATTCGGCCGCTGACGTACAAATATGTAGAAGCCCAAGGAGGTGGTAGGGGTGACATGTCTTGTCTGGGTACTAGGAGTATTATTTGTGGCATTCCTAGTCCTTACTTTGTCGGCTTGCAGCAATACCCTCGGGTGCATCACTGTCATCGCTGCATTCGTTCTAGGAGGGCCTTTGGGATTCATAGCCATCATTGGGGTAGGGCTTCTCAATCTCTTCAAAGGGCGTGACAAGAAAAGGGGCAAGAAACAGGAGGTGCATAAGGTAGGATGGTAATAGTCCTCCTCATTATCGTAAATCTTCTGATATGCTTCAGAAAGCACGGCCTTATCGGTGGGCTCCTCCAAATGGCGGGTGATCTTACTATCCTTGCTACCACGACTATCGCCGTTTTGTGTCCTCCTTTGGGCATCCCATTGACCATAGTTGCATTTTTTGTAGTATCATCCAAGTTCAGAAAATACAACAGACGGCAGAGGGCAAGGTACGGCTTGTAAGATTACACCCAGAACAACACCGCTTATTCCCTGCTGGTACCCACTTGGATTCCTTGATGCTCAAAAAGTAGAGCCAGCACATGATCAAAAGGGGGATACAGTGTTAGAAACAGTATCCCCTTAGATCTCAAGTTGAGCCTCAAAATCCTCTACCTTGGCGTCAAGAAACCGAACCCTATACGCCTAGAAGCTGATCTATTCTTTTTTTGTCAAATCCTACAACCGGATTGCCGTCTATTACGATAACCGGAACACCCATCTGTTTGGTTAATTCCACCATCTCTTTGGCCGCTCGGACATCAACGGAGACATCTTTTTCTTCAAAGTCGACTCCGATCTGCTTTAAGTACTGCTTTGCCTTGGTGCACCACGGGCAAGTAGGAGTTGAGTATACAATGACTTTCTTATCAGCCATAACTTTTCACCTCATCTCGCATTCATAATCGAAATATCGTACTATTGAACAATGGTCCATTAGTACCTGTATATATGGTGTATGAAAGTGCCGAATATTTCAAGATTACATGCTTAATTTACACGACTGACCGCCGAAACGTTTTGGATTGGTTCGACGAGCGCATGTGTTACAATTGTCTCAAACTACACAGCTAAATGAGAAGACACCTGTACGCTCGCGGTAACATAGGCGACCTTTGAACAGTTACGTTAAGGAGGGATATCATGTCACTTAAGTTTGAAGTTGTCCGCATAAAAAAACCAGAAAATCTCAATATGATCCTAGGTCAGTGTCACTTCATAAAGTCAGTTGAAGATCTTCATGAAGCAATGGTAAATGCAGGCGGCGGAATCAGATTCGGAATAGCATTTGTTGAAGCAAGCGGCCCGTGTCTGGTACGTACCACAGGCAACGACCCGAAATTAGTGCAACTTGCCGGCGAAAACGCGCTACTTCTTGGAACGGGCCATGCGTTCATAATACTCATGGAGGACGGTTTCCCCATAAACGTGGTAAACAACATCAAAATGCTCCCCGAAGTCGTAAGCATATTTTGCGCCACAGCAAATGACGTAGAGGTCGTAGTCGCTGAAACAGACCAGGGTCGCGGGATCATGGGAGTCATAGATGGCAAGCTACCAAAAGGAATCGAAGGTCCAGAAGACGTAGAAAAGAGGCACTCTCTCCTAAGAGAAATCGGCTACAAACTCTAGATGAATGAAGCAGGGGGTCGGTTCTCATGCTCCTTTCGCTAGACGAAAGGAGCATGAGAACCGACCCCCCCTGCTCTGATGGTTCAATCAGTATTCATAGAATCCCTGCCCCGTCTTGCGGCCTAGGTGGCCTTGGTCAATCATTTCCTTTAGAAGGGGACATGGCTTGTACTTGTGTTCATCTAGTTCGGCAGCAAGTGTTTCCATGATTGCATAAAGCACGTCTATGCCTATCAGGTCTGCTAACGCCAAGGGTCCAATTGGGTGGTTTGCTCCCAGCTTCATTGCAGTATCGATATCCTCGGCACTAGCTACTCCTTCTATAAGTAGATACGCCGCTTCGTTCAGCATTGGGCACAGCAGGCGATTGACAACAAAGCCCGGTGATTCCTTGACAATGACCGGGGTTTTTCCAAGTTCATCACACAATGCTCTGGCTCTTTCTATTGTATCTACGCTAGTGTTTTCACCCTTGACTATTTCGACAAGTTTCATTACAGGCACAGGGTTGAAAAAATGTATTCCCAGAAATCTACCTGGCTCTTCAACCGCTTTTGACATCTCGGTTATGCTCAAAGAAGAGGTATTGGACCCTATAAGGGCGTCTTTTGAAACGACTTGCGAGACTTTTTTGAACGCTTCCTTCTTTGCATCTATTTTCTCGGTTATGGCTTCTATTACTACGTCTGCGCCAGAGAGTTCTTTGAAATCCGCCGAACAGTTCAGCCTTGATACCATGTTTTCCTTTGCCTCAGGCGTTATCCTGCCTTTGTCTACTCCTTTGCTGAGGCTTTTTTCAATCCTTTCATAGCCCTTGCGGGCCAGATCCTCGGTAGCATCGATGAGGACAACTTCGTACCCTGCTACTAAAGCTGTTTCGGCAATGCCACAGCCCATCGTGCCGGCGCCTATTACTCCCATCTTCTTGTCCATACATGGCACCTCCTTGAGTTTCTTTTCAAAAACATCGGTCTCTGCAGGTTCAAAATACTTGACGCCTACCAGCTCATCCGGCAAATACTGCTGCTGCACATAGTGGCCAGGATAATCATGAGGATACAGATAGCCATCCCCGTGTCCTAATTCCTCGGCTCCATAATATCCTGTCCCACGAAGCGGCAAGGGTACCGCATACGTAGGTTTTTCCCGCACATCTGCCAGAGCCCTTTCTATTGCGAGATACGCAGAATTTGACTTAGGTGCAAGACACACATATACTGTAGCCTCCGCCAGGGGAATCCTCACCTCAGGCATACCAAGGTGTTCAGATGCGCGAAACGCAGATTCCGCAATCACAAGAGCCATGGGATCGGCCAATCCTACATCCTCGGCAGCACATATGACCAGACGTCGGGCTACATACCTAGGGTCTTCGCCTGCCTCCAACATCCTAGCCAGCCAGTAGACGGCAGCGTCGGGGTCGCTGCCTCTCATGCTCTTTATGTATGCTGAAATTATGTCGTAATGCTGGTCACCTGTCTTGTCGTAGATAAGTGTGGGACTTTGTGTCACGTCCATGGTTTTCTCAAGCGTCAAAATCTTTTTACCATCGGCAACGTCGCTTATATTGTAGACCGCCTCCAACACATTGAGCGCGACACGGGCATCGCCTTTGCAGTAGCGGACAATATGGTCTATAACACCGTTTTCTATTATCAGATAGTCGGTCTGGATGCCTTGTGGCGTAATCTCCGCTTCAGCCTGGAGTTTGCTTTCTGCCACAGAATTCCCGGCAAAAAGTCCCCGTTTTCGATCGGTTATAGCCCTCATGAGCAGAGTCTCTATGTGAGATGGCAATAGGGGTTCGAACTTGAAAATGCGCATTCTGGATAGAAGCGGTGAGTTCACAGAAAAATAGGGGTTTTCAGTGGTCGCGCCTATAAGTATGAGAGTGCCATTTTCTACGTGGGGTAAGAGCGCATCCTGCTGGGCTTTTGTAAACCGATGTATCTCGTCTAGAAACAAGATAGTCTTTCTGCCCATTTTCCTAGCTTCTCTGGCAAACTCTACTACTTCGCGCACGTCTTTGACCCCCGAGGTCACTGCAGACAGTTCTTTGAAATATGAGTGCGTCTTAGAAGCAATCAGCCTCGCAAGAGCGGTCTTGCCAGTGCCCGGGGGTCCCCAAAACAGCATAGAGGAAATTCTGTCTTCTTCGATCATCCTGCGGAGCGGTTTCCCGGGACCCATCAATTCCTCTTGCCCAAGAAATTCCTCAAAATCCATGGGTGTCATTCTGAGAGCCAATGGAGCTCCTTCCGGAATGACCCCAAACTCGTCCGTGGGCCTGACCTTTCTGCCCCCACCCTTTTCCGGTTTTGTAGTGTCGCCCAGGTCTCTATCTATCTCCTTCTTGGCGTTCTCATCGTCCCACAGGCCTTTTTGCTTCATTTCTTAAGAGCATCCCTCATCCTCGACACGGCCTCATCTATGTCGCAAGAAGTGACGTCGTGGTGTGTCACCATCCTTACTGTGTAGGGTAAAGACGCATTAGCCAACACCCCTATTGACTTCAGAAAAGCCGAGAACTCAAATTC
>Ga0255345_1003927_pt1 | contig 16838 bp, 10 predicted proteins | sample wastewater_treat_6_FD_192415 | JGI IMG/M metagenome (GOLD analysis project Ga0255345, IMG submission 192415) | Wastewater microbial communities from Lulu Island WWTP, Vancouver, Canada - plant20 | ecosystem: Engineered > WWTP > Wastewater > Unclassified | place: Canada: Vancouver, British... | reverse complement strand
TGTTCACACTTAATAATTTGAGATGGGGTACCGATTTTCCTTATTCCGTGTTCACTTTCTTTTCAAAGACCGATTTCATTCAGTTTTTCGCTTATTTGGTTTTTGTAATGACCACGCACATGTTGAGTTATGAAAAAAGTTCCGATTCTATTTTTCATTCTCATCTTGGTTCTTGCAGCTCTCACCTTGGCAAGCTCTATCAGCTTGAAGTTCACGGACGCGTATCTGGTTTATGTGCCTTCGAGTCAAATTCTCCAGATCATCGCGCACGATAAAGTGATCTCGTATGGTTCCGAATGGAGCGTTCAGCAGGTACGACCCTATTTGTATCACATCAAACTCAATATGTGGCAAGGCTTCTTTTGGAAGGTCAATACCTCTCAAAAAAAAGTGTTTAGAACAACCGACGGAGAGTTCGGTGCTATTGGCGGCAATGACACCCAGATGAACGTTTCGCTGGAGGTGGTCGGCGGTTCGGCCGACGTCCCGCCGACGAGATTTGCGATTCGATTCAACGACGCTTACCTCATCTATAACATCGAGACTCAATCGATCCAAATCGGCGCCCAGCAAACGGCGCTTTCCTATGGGACTGATTGGAACAAAGCCCAGGTCTATCCCTATTTGTTCCATATCCGCTTAGCGACCTGGAAAGACTTTTATTGGCAGGTGAATACCAGTAGAAAAGAACTCGTGGAGGTAACGAACGGGTCATTCGGCAAGATCTCCGGCGGGACGTCTACCAAGATACCGATTGTCGTTAACGTCCAGTAGCCAGCGTACATCGCGTAGTTACCGGACGAACCAGCTAAAGGCGCCAATAGAAGCAGATGCAATCGTGACCCGGTCTCCGGATGCCAACGACCCGACGCCCTCGGGTGTGCCCGTGTACATGATATCCCCGGGCAACAACCGCCAATAACGGGATATCTCCGCCAAGCACGCTTCTATCGAGAAGATCATCAACTCGGTGTTTCCCGTCTGCCTTAGCCTATCGTTCACGTGGCACGTGAAGGTGAGCTTCTCTGGAACGTATGGGACGAAGGCGCCCAAGGGGGCGCTCCCGTCGAACGCTTTCGCTTTTTCCCAAGGGAGCCCCTTTTTCTTAAGCGACTCCTGCAGATCGCGAAGGGTGAGGTCCAGCCCCAGCGTCATACCCTCGATCCAATCCGCCGCTGTCTCTCCTTCCTTGTACAACCCTTCTTTTCCTATGCGGACCACCCACTCCGTTTCAAACTGCAAATCCCGCCCGGGAGCTGGGTGGATGATCTCACTTCCCTCGAAAAGAATCGACTCTCGGGGTTTCAGGAACACGACCGGTCTTTCGGGTACGACGTTGTTTAACTCTTGAGCGTGTAGCCTGTAATTTCTTCCGATACAGAATACTCTTTTGATTTTGTCTTGCGCCAGCATCTCTCTCCCTTTCTTTTCGCTCGTTTGTTGATGATGTGAGGGTTTCCGTTATCGCAGGATGATATCGAACAGAATGGCGAAAAAATGAAACAGGCTCCCGGCGAGGACAAACAGATGCCAGACCAGGTGATGATAGCGGAACCTGCGATAAAGGTAGAAAAACGTCCCGACCGTATACAGAATCCCGCCAAACAGTAAAAAGAAGAATCCTCGGTGGCTCAGGGCATTGAAAACGGCTCGAAGGGCAAAGACGATGAACCATCCCATCGCGATATACAAAATCGTCGAAAAGACCACGAATCGCTTGACAAAAAACACTTTGAAAACAACGCCAAACAACGCGATTCCCCAAATCACGCCGAAAAGAATCCAACCGGTCAATCCGGGGAACACCGTCAATAAAAACGGCGTGTAAGTCCCCGCAATCAGCAGGTAAATCGAGGAATGGTCGAATATTTCGAACAGGTTCTTGATTTTTTCTTTTTTGAACCCGTGATACAGGGTGGAACTCAAGTAAAGGAGGATCATAGATACGCCGTAGACGATGCTGCTGAATACTCTTATCGGATCGCGCGCTAAAGCGGAAAACACCGTCAGTAGCGTGAGCGCGGTGACTCCAAGCAATACGCCCGCGCCGTGAGATATGGCGTGGGCTATCTCCTCATGCGAGGAAAACCTCTCTTCTCTCATTTCAGTTTTCTGTTCTCCATTGACGGTATAGGCCACTTTCCTTTGTTTCTACGCGCCACCGGTACAGATGCATTCTCCCCGTTTTCCCGATAAACTCCGCCATCCCGGTTGTTTTTAGGAAATAGGCGATACGCGAAGCCAAAGACGCGGATACCGAGAGGTTTTTCCGGATATCGGCAGTTGTGAAGGGGCTACTCTCACTCAGCCGTAGGAATAACCGGTACTCTTCCGGGTCTGACAACGTCTGTGTTGTTCGAAAAGAAAGGAGCTTACGGCTGACCACGCTATCGCCTTTTCTTCTCCAGCTCCCTTTCCCATCCTGCCGGCGCTCTTCTTCCACATCCACGAAGGCCAAGACTATCGTGATCGCTGGATCCGGGAGGAGGGGCGCCAAATAGACCAGCTCCTTAAAGACCTCGTAACCGCTTCCCTTTTTTGGCGACCGCCTGCGAGATATGACCCCACCGTCCTCGTCGATCCGAATAATCCATTTGACCTCCGGTATCGGATAAACGACGGAGATCGGCCAGTCTGGCGCCAGCATCGAGAGTTTCTGCTTCAACGCCCCGAAGCTCGCGGTTTGGATTTCGTAAATCCGCCCATCTCGTAGGACGTCGACCGAATACCCCTTTATCGATGCCTCCTTGATCCCGTCTGTCCCTCTAAAATACTCCTTAAGGGCGTCGTGCAGGTCGCTTTCGTTATAGGTGGAGATTCTGCGCATTCTTCCGGGTGAAATCGGCAAGCGCGCTTTCTAGGCACGTGAGGACCTTCGCGATATCGTCGTCCGAAATCCAGTAATGCGTGGCGAACCGGTAGACCTGCCCTTCCGGACCATTGATCTTGATCTTCCGGTCGAGAAGCTCTTTCGTCAGAAACCGAGCGAGCTGATCGCCCGCCTCTCGATAACGCGCTCTATCCCGCTTGTCGACCCCTGGGTCGATCGTAAAGAACACCATATTGATGTCCAGCTGTTCGGAGAAGACCGTTACCCCTTTGAGTTTCGATAGACCGGCAGCTAAGGCTTTAGCCCTCCGATGGTCTTCTGCTAGCCGACCTCTCATCCGCTCTAGCGCGATAATGCCTGGCGCCGCAATCACACCGGCTTGGCGTAGTGCCCCGCCCATAATCTTCCGGTTTTTCCTGGCCCTGCGGATGAAGTATTCGGTTCCGGCGACGATAGACCCGATCGGCGCGCAGAGCCCTTTGGAAAGACAAAACATAACCGAATCCGCGTACTGAGCGATCTCTTTCGCCGGGCACCCCAACGCGGCGGCGGCATTGAAAATGCGCGCGCCGTCTAAATGCACCGGTATACCGGCCTTCTGACCGACGGCGTAGACTTCGGCCATATTGTCCAAAGGAACCACGGCGCCACAGGAATGGGCGTTTTCCACGCAGATCAACCCCGTTCTCGGCGTGTGCAAATCGTCCTCGCGGATGCGCGACTCGAGCTCTTCCGGTTGGATGATCCCTCGTGTCGCGGGGACGAAGCGCAATTGCACGCCCGCGATAACTGCCGAGGCGCCTGCCTCGTGGATGACGATATGGTTATCCTCCGGGATCAACACCTCGTCGCCGCGGAGGGTGTGGGTCAAGATCGACAGCTGATTGCCGAAGGTCCCAGAGGGAACGAAGAGCGCGGCCTCTTTACCCAGCTCTCGCGCGGCCATCTCTTCCAGGCGATTGACCGTAGAATCATCGGCGTAAACGTCATCGCCGACGGGGGCGGTTTTCATCGCTTCCCGCATCTCTTCTGTCGGTTCGGTGACGGTGTCGCTTCTTAAGTCAATGTAATTCAAAGGTATTCAACTCCTCCTCAACCTCGCCGACCCATCAGTCGGAACGAGAGATCGTTCATACGAAACTGTCCGATCGTGACGAGAGAATCGGTCGTTTCGATTCTTATTCCAAGATAATCGTTCTTCATACGTTTGCGACGGAGCGCCTCCTCTAGCTCACGAAAACCACAACGATGAAACCATATGTCGTGAGACAGGTGCAGCCTCATAAAGAGAACGGGCAACTCCTCCGTAATGGGTATCTTTTGCATAATATCAGAGAGGGTCGTTTTCCCGATTCGAACCTGCTTTAACAGCGTCAGGAAGAATAACAAGACCGCGGAATCGAAGGGGGTTTTCTCTCGCTTTTTTCGAAGCGCGGTCTCTTTTTTTATGGACGTATCCCCGCGATGGGTCAAACGTGTCGCCAAGCAGACCCTTTGGGGTATCGCCGGAGGGATCAGTAGACGGAAAAAACTGTGATAGGCCTCTTGCGAAGAACTAGAGGGGTAAGGCGCAAGCAAGGCGGGGAGCAGTTGGCTCTCGATTACTCGGGGTTTGCTAGAGAAAAGCCGGTCGCATTCCTCTTCCCAGAGCGTTTCGTAAACATCCACGATAGAGAGGGTCTTTCTCAAAAAACGCTCCGCCGCGTCGATGAGGTCGGTGATTTTTCCACGATGGGGCGCGCCTGGTCGTTGATCTGTATGGGTTGAAACCTCTTCGCCGGGAGCGCCTTCTTCGATGGACGTTTTCAGGATGCGGAGGCTTTCCAAAAGCTCCTTCGAAAGGCGGTCCGCGACTTCGATCAGTTTGCGGAATGGGGCCGGTCGCCTGCCTTTTTCGATTTCAGCCACCCGCCTAGAGAAGGCGCGCTCTTGGACTTGAAGCGCCGTTGAAAACGCCGCTACCGCTTCCGCCATCGCGGCTTCGTTTTGGCTGTACCACGCGTTTCTCGTCATCTCCGCCAAGAGTCGCAAATCTCCCGCCTTTGCCCATTCTCTCAACACACGGTAGACGTATTGGCCAAAAAAAGAGAGTGCGGGTCCTTCCTGATCGGGATTTTCTGTTCCTTTAGGCTCGGAAAAAAGCGGGGGCCAACCGGCGCCTCGTTCACGCTGCTCAAACGCTCTAAGCGCTTCGTACATCGATTTAGAATCCCCTTCTACCTCCCGTTCGTCGGGTCCGCTTTTAAGAAGGTCCAAGAGGAGGTTCGCGCTTTCGGCGTACGGCTTCTTGATCATTTCCGCAAAAGCGGAGACGAGGGCCCAGACGCGCTCACGGGAAAAACAGGAGATCCCCTCCGTTTCGTTTAGAGGATCCATAGCACCAGTCCAGAGATCGCGATCATCGGTAGAATGCGCAGGAACATCCGTGCCATATCCGCCTTGAAATAATCGGCTGTAAGCACGGAGCAGAGATGTACCGGGGAGAGAACCACACCGACCACCGCCCAAAAGTACAGCCAGGTCGCATCGGCGCCCAATTTCATTAAAAGCGGCGTCGTGATGCCGATCGTGCTTGGCGTGAGCCCCGTCGCAATTCCGATAAAAAAGGGTAGTAAAGCGGTCATCCAGCCTACGCCCAGATTCAGCGCCTGAAAATCTGCCGCCAAGGAAGCGGGGAAATCCACTTGGATGAGGTAGCTTTTATACACGTAGAAAAGATAGAGTAGGACATAGACGTCCCATTTCTGCAGGGCCCCCTTCAGCGCAGGAGAAATGTGTTTTCGGCGAAGGACAGAGTAGGCCCCTATACAGATCAACAAGGCCAAATACCCTTCGATGTTCAGGCCTAAGATGAGAACCCCGATCAATACGATGAATCCGACCAGCCATAACCCTTTGAGCTCTTTGAGCGGCGCTTTCTTGACGCGTGGCAATCGAAAGCCGTTCAAGAAGAACCACCCGCTGATGAATCCGGACAAAAAAACTGGAAACAGCTTCACCGAGAAAGCGGCCAAGTTCTGACCGGTTAGCGAGACGATGAGGTACATCCCGGTGTAAACGGGCCAGAAGAACTCGACCGTGTGTCGGAACCAGTAGTTCGCGGCGAGAAGGTAGTCCGGGCTTTTCCCTTCGGGCTCCCCTAAATTACGGATCATTGGGGCGGTAAACATCGCCCCGCCTGGCATCGGCAGAAACCCGATCAAAGTCGGCATAAACGCGATCGCCGTCGGGTTGTCGAACAAGGCTTGAGAGGAATGGGTGAAGGTTCGCGCATCTCCAGAAAAGGCCAGCATATGGCTGAAGTAGTAAATTAAGAATAGGGTGACGACGAGCTTGTAGAAGGATGGATCGGTAAAGGGGTCCAACAGGCTCCAACCCAATGCGGCCAAGTCAAACCGAAAGCAAATCAAAACGAGGATCGAAGCCACAATTGCCAGAAGCAGGCGCTTGGTCTTCCGGTGTAAAACAATCAACGTCAATAACGAGAGTATGATAGCGGCTAAAGACACATAGGGTCACCTGGCATAGTATTTTGTGAGTTCTTCGACGTTCGTTTCTATATATACGGGTGCCGATTTCCTGTAATCCAGATAAAACGGAGGGGCGCTCCGGTCGAACCAACCGGCGATTCTTTCTGTGACCCCACCGGTGTTCTTCATCAGAACCAACGGTTTTCCGTAGCCATAAGCGCCGAAAATCTCGATGGCCGTCCCACAAGCGCCGCCAATCGAGATGACCAGATCCGCGTTCTTCAATAGAACGCAGCTACGCATTTGAAAGTCTAAGCCCGTGTAGATCGGGTACTTGACGTAGGGACAAGGTTGAACGATCTCCTCTTGCTCGTCGTAGGGAAGGACTCCGAATACCTCCCCGTTTTCTGAAGCGGCGCCCATCGAGGTTAAGGCCATCACGCCGTCCCGCCCCCCGCTCCAAAGAGAGTGCCCCTGTCGGGCGATTTGTTTTCCTAGCGCCAGGCAGAGGTCCCTCAGTTCCCTGACGGGAGACTGATCGATCTTTCCTGAATATCCGATTACGGCTATGCGCATCGCTTTCCTCCCCGTTTCCTACACATAGGTCTCATATTCCTCCAATTCGCTTGTTCTGGATAATTCCCGCAACCCTTTCCCTGCACGCCGGCTGACCCAGAATCTTTCTCACCAAATCGGGATCGAATTGCGAACCGGCGCCGCGCTCCAACTCTTGGAAGGCGATTGTCACACCCATCCCTTTTCGATAGGGGCGATCGGAAGTCATCGCATCCAACGCGTCCGCGATGGAGATGATTCTGGAAATATACGGAATCTCCTCCCCGGATAGGCCAATCGGGTAGCCCGTCCCATCCCAACGCTCATGGTGGAACAGCACGTATTCAGCGATTTCTTTGAGTTTTTCCGAGGAGTGAAGCACCTCCGCGCCCCATTGCGGATGCTTCTGTATGACCGTGTATTCCTCTTTGGTGAGGGCACTTTTTTTCTTAAGGATGTCCGAAGGCACCAGAATTTTGCCGATATCGTGGACTAATCCAGCCCAATAAACCCTTTTAAAGTCGGTGGCATCGATGCGCAACTCTTCTGCGATCATGGAGGAAAGCAGGGCGACCGCTTCGGAATGCCCCTGCGTGTAGGGGTCATAGAGCTCCAGTATTTTGATGAAAGAGAGGATGATCTCTTTTTGAAATCCTTCGGACTGATGAGCGAAGGTACGGATCGCCAAGAAAGAAGAGACGATGTTGGCGAACGAGTGGATTATTTCTTTATGTGCCTCTGAGAAAGTCGTTCGACGGCCCCTGGCGATATCGAGGGTGATCAAACCCTGGACCTCGCCCGCGACTTGGAGGTAGACGCCCAACGTTTGTTCGACAGATTTGCGCTCTCTCAGGTATAATTCGGGCAAGTACCGTTTCAACTCTTCCGGGTCTCCCGGTAATCCCAGCGAATTGTCGACGAGAAAGGGGGTTTGGGAGATAGGCAGTAGCGCTTGAGGTATCTGGTAGTACCGTGAGAAGCGGTGTCCTACGAAACTTACTATCGAAAAGACGTCCCGAGTCAGGGTATAGATCGTCCCGTAATCGGCCTTCGGGAGGAGCATGAGGATCGTGTCGAGGGCTTCTTTTAAAAAACTGTGTTGGCTTTCGAAGGTCGATAGAGAGGATCTTGACGTGAGCGCGATGGTTTTGTGCAAGCTCGCGGTCAGTTCTTCCGAGACGTTGTAGCTTTCTTGGAGCTGTTGATTCATCGCCTCCAACTCCTGGTTAATGGCGGAGATGTCCTCGTTCTGCCGTCGAATCGTCGCAAGCCGGTTAGCTAGGTTATCGGCAAACTCGTTGAACGAAACGCCCAGTTGACCGACCGGACCGCTAGTAGGACCGAAATATCGAGCGCCTGATTCGCCTTGGCTGAATCGGGTAGTCGTCTCGGAGAGTATCGCGAGGGGTTTAAAGACCGAACGATTGTAGACATACCCAAAAATAAAGGCGGAAAACAAGACAATCAGACCAATCGCGATCACGAAAACAGCGACCGCGTGAAAGGGCACGCCGGTATTTCCGAATGAGATATCGAACCCCAGAATCCAGCCATTCGCCAATTTAGCGAACGTGAGCAGCCGCGAGCGATCTCGCCATACGCCAGGAGAGAGAGTGGGACCTTTGGACAGAGCCTCGTCCAAAACGGCGAGGTCGACCGGTTCCAGATGCTCAAATAGAACTCCTTTCGCGTAATCGGGATGATACAACACGACCCGCTCCGAATTGAGCAAGAATCCGAAGGAGTCTTCAGAGTCAGAAATACGTGCGACTCTCTCAATCAGGTGGCGCAAGCGAACGAATATCCCAACTACCGCTATGGGTTGACCGTTGTGCAAGACCGGCGCCGAATAGCTGATCAAGTGGTCTTCCAGCGCATCCAAATAGAACACTTCCGACCAACCGGGCACCTTTCTGGACAAAGGCGTATAGAACCAGACCATAGATGGGTTCGCCTTATCGTACTCCTCTTTGGCTAACGAAGGCTGTCGCCTAATCGAACGGTCTGCGCTTTTTACGTAAGTGATGTCAAAATACTTTTGGTCTATTTGCGGGTTCAGGTGAAAAAAGCAGGCGTCCAGCTCCGCGCAGTTGGCCACAACGGATTTGAGCAAAGGAGCGATTTCTGTTTCTAAACGATCGACGAAAGAAGAGGTCGTAGGGACTTCGCCTGGTTCTAATAAAGCCGAGATTTCCGATAAAAGCCATTCTATACGGCTTTCCTGATTGCGGATGAATTTATCGAACTCTCCCGCTAACTCCAAACAGTGTACGGCCCTTGCTTCTGAGAGTTCTTTTTTCCGAGTATCCTGAACATGATAGAAGCCCCAAAAACCGACGCAAATTGCGCCAATAAAGAACAGCAGCAAAAGGACGCGGTGGGAAACGACCAATCGCCACTGTCCTTTTCGAGAAGAAGCCTTAGCGGAACGTTTTTGAGAGGACTCTTCACTTTTATGCGTCATAGTCTATCCTTCAATAACTTAAACTCGAGCTTTCGGGTTTTCGCCGCTCTTGCTCTCACGGCGCTAGAGTAGCGGAAGCGACATAGAATACCGATAGTGCCCGCGTTTTTTCAGATTTCCGTCACGGCTCAATTATATCAGGATTTTGCGCAGAATGGAGTACGATCTGAAAAGAATATCAATTTTTTCGTCCCGCGAATCCTGGGAGAGTGGCGTTCTTTTCAGTATACGAAAAGAAGAGGGTTCCGAAGGACCCTCTTCTGTAAGAGCGTGAGACATAGATCGTCTATGCGCCCTTTTAAAACTTGAAACTTGGCGTTGACTATGCTTTACCGAAGACGGGCTTTTAGCTTCTGAATCTCCTCGAGAGAGAGCCCTACCTGGTTTCGCAGATACTTCAAGGCGACGAACCGGATGTTTGAATCGTCCACCGGCTTTCCGTCGTTCATCTGGGCGAAAATATCGGCGATGATCTTGCGAACGGCAGCATAGGCGGGAGTTCCCGGTTTCACGTGATAGTAGTTGATGTACGATACGATGTAGTCGCGATAGATATCTTCGACTTCGCCGTTCATGATCGCGGCCAAAAGAGCTGAGACGATACCGGCTCGGTCCTTCCCTTCCACACAGTGAACCAGATAAGGGGGTTCATTCTCGATCATAAAGAGGAAGCCTAGGCGCAGTTTCCTGGCGAAGTCCGGGCTGAGCAGGTCCACGCCCATATTGAGATTGATAATGTGACCGGCTTCTCCCAGAGATCGATAGAATTCGGAGTATTTGTAATTCTCAGCCAGTTCCTCGTCCGAGTCGGACAGGTTCACAACGGTCTTGATGCCGGCGCCTTCCACAAGCGCATTGGCATACGGGGATCTTGGATCGTTAATAGACGGATGCGAACAGCGATACAGTGTGTTGGGCGCGATATCTCCCATTCTCACAGGTCGGAAATTGGCGAAAACGACGTCGGTGACGTAGTCGCTTCGAACATCCGTGCGAACAAGGTTCCGAATCTCCAGTTCGCCCAAGTAGGCGCCTTTTTCGACCAAAGAAATGTTGACGCCCATCCCAAGCGCGACGGCGTAGACTTGGGAAAAGTTGCCGTAGCTGATCGCCATGAGGAGTTTTCCACCGGAGATCCTCAACAACGGTTGCCCTCTGTCGACATCTCCGTAATTCCTGACGAATGGGACAACGAGCCGGTGATCCCCGAAGGCCAACTCGACGATATCTCCGAACTCCAGCCCCGCTTCGGTGGCCGAGTCCTGTAAAAGATCGGTATACGTGTTACCGTACTTATCGACCTCGGCCACTTTCCCGCTGAGTCCTGCGAAGATACTCACCGTGAAGATCGCGAAGATCAAGACAAAAAGGATACGTTTCACACACAACACCTCCATAAAAGGGTTTTTTTGGCAGCGTTTGGCTACGCGCTCACTATGATTCTAACATAAAAACCCGGAAGGCCGGATATGTGATTTTTGAAATCTTTCAAACGGGGTTTCAAAGATCGTATGGCGTGTGTGTCAAGTTATGGGGTGAAATCAAGAAAAAGGCTCTTCGATACATTACTTGAAGTCCACTGATCATCCAAGAAATACAAAGTAACATAAGAGGAATAAAAAGAGACTGCGAGATGGCCGATTATGCGATTAGAGCGGTTTAGCGAAACGGTCTAAGGGTCTACAGAATTATTACGATAGAAGACGTTAATTAAGTACGTCTTGTAAATTGTCGAAGAGCCAAGAAAAAAGGCCAGAATCGAGCGCGATTTTTGTCGTTATAGTCATCGGGGCGTAAGCGACCCTTCTTTTCGTGAGGCCGACTTCCAGTCGGCCTGCCTCTCTGGGAACGCCAACTTCTGTTCGGCGTGTCGATGGAAACGCCAACTTTCAAGTTGGCATGTCTTAAAAAAACAGGGTTCACACGGAAGGCATAGAGAACGCAGAGAAAAAAACTCTGGGAACGCGCTGGGAACACCAGGGAACGCCAAACTTTAGTTTGGCATGTCTTTTGTTTTTCTTGGAACGTTCCCAAGCGCGGCATCGCGGCGTAAGCGACCCTTCTTTTCGCGACGGCGCGATACCCCGACGTCATCGCGGGGTAAAAAAACAAAAGGCGGGGATCGCGAGACTTCGTGGGCTTCCGAAGTCAGCCCGCTGGTTACCCCGCGATAACCCCGCACGAGCATCGCGGCGTAGGCGCCCATTTCTTTTCGCGACGGCGCAATACCCTCGCTTTCGTTCGTTCTAAAGATTAAGAACAGGTTTCGCACGGAGGGTACAGAGAACACAGAGGATAAACTGACAAGGGACAGGGTTCTCCCGGAAGAGGAAAAGATATGCCGGACTAAAGTCCGGCTTTCCCAGGGCGGCGTAAAAATTGCAGAAGGCGAATCGCGAGGCTTTGTGGGCTTCCGAAATCGGCCCCGTTGGTTACCCCGCGATAACCCCACACGGGCATCGCGGCGTAAGCGCCCTTTCTTTTCGCGACGGCGCGATACCCTGACGTCATCGCGGGGTAAAATGCATAAGGCGGGGATCGCGAGACTTCGTGAGTTTCCGAAATCGGCCCCGTTGGTTACCCCGCGATCCCCGCACGAGCATCGCGGCGTAAGCGTACTTTATAGCAATCCTCGCGTTGTTCAATCGATTCACATACTATTTACGAAAAAGAAGGAGGGGAAAAGATTGACAAAGGCGGACAGATATGATAATATACCCGAGGTTTCCAAGAGAAAGGTATTAAGGGAATAGGGAAAGTGCAGGGACCGGTGGAAAGAAAGGTCACCGGGAAATTTTCGGTCTTTGAAAAGCAGATAATAGACGAATAAGCAACCAGACGCGAAGTAAGTAATAAGCAGACAGGCAGACCGAGAGGTCCATGCGATAGAAGGAATGGACGGAGGGTTTGATCCTGGCTCAGGGTTAACGCTGGCGGCGTGCCTTACACATGCAAGTCGAACGGGGCATACAGCGATGTATGCTTAGTGGCGAACGGGTGAGGAAGACGCAGGGACCTACCGAGCAGAGGGGGATACCCGCTGGAAACGGCGGATAAAACCGCATACGCCCGTGTGAAGAGCGCGGGGAAAAGCGCTACGGTGTTACTGGTCGAGGGACCTGCGGCCCATCAGGTAGTTGGGGAGGTAACGGCTCACCAAGCCGACGACGGGTATCTGGCGTGAGAGCGCGAACAGGCACAAGGACACTGAGAGACGGGTCCTACTCCTACGGGAGGCAGCAGTGGGGAATTTTGGACAATGGGCGCAAGCCTGATCCAGCGACGCCGCGTGTCGGACGGAGTCCTTCGGGATGTAAACGACTTTTGATGGAGACGAAAGGGCAGCTCAGGGAATGGGGCTGCGATGACGGTATCCAATGAATAAGCCCCGGCTAACTACGTGCCAGCAGCCGCGGTAAGACGTAGGGGGCAAGCGTTACCCGGAATTACTGGGCGTAAAGGGAGCGTAGGCGGGAGGTCAAGTCCGGTGTGAAAGTCCCTGGCTCAACCAGGGGATAGGGCTGGAAACTGACAATCTTGAGTACAGCAGAGGAAGAGGGAATTACCGGTGTAGGGGTGAAATCCGTAGAGACCGGTAGGAAGGCCAGTGGCGAAGGCGCTTTTCTGGGCTGTTACTGACGCTGAGGCTCGAAAGCCAGGGGAGCAAACCGGATTAGATACCCGGGTAGTCCTGGCCGTAAACGATGCTCACTAGGTGTGGGGCACAGAGCGTGTTCTGCGCTGAAGCAAACGCAATAAGTGAGCCGCCTGGGGAGTACGTCCGCAAGGATGAAACTCAAAGGAATTGACGGGGGCCCGCACAAGCGGTGGAGCGTGTGGTTTAATTCGACGTTAAGCGAAGAACCTTACCAGGTCTTGACATATCCGTGGTAGTGAACTGAAAGGGGAACGACGGAGGCGAATGCCTTCGAGCGGATACAGGTGGTGCATGGTCGTCGTCAGCTCGTGCCGTGAGGTGTTGGGTTAAGTCCCGCAACGAGCGCAACCCCTGTGGTTAGTTGCCAACACGAAGGTGGGCACTCTAGCCAGACTGCCGCCGACGAGGCGGAGGAAGGAGGGGATGATGTCAGATCATCATGCCCTTTATGATCTGGGCTACACACGCGCTACAATGGGGTGAGCAGAAGGGGACGAGGCTGCGAAGCCGAGGGAATCCGGAAAACGCCCCCCAGTTCAGATTGCAGGCTGCAACTCGCCTGCATAAAGATGGAATCGCTAGTAATCGCAGATCAGCATGCTGCGGTGAATACGTTCCCGGGCCTTGTACACACCGCCCGTCACACCACCCGAGTTGGGAATACCTGAAGGTGGCGGAAGCCAACCGGCAACGGAGGCAGCCAGCGAAGGTAGGCCTAGTGAGGGGGGTGAAGTCGTAACAAGGCAGGTGTACCGGAAGGTGCGCCTGGATCACCTCCTTTCAAAGGAGAGAAGCGGAAGGGATCGTCTATTATCTGTTTTCCAGGGACCGGGGAGAAGGGAACTGGGGGAGTAGGTCTTTGAAAACTGTATAGGGGTAACGAGAGAAGAAGAAGGTCAAGGGAAGAAGGGCATACGGTGGATGCCTAGGACGTAGGAGGCGAAGAAGGGCGCGGCAAGCTGCGAAAAGCCACGGTAAGGTGCAAGCGACCGAAGAGCCGTGGGTACCCGAATGGGGAAACCCGGTGAGCAGAGAGGCTCATCATCCCGAAAGGGAGGCGAACCCGGTGAAGTGAAACATCTCAGTAGCCGGAGGAAAAGAAAGCGAAGCGATAGCGTGAGTAGTGGTGAGCGAAAGCGCTGGAGTCCAAACCGAAGACGTGTCAAGCGCGCGGGCGTTGCGTCTTCGGGGTAGGGGGACGTTCGAGGGGTGGCTGCGCCCACCCACTCAGACGGAAGGCGTTTAGGAGAAATCTCTGGGAAGGGATACCGAAGAAGGTGACAGTCCTGTACCCGAAAGGCGCCGGAGCTGAGGAACGATCCCAAGTAGTGCCGGGCACGTGAAATCCGGTATGAATCAGGGGAGACCACTCTCCAAGACTAAATACTCCTACGGACCGATAGAGAAGAAGTACCGTGAGGGAAAGGTGAAAAGCACCCCGGGAGGGGAGTGAAAGAGAACCTGAAACCGTATGCCTACAAGAAGAGGGAGCGAAAGTGACCTCGTGCCTTTTGAGTAATGTGCCTGCGAGTGGTCGTATCGGGCGAGGTTAAGCCGGGGGAGGCGGAGCCGGAGGGAAACCGAGTCTGAAGAGGGCGAAAGAGTCCGATGCGATCGACCCGAAGCCAGGTGAGCTACCCATGTCCAGGGTGAAGGTGGGGTAAGACCCACTGGAGGCCCGAACCGGTGGACAGTAAAAAGTCTTCGGATGAGGTGTGGGTAGGAGTGAAAAGCTAACCGAACCTGGTGATAGCTGGTACTCTCCGAAACGTATTGAGGTACGGCCTCAGGGGGTCCCTTGCGGGGGTAGGGCGCTGGATGGGGTAGGGGAGCAATCTCCGAACTCAACCAAACTGCGAATACCGCAAGGAATAACCTGGGAGACAGCCCGTGGGGGATAAGCTCCACGGACGAGAGGGAAACAACCCAGACCGACGGCTAAGGTCCCGAAGAGATCGCTTAGTGTGCAAGGAAGTGGTGTGTCCGAGACAGCTGGGAGGTTGGCTTAGAAGCAGCCATCCTTGAAAGAGTGCGTAACAGCTCACCAGTTAAGACAGGCTGCGCCGAAGATAGAGGGGGCTGAAGCGATTCACCGAAGCCGCGGAATGCGAAAGCATTGGTAGGAGAGCATTGCGCCGAGGGAGAAAGCCGGACTGCGAAGGCGGCTGGACGGAGCGCAAGGGAGGATGCAGGCATGAGTAACGAGAAGACGGTGAGAATCCGTCTCCCCGAAAGCCTAAGGGTACCTGGGGAAGGGTCGTCCACCCAGGGTAAGCCGGACCTAAGGGGAACCCGAAAGGGGTAACCGATGGGAAGCCGGTAAAGATTCCGGCGCCAGGCGTCCGGGAGGTACGAGCGGGGACACAGGAGGATAGGCTCTGCGAAGAAATGGGAAATTCGTCCAAGCCTCGAGCTGTAGAAGCGCGTAGGGAAGGCCGCGCGCGGAGGTAAGGGGTGAAGGGGAGTCCATCGAAGGGTGGGCAACGGAGCTGAGTTCACACTGTCAAGAAAAGCCGCGCGTACCGGCGAACGGAAGCCTGACCGTTCTAAAAACCGACACAGGTAGGCTAGTTGAGAAGACTAAGGGGAGCGGGAGAACCTCCGCTAAGGAACTAGGCAAAATGGCCCCGTAACTTCGGGAGAAGGGGCGCTCCTGCGGGTTAAGAGCTAGCGGGAGCTGCAAAGACCAGGCTCTGGCGACTGTTTACCAAAAACACAGGACTCTGCGAACACGATGAGTGGACGTATAGGGTCTGACGCCTGCCCAGTGCTGGAAGGTTAAGGGGAGTGGTCAGCGCGAGCGAAGCTACGAACCGAAGCCCCAGTAAACGGCGGCCGTAACTATAACGGTCCTAAGGTAGCGAAATTCCTTGTCGGGCAAGTTCCGACCTGCATGAATGGCGTAACGATCGGAGCACTGTCTCAGCGGAGGGCCCGGTGAAATTCCAATCTTGGTGAAGATGCCAAGTTACCCGCGATTAGACGGCAAGACCCCATGAAGCTTTACTGTATCCTAATATGGTATAGTGGTGGAAGGCGTACAGGATAGGTGGGAGGCAGCGAACGCAGCGCGTCAGCGCTGCGGGAGCCGACGGTGGGATACCACCCTCCTTCCAGCGTTATACTAACCGAGGTAGGTGGAGAGCCTATCAGGGACAGTGTTAGGGGGGCAGTTTGACTGGGGCGGTCGCCTCCAAAAAGGTAACGGAGGCGCGCGAAGGTGGGCTCAGGCTGGTTGGGAATCAGCTGGCGAGTGCAAGGGCAAAAGCCCGCCTGACAGTGAGAGAGACATCTCGAGCTGAGACGAAAGTCGGTCCTAATGACCAGGTGGTGCTGTGTGGAAAGGCCATCGCTCAACGGACAAAAGCTACTCTGGGGATAACAGGCTGATACCGTCCGAGAGTCCATATCGACGACGGTGTTTGGCACCTCGATGTCGGCTCATCGCATCCTGGGGCTGTAGTCGGTCCCAAGGGTTGGGCTGTCCGCCCATTAAAGCGGTACGTGAGCTGGGTTCAGAACGTCGTAAGACAGTTCGGTCCCTATCTGTCGCGGGCGCAGGATACTTGAGAAGGCTTCTCCCCAGTACGAGAGGACCGGGAGGAGTGGACCGCTGGTGAACCAGTTGTGCTACCAAGCGCATAAGCTGGGTATCTAAGTCCATGAGTGATAAGCGCTGAAAGCATCTAAGCGCGAAACATGCTTCAAGATGAGGTATCCCATCGAAAGAGTAAGGGCCGTTCGAGAACAGGACGTAGATAGGCCGCAGGTGGAAGCGGCGCGAGCCGTGCAGCCGAGCGGTACTAATCGCCCGAGGCCTTGACCTTCTTTCTTCTGAGGTTACGTGTTGTGAGAGACACG
>Ga0255345_1003926_pt1 | contig 16839 bp, 19 predicted proteins | sample wastewater_treat_6_FD_192415 | JGI IMG/M metagenome (GOLD analysis project Ga0255345, IMG submission 192415) | Wastewater microbial communities from Lulu Island WWTP, Vancouver, Canada - plant20 | ecosystem: Engineered > WWTP > Wastewater > Unclassified | place: Canada: Vancouver, British... | reverse complement strand
CGCTACAGTCCCCAATCATCCCCTGGCCAAAGCCTTGGCCAAACTAATCCAGCAGGGCGTAACGCGCTAAGAATCAGCCCTGATCCTTCAGCCGCCGCCCATAGCGCAGGATTTTCCAGCCCTTGGTGAATAGGCGAACGAAAAATGGCGGACAGTCACCGACGTGACTAATGACCAGCGGGCGATTCACATACAGAAAATCCGTCTTTTCGCTCATTCGTTTCCAGAGGTCATAGTCATCAAAATAGTCGTTGGGATCCCAGCCCCCAACCTCGTCAATCAAAGCCCTGGTGTGAATGACATTGGCCGTATTGATGAAATTATAGCGCTGTAATTTCTCGCGGTCCCAACGGTGCAGCCATCCCTGAAATGGGTTCCCAAAAATTCGTCGGCCGGTTTTCTTGTCCCGATACTGACAGCGGCAATAAAAAACCTGCTGCTCCGGATGCTTGGCCACGGCACCCATCATCACGCGCAAAAAATCGGGATGATACTCGTCGTCATCGTCGAGATAGGCGATGTAAGGCGCGCGGGCCATTTCAAAAACTCCGTGGTTTTTCGCGATGGCTCCATGTGACCCCGGCGGCGATTTGACCGGCAGATTGTAAAAACGCAGGCGGGGGTCACCGAAAGATGCCACAACAGCTTCGCTGTCGTCGGGCGTGCAGTCCCCAACAACACACATCTCCCAGTTATCAAAATCGCGTTGCGCGCGCACGGACTCAATAGCCCGTCGGAGCACCGCGGAGCGATTATAGGTACTGGTGATAATGCTGACTTCTGGAAACGTCATATGCTATCGCCGACAAACCCCATGCCTTCGCGCAAGCGACCTTAAAATACAAAACCTGCCGAAGCCAAGCGCCGCCCCAATTCGTCCAGAACGCGGTCATCATCGGCGCGGTTCGCGGACTCAAAGGTGGCGCCGAAGCGCAAAAATGCGCCCGCGTCATCCCAGGGCACCGTCGAGATGCAATGCTCGGTGATGAGATATTGCGAGGCTTCCTCAGCATTGGCAAACACCCGGCCCGAAGTCGTCCCCTTGGGGGCGGGCACATAAAGATAGAATGTGCCGCCAGGCATTTTTGCCTTAAAGCCAGCCGCTTTGAGCACCCGAACCATCTTGCGCAAGCGACGCTGATAGTGAGCGCGGATTTTCTCGGAGGAAGCCTTGTCGGCAATGCCGGCGCAGGCGGCAATCTGAATCGCCTTGAACTGGCCGCTGTCAATGTTGTCCTTCACTTCAGCAATAGCCGCCACAACAGGGGCGGAGCCCGCCACAAACCCCAGGCGCCAACCGGTCATGTTGTAGCTCTTGCTCATGGAGTGAAGCTCAACCGCGGCCTCCTTGCCGCCGGGACGGGACAAAATCGAAAGCCGCTCGCGACCATAAATCAACGTGGCATAAGCCGCATCCTGCACAATCAGGATGTTGTGCCGTTTCGCAAACGCAATCAGCTCGTCAAAAAACTCAACGGTCGCCGCCGCGCCCGTCGGATTGTTGGGATAATTCACATAAAACAACTTCACGCGCGACAGGTCGGTCTGCTCCAACGCCTTCAAATCCGGGAAGAAATTATTCTTGGCAAGCAGCGGGACCGGAATCACGGTTCCTCCCAAATACTTGGTATGCGTGGCCATGACGGGATAACCCGGAATGGTAGCCAGCAAGGCATCGCCCGGATTCACGAAGCAAAACGGAATCATCGCCAGCGCCGGCTTGGAACCAATCGTGTGGTTGATTTCCGTTGCCGGGTCTAAATCGGTGACGCCAAAAAAGTCGGCCATATATTTGGCCGCGGCGACCCTGAATTCCGCGATGCCGTTGTCGGCATATCCCCGGTTGGCGGGATCATCCACGGCCTTTTTCAGGGCCTGTCGAATGGCGCGCGGTGCCATTTGATCGGGCTCGCCCACGCCGAAATCGAGCATTTCCACGTCCGGATGGGCTTCACGCGCGGCGCGTTTGGCGCGTTTGATTTTTTCAAATTTATAGATGGCCGTGCTTTTCCCGAATTGGGCGCCGCCGATACGTTCCGCAAATAAACTCTGAATATCCATGGTACTCCTTCGTCTTTACAATCGCTCTGATTATTCATGGTGGCGGCTTTTTGTCCACCCTTTCCAACAAACGCCCCCAACCAAACGCGGAAAAGGCTAGTATGTATAGCCAATGGAAAAGCTGAAGCGACCGGAATCCTTGAGCATGTCATCCGTCGTCAGCGGCCAGGCATAGTCGAGCTGAATCGGAAATTGCGGAAAGTCAAACCGCACGCCTAAGCCATATCCATCGCACACCACGCCATCGCCCACCGCCGGCATGGTTTCATCTTTTTCAAAGATATCCTGCCAGACAACACCCACATCATAGAAGAGCGCGAAACGGACTTTATCCACAATGGGCAAGGTATATTCCACGCTTCCGTACAAAGCGGAACGGCCGCCGAGAGGCTCCTTGTTCGCATCCTTGGGACCCACTTTGCGGTATTGGAACGCGCGCACGGTGCGCGGCCCGCCCATGAACAGGCGGTCGAAAATCGGCACTCTATCGGAACTGCCGTATTCCTGAATCATGGAGCCCCACCCGCGGAAATTCAGCACATGCCCAAACCAAAGCGGGAAATACTGGGAGCCGCGCAGGGAGAACTGGTAGGTATCGGTATCCCCGCCAAAAGGGCCGCCGGATAAGGTGGCGCTGGCCGATCCCCGGAAACCGCGGCTGGCCACAAACGTGCTGTTGCGGGTGTCGCGAATGATTTCCATGGTACCATAGCTTTTGAGCCGTCCGCCCCCTTCAGCCTTGATTAAATCACTGGCTTCCTCCGCGACATTGCGAATATCAATATCCTCCAAGCCATAAATCCAGTTAATGCGATTAAAGGCAAAGAACGGCCTGCCCAACGTCAAAGAGCCACCGGTATTCACCTGGTCATACTCATCGCTATAGTAGCGAGCATCGCGCCGGAACAAGTCCAGCCCCAGCGAAAGCCGCCGGTTCAGGAACCAAGGCTCAATCAATGACATTTCCAAGTCGGTGCGCTCGCGACCGCCTTGAGCCCGCAAGCGCAACTTTTGGCCGCCACCCTTGGGCGGCCAGGCAAACAAATCAAAGTTTCCTTCCGTCAATTCGACAAAACCGATGATGTTGTCCACGCTGGAGATTCCGGCCCCGATCATAAATTGCCCGGTCCGCTGTTCTTCAACATCAAAGATTAAATTAAAGCGATTGGAAACGATGGTGTCTTCCGGATAGACATTGACAAACGAAAAATAGTTGAGGTTGCGCACCCGGTTTTCACTCGCGCGCACCTTGACTTCGTTAAAAACTTCACCGGGGACAACGCTGATTTCCCGGCGAATGACCTTGTCCTTGGTTTGGGCGTTGCCGCGAATGGCCACACTTTGGATATAGGCCAATGTGCCTTCGGCCACATCGTAATGAACATGGGCCAAAGCCTGGGTTGTATCCAGCACCAAACGCGGCTCCACACGGGTTTTGAGATAACCGCGGGCCCCATAAAAATCGCGGATATTTTGCGCGCTTCGCGTGATGCTGCTCAAGGCTGCGCGACTGCCGGCTGCCGCTATGACACCCCGCGTAACTTCATTGCTGGGGAACAGCGCCAGACCCGCAACCTGCCAACTGCCCACCTGATAAAGCGGACCTTCGGCAACCGTAAAGGTAATGTCAATTTTCTTGTGGCTGACATACTGAAAAACGGGTTCGCTGACAGTGGCCCCCAGATAGCCGCGATCCATGAACGCGCCGCGAATGATTTCGCGGTCGGCCAGCACACTGGCCGGCTCATAAATGCCATCGTTGTTAATCCAGGACAGCCACGAGGACTGCTTCTGCGTCATCAATTTCAAAAGTTCCCGGCGCGGGATATGTTGCCGCCCTTGAAACCGAATGTAACGCACCACGGCGCGCCGCCCTTCCTCGACACGCAATTCGACATCAGAGAATTCCGGATTCCCCGCAACCGGGGTGATGGTCCACGTCACTTTGGCTTCTGGAAAATAATCTTTGCGATAGCTCTCGCGAACCTTCTGGGCTTTCTGGCCGAGCAAGGCGCTGTCCACCCGGTCGCCGGAGCCAATTTCCATAAGATTGCGGACTTTTTTATTGCCGAGATATTCCGCGCCGGAAACCGTGAGCGTGCGGATTTTTGGGCGACCAGCCACGCGGTAGAATAGAATCAATTCCCCATCCGCCGCCGGTTGCAGACGAGCTTCCGCATAGGAAAAAGGCCCCGCGCGCTGCAAGGAGCGAATATCTTCGGAGAGCGCCGCGCGGTCCAATTCCTGGCCGACCCGTGCGCTGACGTGCGCCAAAACCTGTTCGGCGCTGACCGGAACATCGCCAATCGCCTCCACCCGAATGTCGCGCAACGGGGCCGCCCATGCACCAGTGATGGCCACGGCCCATACGGACAGAATCAACAGCGATTGTCGCCGCTTGTGGAAACCGTTATTCATTCTTCGATGGCCGCATCCACGCCGCCGTCAATACGGTTGCTGAAACGGGTATAATCGCCATCAAAGTCTAATTTGACTTCTCCGGTAGGGCCATTTCGGTGCTTGGCAATGTTGACAATCGCCAGCCGCTTATCCTCGAAATGCTCGTCATCCTTGTACAGGCTCGGACGACGAAGCAACATGACCACGTCCGCATCCTGCTCAATGGCGCCGGAGTCGCGAAGGTCCGACAATTTGGGAACAGCCGTTTTTTCGCGCGTTTCCGGGGCACGGCTTAATTGGCTCAAAACCAACACCGGTATCTTCAACTCCTTGGCCATCCCTTTGAGCGCCTGGGAAATCGCGGCTGTTTCGCGCTGGCGGCTGTCGGGCGATGAAAATTTGCTGTAATTCATCATCTGCAGATAGTCCACAACAATGAGCTGAATATCATACTTGCGTTTGAGCCGGCGCGCACGCGCACGCAAGTCCATGGCTTCCAATCCCATGGTATCGTCCACATAAATGGGCGCATTGCGCAGCGTATCGGCGGCGCTCATCAACTGTCCATGCTCCTGCGGACCAACACGTCCGGAGGATAATGATTGCGCCGAGACTCGCGCATGACCGCAAATCATGCGACGCACCAAAGATTCCGCCGACATTTCCAAACTAAATACAGCCACGGGGCGCGGCTCCTGACGCCGCGCGCCAAGGGCCACATTTTCGGCGATATTGAGCGCTAAGGACGTTTTTCCCATGGAAGGACGCGCAGCCAAAATAATCAAGTCGGAAGGCTGCATGCCCAAAAGAATGCGGTCAATATCCTCAAAGCCTGTTGAAATGCCGGTGATACCTTTCTTTTCACTTAACAGGCGATCTATTTCCCCCATTTCATTCTTAATCAACTCGGGCCAGCTCCGCTCCGCGGAAATGCGCCGTTCACTCAGCGCAAAAAAACTGGATTCGGTCTCACCCAACAGCGTATCGGCGTCTAAATCGCTTTGATAGCACTTTTCCGTAACTTCCCGGGCTGTGTTAATGATGGAGCGGACCAGATGGTTCTCATAAACCCGCTGAATGTAATATTCCGCGTGAGCGGTGGTCGGGGTGCCGTCAATGAGCCGGGCAAGCTCCTCCTCGCCGCCCACTGTTTCCAACTGGCCCTGCTCACGCAGGCGTTCAGCAACCGTGACAAAATCAACCGGACGACGCCGATTGTGAAGCTCAAGCATCACCCCAAACAGAGTTTGGTGACTTTGAATATAAAACGAGTCCGGCTGAATTTGGCGCTGTACACAAAGGTCCAGCACGCGCACCGCATCTTGCAAGACGCAACCAAGTACCGCCCGTTCAGCTTCTTCGCTGTGTGGAGGGATTCGTTCCCCAGCCCGAACAGGCCCCCCCCCCGCCGATTCTCCCACCCGCACCATGACCGCTCCTTTCCTTTATTCTGCGTCGGACTCGACCGCCGTCTTTTCTGCAACTACCTTGATTTTTAGAACACCACGCACTTCGGGATGAAGATGCAGGTGCGCCTCGTGATCGCCCAAACTCTTGAACGGCTCGTACATCGCCAATTGCTTCTTTTGCAATTCAATGCCGTTGGCGGCCAATTGCGCCAGAACATCGGCGGGCGAAACCGAACCAAACAGACGCCCTTCGGGATTCGCCTTGACCGTACATGTGATGGTCATCTGTTCCAGTTTCTGCAAGAGAGCCTGAGCCTCTTCCTTTTCCTGCGCCAGACGCAACGCGGCCTCGGCGCGTTTCTTTTCGATTAAGCGCTTGGTTCCGGGCGACATCGTCACCGCCAGCTTTTTGGGGAACAGGAAATTCCGGGCATAGCCGGAGCGAACGCGGCAAGCGTCGCCGGAACGGCCCAAGTCTTCGACATCCGCCAACAAAATGACTTCAATGGATTTACCCATGGTACACCAATCCCTTCCGTCGCCTTACGGCAACAATCCCATGACTCGTACCCGCCGAATGGCGCGCTTCACCTGACGCTGCTGCTGGGCATTGGCTCCGGTCAGGCGGGCCGGCAGAATTTTGCCGCGCTCGGTCATGAACTTGCGCAAAAACTCATAATCACGGTAATCCACCTGTTGATCGGCCTTCAAGAGGCGCGCGCGTGAACGCACGTCTTCCGTTCGGGCCTCACGGCGGGGTTTTCTCTTCGCTGTTTTCTTCATATTCGGCTTACTCCATTATTAAAAGGGAACGTCATCATCCACGTCGGACTGTGACAAAGGCTCCTTGAACGACGATGGCTCGGAGGCGGACGCCGCATCGCGCCGGTCGCCGTCGCGGCTGCCACCCTCGCGGCGGCTGCTCAAAAACTGCACGCGTTCCGCGCGAACTTTCAGGCGTGAGCGCTTTTCCTTGGTTTCCCGGTCTTCCCAGGTATCCAATTGCAAACGGCCTTCGATAAAGACCGGAGACCCTTTGGACAGATACTGCTGGCAGATTTCCGCCTGACGATCCCAGACATCCACATCCAGAAATACCGCTCGCTCCACCCGTTCGCCGCTCTTGCTTTGGTACGATTCATTCACCGCAACGCGCAACGTGGACACCGCCACGCCCGTTGAGGTGCGGCGAACTTCGGGGTCCTGCACAAGGTTCCCAATCAACATCACTTTATTCAGAGACGCCATCGTCTTCCTCCTCTTCTTCCTCCACCTTCGCCATCTCCTGCTTGGGCGCCAACGGGGCAGACGGAACGGGCGGAGCCGTCACGACCTGCACACGAAACACCCGTTCATCCAATTTCAAGCGAGCCAGAAGGGGCGCGACTTTGTCGCCCGCCAACTCGAAAGCCATCAGACCGTAGTGGCCGCTCAACTGTTTTTGCAACGGACGAGCAAACTCGCGCTTGCCCAGCCGCGTAGTGCTGCTGACGCTGCCGTCGAGCCTTTGAATTTCCGACTCTACGGCGGCCACTGCTGTTTCCCAGTCCGTATCCTTCAGGTCTTCCCGAAAGATGATCAATGCCTCGTATTTATTCACCTCATGCCTCCTCAATTGAACTCGTTCATCGCGTGACCCATGCCGTGGGTCAGAATGCATTCTAACGCATCCGCGGCTCGCGTGGCCATTTCCGCCAACGTTTTCCGCTCCGCGGCATTCATCCGCTCCAATACATGTTCCGTCAAACTTTGTCCGTCCTTTTGTTCTCCAACTCCGACCCGTATCCGGGCAAATTCTTCCGTTCCAAGGGCGGCGATTACGGATTTTAACCCGTTATGCCCGCCGGCGCTCCCATGCGCCCGGATTCTCAACCGGCCAACCGGCAGATTGATATCATCCGTCACGACAATCAAGTCTTTTGCGGTCATGCCCGCCGGCCGCATCAAGGCGGGCAGCACGGTGCCGCTCAAATTCATGTATGTCGTTGGCTTCACCAACAGCAACGAGCCGGCGCCTTCCAGCGCGGCCTTAGCCGTCTGGACCGGGCGTCGCCACGAACGCCGAAAAACGACGTTGCGGCGACGGGCGAACTCGTCCAGAACCAGCCATCCGGCATTATGCCGCGTATGCTCATAGTTCCGTCCAGGATTACCCAAGCCCATCACCAGCCACATGTGCTCAATCCGTCAGTCACCACCAATGGTTTACTTCTTTTCCTTCTTCTCCGGGGCCTCCTTGCCCTTCTCCGAAGCGCCCTCGGCGCCCTCTTCATCCTTCTTCTCGCTCAACACTTCCGGGCCGGCCGCCGCAGCAGCGGCATCCGCCGCCTCCGCAGCTTCCTCTTCTTCCTCCGACCGCGGCGCGGCAATGGCAACAACCACCTGTTCGGGATCGCCCATCACCTTGAGCTTCTGCTCATCAACCACCACATCATGCACGCGCAAGGTCTTGCCCACACGCAGTTCGCTGACATCCAACTCAATCTCTTCAACCAGGTCGCCCGGCAGACAGGTCACCTGCAAGCTGCGCAACACGTGCTCGAGAATGCCGCCCTCCTGAACCACACCAACCGGATCGCCCACCAGCTTGATCGGCACTTCAATATGAATCTTGCGGGTCATGGAAATCTCATAGAAATCCACGTGAATGATCCGCCCGGTGATGGGATGGTGCTGAATCGCCTTCAGCATCACCTTATACGGCTTCTCCGTGCCTTCCACGGTCAGGTCCAGAATCATGTTTTCGCTGCGATGCGCTCGCAGCATCATGACAAAATCATGCTCGTTGATTGTAATGCTCAACCCGGGACGGCCTTCGCCATAGACAACCGCCGGGAAAAAGCCCGTGCGCCGCAGGCGCCCGGCCTCGCCACTGCCGCGGGGGGTGCGAAGTTGGGCAATCAATTTCGTTTCTTTCATGGTGTTCTCCCTTGATGAATCTCAAACAGCGTGGAGATGGGTTCATCTCCATAGATACATTTAATCGCGTCGCCGAGCATGTCCGCCACCGTCAAAACCGTGGCCGGATACCCGCCCCAATCCGGCGCCGGAATGGAATCGGTCGTCACAATCTCCTCAATCGGCGAATCCTTCAGGCGTTCGATGCCCAGCGGGGTAATCGGACAGTGGCTCACGGCCGCCCGAATGGAGCGTGCGCCATGCTCTTTAGCCAGCTTGGCCGCCGCGCACAATGTGCCGGCCGTGGTCGTCATGTCGTCGGTCAAAACGCAATCCTTGCCGTCCACGTTCCCAACCAGTTCCAGCGCCTCGACCTCGGTGGCACTGGTGCGATGCTTGCCCGCCAGCGCCAAGCCGGAGCCAAGCAATTGGGCATAAGAATAGGCCATTTTCAGGCTTCCCGGGTCCGGGGCCACCACCACGCGGCGATCCGATGGCGCCTGCTCCCGCAGATAACGCACCAGCAACGGCGCGGCATACAAATGATCCACCGGAATATCGAAAAAGCCCTGAATCTGCGGCGAGTGCAAGTCCACGGTCAACACTCGGTTCACCCCGGCCGCCACCAGCAAATTTGCCATTAACTTGGCGGAAATGGGCACGCGCGAGCGCTCCTTTCGGTCTTGCCGCGCATAGGAAAAAAAAGGAATCACAGCAGTAACCCGCTGCGCCGAGGCCCGCCGCGCCGCATCCGCCATCAGGAAAAGCTCCATCAGGTACTCGTTCGGTTGCAAGGCCGTCGGCTGCACCAAAAAGACATCACGCCCCCGCACGGTTTCCTCGAAGGTCACATAAATTTCGCCATCGGGGAAACGACCAAGCGTCGCCGCACTCAAAGGAACGCCCACACGCGCGGCAATCTTGGTTGCCAGCGCGCGGTTCGCACTTCCCGAAAAAATTTTAATGTGATTACTCATAATTCCTGTTCCTGGTGGCCTTGTCCCCCCGGTGCGATGGTTGCCCGACTAGGATTTGAACCTAGACTATGGCCTCCAAAGGGCCGTGTGCTGCCATTACACCATCGGGCAATGCGTTCGATGGGCATTCCTCAATCGCGCATCAGCCATCCAATGGCGCTGTGCCCGACTGTGACAAAGACCAAGACCGGCCCGCCCAACGGACAGACCCGTACCAAAACTCGCGCACCTTACCCCCCACCCCGGAAAAAGTCAACCGCGGGATTTTGCCCGGTTCATCCGGCCATAACAGGCAACAATCCCGTGCCGCACAAACCAATGAATCATCGCCTGCGGCGAGAACCGCCCGGCGTCCTCCACCGCCGCGCGCCATTCCTCCGCGAACTGCTGCCGGTAATGCGTGCCGCTGATGGAGCCGGGGTGCCACTGAAAATCCGCCAGCGGCGGGCCGGGAATACGCACCCCCCCGCCCTGCCGCCACAAGCGCAACATCAAATCATAGTCCCACGCCGCCTTGAAATCCTTGCGCAGCCCCCCCCCCGCTGCCTCCAAAGCCGACCGCCGAAACCAGGACGCCGGCTGGGACACATAATTGATGCACTGAATCAAAAACCGGCAGGAAAACGGAAAACACATCTTCTTCACCAGCGTTGGAAAGCCGCGAATCACCCGCCCCCGCTCATCCACAATCCGGCAATGCCCGAAGAAAAACGATTTCTTCGGTCGCGCCTTGGCCACGGCCAGCACCCGCGCCAGCGCGCCGGGATGATACATGTCATCCGCGTTCAGCCACCCGATGATATCGCCAGTCGCCAGACGAAAGCCCTTGTTGAGCGCATCCGCCGGCCCGCGGTCCTTCTCGCAGATAATCGCCTTCATGCGCGTGCGCCGGGCCCAGGCAATCGAAAACGACCCGTCCGTGCTTCCCCCGTCCACCAGAATATATTCCAGCTCATCCCCCTCGGGCAGTTGCTGATTCAAAACGCTATCCATCGCTCGCGCCAGCCACCGCGCGCCGTTGTAATTGGGCGTAATGATGGAAATCTTCATGATTCCCGCCGCAACAAAAAAATCACACCGCCGACGAGGGAATACACCAAGGTAATCAAAACATACACCAGCGCCATCGCCAGCGCCTCCTCCCGCGTGGCCCCGCCCTGAACAAAAAAGAAAACATACAGGCTGTCACGCACCCCAATGCCGAAAATGGAAATAGGCAGCGCCTCGCCCAATGTAATCAGCGGAACAAAAATGCAGAAAAAGATAAAAGGCACCGACCAATTCAGCGCCTGTGAAATCAAAAATATCGTGGTGATGGCAATCATCTGGAAAACCAGCGACAGCACAAAAACCACCGCAACCAGCTTCCGGTCGGCGTGGTACCCCGCCAGCGAATCCAAAAAGCGCGACAAAAACGCATCCAGCCTGCGCGCGCGATTCAAGCGCAGGAAATTCCAAACCGCCATCAGCCAGGTGCGCTGAATCACGGCAAACACCAGCGCACCCATCAGCACAAAAACCACCACCGGCAAAAACAAAATGCGCGGGTCCGGCAATCGCGCCCAGCCAATCGCCGTGAACAGCAAACCCCAAAGCGCCAGCGCCAGAAAACCCATCAACCGCTCCGCAAACACCGCGGCAAAACTTTTCGCCCCCGCATGGGCCCGCCGCCCCACATCCACCACCCGATACGCATCACCGCCGATGCTCGACGGCAAAAACAAATTAAAAAACGTCCCAATCAAATGACTGCAAATCAGCGACCCCAACGACATCCGGATGCCATCCGCCCGCAACAGAAGCCCCCACTTCCAGGAGTTGAGCACGGTATTCACAAACAAAAGCACATAAATAATCGGCAACCATCCCCATTGCAGCCCCGCCAGCGCCGCGCGAAAATCCGCGAAATCCACCTTGCGATACAGCAAAGCCAGCAGGCCCGCCATCACCGCCAGTTTCGCCAGCAACCCCAGTTGCTTTTTCATTCGGCGGGCTTTCGGGTCTTGACCACGCGCGCCGGCACGCCAACGGCAATGGAATTCGCCGGCACAGGCCGATTCACCACCGCGCCGGCGCCAATCACGCTGCGCTCGCCAATCGTGCCCCCATCCAGCACCTTGACCCCCGCCCCCAGCCAGCAATCCTCGCCAATCTCCAGCGGCCCCTGCGTGCACGTTCCCGCCTGAAACGCCAGCGGCGTTGCGTCCTCCAAATCATACTCCCCGCCGCTCAACACATACACAAACGACGCCACCACGCTATTCGGCTTCATGGTCAGCCGGTTGGAAGAAAACAAAATGCAGTTGGCGGAAATGCTGACGTTGTCCCCAATCTCAATGTCGCCATTTTTGCAATAAATCAGCGTGTTGCGCCCCACATACACCCGCTCGCCCAGCACAATGCCGGCATTGCTCGTGCCCTTGGCATCCACCATGCAGCCGTCATCCAGCACCACGCCATCCCCCAGCACAATTTTATGCGGATGACGAATCGTGATGTTCTTCCCGAAAACCACCTTGCGCCCGCAACTCTTAAAAAGCGCCGGATACAACTTCATCCGCAAATACAGCCCCAGCGCCCCGCCCAGCCCGCCGAAAAGCGTGAACAGAATTTCCGCCCAAATCACGCGCCCCAAACTCATGTCGCCGTACATCAACGCCCGATACGCCCCCGCCGGCGAGCCCCTCGTCACCTCTTTAACCTTATATTCCGTCGCGCCCGCCATGCTCACCTCCACCTAACCGTTCGGAAAAAAGCGCCGATGCCAGATGGCGATATTCATCAAGCCCCACAGCACATGATTGTGGTTGTGCGTCATGGCCAGATGTTCCGCAATCAACTCATCCACAAACGGCAAACTGAAATCCTCGCGAATCAGCGGCGAGTCATGCAACAGCGTAACCATGAAATCCTTCAATTGCGTCCGTAGCAGATTCTTCACCGGCAGGCTGTATCCCTGCTTGCCGCGCCAGATAATTTCCTTCGGCAAAATACCCTCCAGCGCCAGCCGGAAAATATACTTCGTCGTCAGCCCCCGCAGCTTCAAATGGCCCGGCACAGTCCCCATGAACTCCACCAGCCGGTGATCCAGCAACGGCACGCGAATATCCAGCCCCGACGCCAGACTGAGCTTGTTCGCCTTCATCAGCACGCCGTCCGTCATCATGAAACGCGTATCCAAATACGCCTGACGATTCACCACATCATCCGTCCGGCACCGCTCATTCGCCGCGCGCACCGGCGCAAAAGGATCAAACGTCACCCGCGCGCGATACGAATCCGAGAACAGGTTCTCCTCAAAACGCGCATTCATGAAATACTGCCAGCGCAAATGCAACGCCTCCTCCGGCAGCAACGCACCCTCCACGAAGCGCTTAAACATATTCACCGGCCCCTTCTTCTCCGGCCGGTCCTTCAGCCCCATCGCCCACTTGCCCAGCCAGTTGTGCCGCACCCGCTTCGGCAGAATATTCAGCGCCGAAGCCAGCCGCGCCGCCTTGTAGCGGTCGTAACCCGCGAACACCTCATCCCCGCCCTCGCCGCTCAAACAAACCGAAACATACGACTTCGCCTGCTGACAAAGCATCATCAGCGGAATCGCCGAAAGGTCCGTCATCGGCTCATCCAAATGCCAGATGGACTTCTCAATGGACGCCTCATCCATCTCGTCAATAATCAGCACCTGATGATCCGTGTCAAAATGATCCGCCACCGTCTTCGCATAATCCAATTCGCTGAACGTTTTATCCGGGAAGCCAATCGTGAACGTCTTCACCCGCCCGTTCCCGTGCTTGTGCATCATCGCCACCAGCGTACTGGAATCAAGCCCCCCCGACAAAAACGCCCCCAGCGGCACATCCGCCACCATCTGCATCCGCACCGCGTCATCAATCAGCGCGCGAATCCGCTCCACCACCGCCCCCACCGGCCGCTCCGGATGCTGGACCGACATATCCAAATCCCAGTACGACTCCACCCTCAACTGCCCGCCTTCCAGCACCGCCCAATGCCCCGCCGGAACCTTATACACATCCACAAACGCCGTTTCCGGCGCCGGAATAAACTCAAACCCCAAATACGTGTACAACGCCGCGTGATTCACCCGACGCTCCACCTCCGGCGCCTCCAAAATCGCCTTAATCTCCGACCCGAACGCCAGCCGCCCATCCTTGAAATAATAGTATAAAGGCTGAATCCCAATCCGGTCGCGCACCAGCCACAACCGCTTCCTCGGAATATCCCACAACCCGATGGCAAACGACCCAATCAGCTTGTGCACCACCTCAAAGCCCCACTCCTCATAGCCATGCACAATCACCTCGGCATCCGAATGACTCCGAAAGCGATGCCCCTTCCCCTCCAGCTCCACCCGCAACTCCGCGAAATTAAAAATGGTGCCGCTGCTCACCACCTGCACCGACCCATCCTCATTCCCCATCGGCTGTTGCGCCGCCGCCGACAAATCAATCACCCCCAGCCGCCGATGCGCCAGCGTCACAAACTCATCGCACCAAACGCCCTCCTGGTCCGGCCCCCGATGCGCCAACACGCCCGCCATACGCCGCCCCAGCTCCGGGTCCCGCCAATTAAATCCGCAAATACCACTCATAAACGTCCATCCAAAAAATGTTTTTCCACCCGGCAGTATTGCAGGAACGCCCCCGCCTGAAAAGCGAAAGATAACCCCGCCCCCACCCGCCCCCCTCGCAGCCCAGTCGCCCCATAAAACTTTTCCATACCGTGGAATTTATTTTTCCATAGTATGGAAAATCTCAAAATAAACTTTCCATACCGTGGAAAAAGAAGCGCCGGTTTTTCCACACCGTGGAAAAACCGGCGCCAAGCAAAACGCGATGGCGATTAATTCGCCGGCGTGACGGACATCCCCTTCTCCGCGCCCTCCACAGGCGTGCAGTAGGCGATTTTCTCCTTGGCCTCGGTCACCGTAGCCACGCCCACCGTCGTCATTTCCACATCCAGCACTTCGCCGGTATCCGGGTCCACCAACTCCTCGGCGCTGCCGATGTTAAACTTCTGTCCCACACTCACGCCCTCACGCGTGCCGCGGTTGATGACCAGCTTGTCCCCGCTCACGAGCATGACGCTGCCCGTCCAGGGAATGCTCTCCAACTGCTTCTGCAAAAATTCCACAGCCTGCACCACCGCATCCTCGCAAGCCTTGCCCACATTGTCCTTGCGGAACCCCTCCAAGTCGCCGCCAAGCCCGCCCAGCGCGCCGCCATGATAGCCCACGCCCAATCCACGGCGACCGGCCACGCCAACCACCTTCTGGGACGCCTTCACTTGGCCCGTCGCGCTATCCACCAGATAAATGGTGATGTTCACTTCGGCCTTGCCGCCCGATCCACCCAGAGAAATACCCTTGAAGCTGAGCCCGCCGCGCCCACCCGTGGTCTCGTTCTGCACATGCGTCACCGAGCCGCGCACCAATAGCTGCGCGGGAGTCATGCGCCCCATTTGCGGAGCCTTCGCGCCGCCCGCCATGCGACCGCTGGCCGCCAAGTCCTGCTCCTGCATGGCCTCCTGCCGCATCTCGGAATCGCCCAGAACAATAAAGTTGCCGCTCTGCTGAAGCGCATCCGTCAGAATGGTGGCGAACCCGTCGCCCACATCCCACTGCCCGCTCCATCCAGACTCATTCGGGAATTTGCTGACCGTGATGGAATAGCGCAGATTGCCCTCGGCAAAAGCGCTGAACACACCCATCAACACCAACAGACACACCGCAACAAGCACATTAACCTTTGTTCGCATAACACATTCCTTTCTGTCCGCCCACGGCGAACGGGTAATTTCAATCGGCGCATAATATGCAACAGCCCGGCCCGAAATACAAGCGGTGGCATCAAGCATTCTCTCTCCCCCACCCAACCGCGCGAAAAAACCACCGCAAACCGGGAACAAAACCGGGAACAAAACATTGACACACCCCGGATAACAAGATAAACACCCCCCCGAATAAGAAAGGTATTTTCATCATGCAACCAACATATCGTCCATCCAAAATCAAACGCGCCCGCAAGCACGGCTTCCGCGCGCGCATGGCAACCGCGAATGGCCGCAAGGTCCTGAGTCGGCGACGCGCCAAAGGCCGCAAAGCGCTGACCGTCAGCAACCAGAAATAGCCGTCGGGGATTGGCGGGGCCTGCGCGCATGCACGCGGCCCCTCCTTTGTAATGTTGTGGCCTCCCTCCCGCGCAAAGCGCCCGGCTCCCCAGGCGCACCGGAAACACTAGGCCGCCGGCAGCGGTTGCGTCATCCGCGCCTTTTTGAAGAAGCCTATGCCCAAAACCAGCGCTGGCACGGACGCCACATGGTTCTATTTCTCCGCAGCGGGCCGGACGCCTCGCGCCGCTTGGGGGTCGTCGCCAGCCGCAAAGTAGGCCCCGCCGTGGACCGCAACCGCGCCAAACGCCGCCTGCGCGAAGCATTCCGCCGAAACCGCGCGCGCTTCACAATCGGCGCCGACGACATCGTCCTGGTCGCCCGCCGCTCCGCCGTAACCGCCCCGTGGCAAGCCCTCATCCAAGACCTCCTGCAGTTGGCCGCCCAAGCCGGATTATTGCCCCCCGCGCCATGAACCCGCTCGCCGCCATCCTTGCGTTTGGCATCCGAATCTACCAAAAGACATTTCGCCACATCTTCGGCGCCTGCTGCCGCTTCGAGCCTTCCTGCTCCAATTATATGCTGGAAGCCATCCGCGCCCATGGAGTATGCTACGGCGTTTTTTTAGGGCTGCGGCGAATTTTGCGCTGTCACCCCTGGAATCCGGGCGGACATGACCCCGTCCCGCCCCCGAAGAACAATTTGATTGGAAAGTAAAAGATGAAGAAACAAGACCTGCTTCCCGTTGTCATCATATTTGCCCTGATTTTGGCCTACCCGGAAATTGACCGGCGCTTGGTCCGCAAAATTTTCCCCGGCAAACCCGTGCCAACCCGCGTAAGCGAACAGGCCCCCGACCGCTCCACACCGGAAGACGCCGCCTTTGCCGCCACCGAAGACACCTCGCCTTCCCCCACCGCGGCCACGCAACCCACAACGGAAGCCCCCCAAGCCGCCCCAGTCGCGGC
>Ga0255345_1003921_pt1 | contig 16862 bp, 15 predicted proteins | sample wastewater_treat_6_FD_192415 | JGI IMG/M metagenome (GOLD analysis project Ga0255345, IMG submission 192415) | Wastewater microbial communities from Lulu Island WWTP, Vancouver, Canada - plant20 | ecosystem: Engineered > WWTP > Wastewater > Unclassified | place: Canada: Vancouver, British... | reverse complement strand
ACCACAAATCACCTGTAGCTTGGAGCGCACTCGGGGATGCGCTTGCCCGTTCCGGATTGAAATGTACGACCGTTTTGCCCTTGCGCGGTGAAGGGCAAGGCGGGCTTCATTCCCATGAAGGTACCATCAAATGGGACGCCGTGTTCGTCTGCCGTAAGGGCAATCAGGTCTCTTGCGTAACGTCGGGAAAAACGGTGGTTTCGCGTACCACAATCAAACAGGCCAAACAGCAGGCATCCGCATACGCAAAAGATCTGGCTAAGACCAGACGGATCGGTTTCCGCGACCCGGACCGTTTAAACCTCGAACGCGCCATGATCGTGGCATCGGCTGTCTCAGGCCAGGAGAATAGCGATCTGCTGTCACTCCAGGGCGCGCTTGATCTTACGAAGGAACATGGGAGGCAGGTAAAACATGCCGAAACTCGATAAAGGGACGCTTGCCCTAACATTCAAGTTTGATTGTGACCGATTTCTTAGGTTCAGATTTGCCTCAGATGCAGAGAGGGCTACCCTCGGGATTGAGTCTGACACATACAAACGGCCCGGTATTGAACTTATCAAGGCGGCAGGCCGACGATGGGAAGCCGATAAATATCAGGACCTGATCGACATATCGCCACCTAACACCATCGAGTACGTTGAGCACACCGACGTTGATGATCTACTCGGTCGCAGGCCATTTGGCAAAGTCGAAAATCTGTTCAGCATTTTGCAGCGGGAGAACCTGCCGGTTGCAATCGTTGAAGGCGAATACGAAGTGCCATCAAGCATTACTCCCGGCCTCCAGCAGGCTTACGATACCTACGGACTGGAACCGGTAAAAGCACGGCCAGACATCATCTGGATTAGGCCTTACGGTACCGGCGCTCCGCTGATCGGCGACCCCGACCCGGCACCCGAATACGAGATTCATGTCATTGACGTGAAGATGGCTGCAGAACCGTCACTTCGCCACTTCACCGAAGTTACTTATTACGCGCTGTCCTTGGCAGCGGCTTTGGTTGAACATGGGTTGTCCGATCGGTATGGTGTCAGTGCAGAAGGATTCATTTGGCCAGGTAGCCATGACGCCAACGCATTCAGGAACTTGGTTAGGGATATCCAGGCAAAAGGGGAATCCGATCCGGTCACTTTGGCTCTGCTGGAGACACTGGTTCCAGTTCCCTACGAGGTCTACCAGGTTCATGTGAAACAGTTTTTTGAGGAACGACTTCTTCGGGTTCTAGGCCAAGCCCCAGGGGAATGTCCGTGGCATGTGGGACCCAAATGTCAGCTTTGCGATTACGTTCGTTACTGCCGACAGGATGCTGAGAATTCTGATCATCTCTCCCGCTTGCCATGGCTCAACCAGGGGCAGGCCGAGTTGATCCGCCAGAACGGAATTGCCACGACCAACGCACTCAGAAATGCCATTGTAGACAATACGCCCCAGTGGCAGGCAGCGGAATCAGCCAGCCATCAACTCCGTGCAGATGCATCTATCCTCGCGGTCAGGGCAGAAGCCCTCGCGACAGGCAAGCCCGTGCCCATTGACGGGCGCAAGTGTGCGCTCATGCCTGCGTGGAGCGATCAGAACATTTTCATCACGATCCATTTCGATCCGGGTTCTGGCATCACCTTCGCCATAGGTGCTGCCCGCGTCTACTTCCAGCCCGGAAGAACTCAGGGCGATCCACCGCAGACAGAGGAACATGTGTTTGTGGTGGATCGCGTGGATTCAATGAATCCCGAGACGGAACGGGCTCGCTTGGTGGAATTCATCACACTCGTCTCGGGATGGCTTGAGGATGTTTCCACTGCCAATGACGGCTTACCTGCAGATCAACGAGTCTCGTCCCACATCTTCTTTTGGGATCTGCTCGAAGTTCGTCAACTGCGTCGAGTATTCGAGAGGCACATGAACCATCCCGATGTCGTTGACCTCATCGAATTACTGATTCGACTCTTTCCCCCTGACCAAGTGCTTCCTGACCCTGACCTCTTCAAGTCTCAGCCGGGGACGATCGTCAAGGATGTCGTGCGCTTGCTACTTGGACTTCCGATCCCACACGACTACTCCATCTTCGAAACTGCAAATACACTTTTCCCGGTCAGGAATGAAAACGGTGATACATATGAGTTCCGACTGCCGTTCGGATTCACAACACCCATGAGTGATCAGATTCCGTTCGAACGCGCATATGAGCTATGGCAGGACACGATCTTTCTCCGGCACTTTGATTCCCGCTTCCCGAGCAATCCATGGCTATGGAGGAGGTACACGCGCGACGAGCTTTACGAAGGTATCAAGCATGCAACCAGTACTCACCTTCGCGCGCTTCAGCATGTGGTCCGAAGATTAAGAGAACATTATCGTGACCGACTTATCTTGCGCAAGGCTCCATTCCATGCAGCTCCCCCAGCGCAAACAAGAATTCCAGAACGTGCCCGGAGCCTAATCGCTTTTGAAAAGCTGAATGTGGCATGTCAAGAGATCGAGAATCGACAACGGCGAGCGCTTCCGGTTGAAGAGCGTGAAGCCCATTTCTTCTCAATACGCGGGCTTAGTCCAGCGATAGGCGCGGAGGTTGACGCCTGCATCGACAAGATAAGAGCAACTGATGCAAGGTTCGCTATTGCTGAGTTGCGGACGTTTGCCTTTGCCCCTACATCGCGAGATGCAAGGATCAATGATGGTGACTTCCTGCTGGCGTTATCGAACGAGGATGACGACATCGAACTTGATGTGCCGTGGCGGAACTATCTTGGGCTATCTTTTCCGGACGCCCAAACACTGCTCTCCACTGCAGGGCTTAATGACAACTGGATGGTCAATATATCCCTCGGAAGAATGCTTCAAGTTGAAGTTGTTCGTCTGGAGGCGATGCGGGAGCCTCCCTATTTGGTATTGAGACCTGGGCATAGTGGCTTATTCAGATTCGCTATCGACCAAGGGCTTCTTAATCTGCAACGACCGCTTGTCTTGGACCCGCTCTTTCAAGATTTTTCGAGCGAGCGGGTTGCACAAGCGTTGCAAGCAGTGGGGGGCAACCCTCCTCCCATGCGGCGGCGAAGGAGGAGGGATTGACCATGGCAGCCCGCAAACAGTATCCACGGATTGAGCCAGCTCACGGATTGCTGTATGAGCCCAACAGTCTGCAAATGTCCCGGCCGGTGGATCAAGTCGACAATCTGCTGGAAGAGGTGTCTAATTATCTAAAGAACCCCTTCAATCCGAGGCAAGAAGAAGCTTTCCGGACTTCATTTACTCAACGCCTATCCCTTCTTTGGGGACCGCCTGGCACCGGCAAGACGACGGTCCTGGCAGGTATTATCCTCGGTTGGATTGAACAGTCGTGGCGATCCGGCAATCCCATCATTGTTGGCGTTGGTGCGAGTAACTATAACGCTATCGATAATGTTCTCAGGGAGGTAGCGGATCTTTTTCAACGGCTGCAGGAGCATCAGGGGAATCCTCCTGGCCATGTTCGCGTTGTCCGTCTTCGTAGCCAGTCAGCCAAGCCCCCGTTGGACGGACGCATTGAAGATGTCGCCAGAACGACACCTGCCGCCACCTCCTTGGCAAGTGCCATTCATGAACGAGCGAGTTGCATTGTGGTCGGCGGAACCTGGCAACAGTTGGGACGTGTGGCGCAGGCTGTATCAGGCAACAACACCCCTGTCGCCGGGTGGTTTGACCTGTTGGTATTGGATGAAGCATCACAGATTCCAGTTGCTCACGCTGCGGCCTATTTTCTGCTGATGCGGGAGGATGGTCATCTCGTCTTAGCCGGAGATCACAAACAGTTGGGACCGATATACGGATTCGAGATGAGAGACAGCGCGCAGGGGCTTTTCGACTGCATCTTTTCGTACATGCAGGAAACCCATGGCATAGATCCTGTTGCACTTGACCGAAACTACAGGACAAATACCGAGATCTCGGGATGGCCAAGAGAACGCTTCTACAGCGAAGGATACGAGGCGTTCTTCCCTGAGCGCCGACTCACCATTGTGGTTCCGCCAGCGACAGGACGGCCCCCTGCTTACTGGCCTGCGAACCTACCTTGGACTGATGTGTTTCTTCGGCTTCTCGACCCGGAGCTTCCTGTTGTGGTGGTGAGCTATGGGGTACATACTTCGACATTGTCGAACCCGTTCGAAGCCCAAATGGTTACGGCTCTGGCTTTGTTATACCGGCGCATCCTGGGACCCAGCGGACAAGGTCCAGGCGATCACGAATTCTGGACCGAACACCTCGGCATAGTGACCCCACATCGAGCGCAGATGTCTACAATCCGGAACCTCTTAGTGGATGCAGCCGGCATGCCGATGGACCCACCGCCGTTTGTCGATACAGTTGACAGGTTCCAAGGACAGGAACGCGACCTGATGATAGCCAGTTACGTGGTCGCAGACCGCGATTTCGTAGCTGCCGAGGAGGCGTTCATCTTAAACCCTCGACGATTCAACGTCACACTTACCAGGGCTCGTAGCAAGTTCATCATGTTTGTGAGCGATGCCGTCCTGCAGCATCTACCTGCAGATGCCGATGTGGCTCGTGACGCGGCACACCTGCAGCTATTTGCAGAAAATTATTGTACGTCAGTGATGGAAGAAGTTACCTTGCCTTACCTTGAAAGTGAGAAAATAAGAGAGATGACCTGCCGTCTTAGAGGAATGAGAGATCTCAAATGATATCGTATTGTATATTCTCACACCAGATGCCCGCTATCCCCCCGCTATGCATTCCAAAATAGCGAAACCTGCCCGCATCTGCTTTGAGGTACGGCTGGTAGTCAATTAAAGCAATAAGATACGACGAACCATCGCAAATTCCAATCCTCCTGGTAATCGAAACAGGCTTTGTCAGAATAGTCCCAAGAAACATCTGTGGAGCGGGGACCCCCGCTTCACAATCCCTTCAAAAGACGTTTTTCAAATTACTCATTGCTCTCTCATTTCAGAAAACCTCAATAATCATCTATAGCTGACCATCATCCTTCACCCCCGTTGCCCCCCCGTTGTTTTCACGCGCGCTTTCCTCAGTTAGAGATTTCCCATGCGCCGGATCACCATCGATCCGTGATCCGCATGCACTGCCGGGATCTCGAAGCATCTCCGGGGAAAGGAGCCGACGTGAGGGCACGGAACATCAAGCCTGGTTTTTTCAAGAATGAGGAACTCGCGGCCAAAGATCCGCTGGCGCGGATCCTCTTCCAGGGGCTTTGGTGCATGGCGGACCGGGAGGGGCGCCTCGAAGACAGGCCCGCGAGGATCAAGGCAGAGATCCTTCCCTACGATGCCTGTGACGCGGAATCCCTTCTTGCATCACTGGCGTCGGGAGAGGATCCATTCATCCTCCGATACGAATCGGAAGGACGCCGCTTCATCCAGATCGTCCACTTCGGCAGGCATCAGAACCCCCACCTGAAAGAACCCAAGAGCACCATACCGGCACCGGGCCGGCACGATGCCGACACCATGCCGGAACCGGAAAAGCACCAGGCTGGCACGGTGCAAGCACCGGAAGAGAACCATGCCGACACAGTGCAAGCACCATACGGGCACGGTGCAAGCCCTGCTGATATCCTGATTCCTGATTCTCTGATTCCGGATTCCTTAAACAGCTTATCTGAAGATAAGCAGCCTCCGGCTCCCCCTTCATGCAGTCCGCCGGAGACGAACCCGCCTAAAAAGAGCCCTTCGCCAAGGGGAAACCACTTTCTGGCCCACATCGCGGACGAAAAACTCAGGAACGAGATCAGCGAGTTCGGGGGCGCGATCAATCCCAGGAAGTTCAACGCCTACCGGTGGTGCCAGGCCAAATTCAGCGAGAAGAAGTTCAACCCCGCGGCCATCCTCCACACCCTCCAGAGGATCGCGAAGGAGCAGGACACCAAGAAGGATCTCTGGCCGTACGCGAACAAGATCTACGAGGTGGAGTACGGCAAATTCAACGAACGCGACCATATCGAAAGAAACCGGGAATACAAGAGGGATTTGTCGCAGGGGGAACTCGTCAGGATCGGCGCCGTTTTCAGCCGGCTTGCGAAGCCGCCCTGACCGTACTGGTGCGTGAGTCAGGGGACCTGAGAGAAGACACTTTGAACTGGAGGAGACAATGGCATTACCTGCGGCAACCGCGTCCCGGGAAGGGAATTACGAGACACATCGAACCGAGGCCGTCCGGTGGGTCGAGCGGAACATGAGAAAGATAAAGGGGAGAGCTGCAAAATTCCAGCGCTACTCGCCCTACGACCTGGAGGATTTCACACAGCAGGCCTACGCGGCGGCGCTCGCAGCCGTGGACGTCTCCATGAACCAAGGCATTCCTTTCGAGGCCTGCTTCTGGGTCCTGTTCACGGCCGACAGCAGGACAATGGCCTCCAATCCCGTCACCCGGAACCGATACGAGGAATTCAGGGAAAACTACACGGAGCGAGGATACGCGCCCACCCCCACGCAGGAACTTTTTCAGGACTTCGCGGAGGAAACCGAGATGGGGAAGGAGGATCTGGAGATGGTTGAAGCTCTCATCGACATGGCTCTCCAGGTAATGACCACGAAGCAGAGAAAGGTCTGGCGCTATCTCCTGAGCGATACGTACTACACGACGACGGACATCGCCGAGATCCTCTCGGTGAAACGGCAGGTAGTGGAGGAAATCCGGGATACCGGCCTCAAACGGGTCAGGAAATATTTCGAGGCGGGCGCATGACCTTCGAAGAGGCCTCCAGAAAATACGAGCTTCCACTCAAGGTGTTTCACCGTCTCCGGGAACTGGGCATGGTCAAGGGCGATCCCCTGGCGGACGGGGATATCCATGCCGTCGAGATCGTGCGCGCGGTTTACGGGGACCGGATCCTCTTGAGGGCGCAGCTCGCGAAATTCAACCGGGCCACGAGGGAGGACTTTGTCCGCACGGCTGAGCTGGCCAAGTGGGAACGGTACGTCGTCAACCGTTACAGGAACCATGTCACCCGGGATTGCGGGAAGCTTTACGTGAAGCAGGTCGCCGACGAGATCAAGCGCTACTACGGGGTCGAGAAGACCTCCGAGGTGATTACGAGGATCTACCGCCTGAGGAAAAGGGCATACAACGAACTGCGAAGGAGAACCAAATGATCAAAGAACTGCGTCGATACAAGAGAGGAGCGACCATCATCCTTGGGCTCGCCGGGATCGGCATCATGGCGGCTTACAGCCTCTGCTCGGAATCCTGCACGTACCTGCGGGGATCCATGCTCGGCCTGGATCTCAAGTACCTGGGCATGCTTTACATGGGGGCTGTACTAGCTGCCGGCGGTCTCGGGAAGAACGCCGCCTGCGCGATCCTGCTGTCCCTGGGCTTGGGCGTGGAAGTCTTTTTACTCGGCTTCCAGGTCATGAACGGCGTTTACTGTCCCTATTGCCTCGCCTTCGCCGCCGTGGTCATCGTTCTCTTCGCAATGCATCTTGAGAGGATCAGGCCGTCGACGGCGATTCTCTTCGCCATAATCGGGTTATCCGTGTTCCTCTGCCTCTTTTCCGGGTCAGCGACGCCGGCCTACGCCGAAGAGACTCGGATACCCTCCTTCGGGAATGGCCCCGTCAGGGTGAGAATCTACACCGATTATTTCTGTCCTCCCTGCCGCTCGATGGAGCAGGAACTGGAGCCGATCGTCATCGACCTGGTCAGGCGACGGATCGCCGCAGTCACCTTCGTAGATACGCCCGTCCACAGGGAAACGATCCTCTACGCGAAATGTTTCCTGGGAATGGTGACTGGGAGAAGAGATGTCTCCCAGATCCTCTGGGCGAGAGCCGCTCTCTTCAAGGCGGCGGAGAAAAATATCCGGAGCCTGCCGGACCTGGAAGCCTTCCTGGGCAAAAGGGGCCTGAAGTGCCGGTACGTCGATTCTTCCCAGGCCTTTGAAACCTTCGGCAAACATCTCAGGGATGACCGTATCGATTCCACACCATCCTGCGTAATCGAGGGGCCGGGCGGCAGGAAGAAATTCACCGGCGCACGGGAGATATTGAGGGCGCTGACCCGCCTGGGGGAAGGCGCATGAAAATAAACAACGTGTCTATAGTCTGGAGCACGGTCCGGAAGCTCTCCGGGTGGTCGAGTATTTGCCATTCGATGGCACACCGGGTTCGCCCCGGCAAGTGTCTCAATCGCACGAACATAATAAACATTATTATGCTGACTCAGGCGAAGGCCCGTACCGGATCATTTTCGGGGTTTTCCGGCGTGGAGAATATTCGACCGAAAAACCCCAACGGAGGGGAAAAATGGTCGAATACTCGACCATGCACGTCAGCCTTTAATTAAGGAAGGAGGTCCATTCATGAACCAAACGCCGATAATGCCCCGTTCACATCTTCAATCGTTCGTTTTGCCCGGCAGGCGCGCGAATCGGATTCTCAGGGAAGGTCTGGAGGTCACGATCGGTCACCATGCCGAGGCCGCAATCCTGCGGAAGTTTATCCACTGGACCGGCCGCCTCTGGGATTTCGACCAGTTCATGCACGAGGAACGTGCGCGCGGGGAACAGGAGTTCCAGGACGATCCGCCCGAAAGCGGCTGGATGGAAAAAACGGCGGACGATCTCCTCAACGAGTCGATTCCATCCTTGAGCAGGCATGCGATCCGGAGACATCTCAAGTCGCTTGTCCGGAAGGGATTTCTCTACGAGCGGGAAGACCCGGTGTATCCGTGGGAACACGCGCTCCAATACCGGGTGAATCTCGTCAAGCTCCGAAAGGCCTTGGCTAGGCGGGGATATCACCTGGATGAACGCGATTTCGGTTGAGTGATGAAACGACGGAACTGTCGGCAAAAACTTAAGAAGAACACCAAGGAGGTACGCAAATGAATCTGGGACTGGATGTCGGGTACGGGGACGTGAAGGCCGTTTACCAGCGTGAGGGAATTTTGGAGATGCTCAAGTTCCCGACGGCGATCGCTTACGCGGAGCGGGAGATCGGAGATCTGTCGGCCTTTGCCGGGGGCGAGGAATACGAATACCGGGGCAGGAAATATCTCGTCGGCAGGGAAGCCCTGGTTGGCGCCTTTTCGACGCGGAGCTTCGAGTTCATGAAGAGGTACTCGCCCCTTTTCGTCTTCAAGGCGGTGAAGAAAATCCACGGGAAGACCGGCGAACTCGTCACGGACGTCGCCATGGGACTCCCCCTTTCCCATTACACGGACGCGAACCTGAAGGAACTCGTTCCCCTCCTGCAGCGGATCGATGTGGGCCGCGAGGTCCTGGAATTGAACGCGCGGTTCTATCCCCAGGGTCTCGGGGTTCTCGCGGACTACCGGCTGTCCCAGGCGGGAGACGTCAACGCACGGACGGATCGTGACATGATCATTCTCGACATCGGGTTCAACACCGTGGACATAATCGTGGTCGAGCGGGGGAGGATCGTCAAGGGCGAATCCGACACCTTGGAGAGGCATGGGGTATCGAAGATATCCCTGGACCTTGCTAGGGAAATCAAGGTCCGGATGCAGCTTGATCTTTCCGAGCAGGAATCGAAGGACGTGCTTCGACAAGGCAGGATCCGGGTGTACGGGGCGGAACGGGATCTCGCCGAACTGGTCAGGGAGTCGGCGGAGAAATATATGGACTGGCTGATTCAGGAGGTGCGCTCGAAGTGGACGGCGAGGATACAGCGCGCTGAGAAGGTCATCATCGCCGGCGGAGGCGCCTACTATCTCCAGGAGCACATCCCGGAGGAATACCAGCCGCTCGTTCACGTACCCGATCGCCCCGAGTATGCCAACGCGAGGGGTTTTCTGAAGGCGCTGGACGTGGAATCAGGGAAATGACCACGAAGCGTGAAATAACCCTGAGGATCACCCTGACGGACGATGAATTGATCCGGAAGATCCGCTCGATTTCCCAGCCGGACCGCGGGCGGGTCATACAGAGAGCCCTCAAGGTTTATTTCGACACGGTCGGCGGCAGGGAAGTTTATGAGATGCTCTCGAAGGAAGCGCCGGGCGCGGTGCCGGGAAAAAGAGATGATGCGCCGCTCCGTCGAGGCGTCCCGGACAAGCTGAAAGATGTCCTGGGTGATTTCTAATTTGGATTATGAACGGTGATCAGTCCAAAGAATCTTAAGACCATGAGCAACAGAAAAGAGGAATAAATGCGGTCGATGGGGTCGCTGGATAAGGAGGTTTGAAGATGAGGCGCACCATTTTAAGAATGCCGGCTGTGAAGTCTGAATCAGGGCTTTCCCGGTCAACTCTCTATTTACGCATTTCACAAGGCCTGTGGACTCGGCCGGTGTCACTTGGCTCACGGGCGGTCGGATGGCCTTCAGACGAAGTGGAGGCACTGAACGCGGCGCGTATTGCAGGCAGAACCGATGAAGAAGTACGATCTCTGGTGCAAGAACTGGAAGCTGCCCGTAAGAGTGCAAGGTAAGAGGGATGTCTGAAGTCAGACACATAAATTTGTCCTGACTCATACTCAACTTGACGTACACTGTCAAATTAAGTCTCGGTCAGATTATTGATTATACCTTCAAATCCTTAACCCGGCCTAGCTACGACTCGTGTTCCCGAGGAATAGTGTAATGTGGATTTTGGCAAAGTTGGGCGGTTTAGTAGTTTCATGCCGTAACGTGCAGGTAAGATCAATATTATGAATAATCTGTCCTCTTTACATTTCCGTTTCGGTCTATACACATTAATTGGATTATCGGCATGCCTTGGGCATTGGTTTCAATCTCAAGAAAAGTGATGGGAATATCCCGGTCGCTGTAACATGAACCTGCGTTGTACACATCCACACCTAGATTACTCTTCTCCTTTCCTTGATGGTGGGTATGCCCAAAAATGAACCATCGTGGCAGTTTTTTATACTGACAGAACTGTTCAAGGTAGCATCCCATGTTCCGGAGTTGCTTCGAGGATAGACGCTTGCCTTTCCTTGCTTCACGAGGGAAAAGGAGGATAAGCAGTGAACTGCCAACCTGATGATATAGTTTCTTGATCTTATTTCCAAATGCATCTGGGCCTACCAAAACATTCGCTAAGCCCCGAAAACCCATTGTAAAAGAGATAGTATTGGCCACAGTTTGATATTGCGCTGTTTCGATAAAAATCCGGCGGCGGGCCTTTCTGATCTCTTCGGGAGACTTGAAGTTGGAAAGATAGTCAGAGAGGTCATTGAAGCGGGTTTGTTTTGAATCCAAATAATGCCCGTGAGTCAGCACCATCTTTTCTTGACGGAAATTGATTTCGTGGTTCGGGTATTCAACGATGACTTGGTTCTGTGCACAGTAGGTTCGGAAGATTCCTGCGAAAAAGGATTCCTCTCCTATCCACTTGCCCGTCATGACAGGCGTGGGTACAGAGCCCATTTTTTTCCCGGAGGCTAGAACGTCATCACACACCAGTTTCGATGAGAGCATGTCCCATATTTTATAGTCGTGGTTACCTGGCACGTAAATCCATTTTTGTGTGAGATGTTTTAGACCCTTTTCTGGTGATTGCCGTCTCATCCGTATATCGAGTTCTTGAACGAATTGCCGGAATCCGAACAGTGGCCCGTTCAAATCTTGCCAAGCACCCCCTTCAATAGCGCGGGTAAAAGTGGACAGGTTGATGTCAATTAAGTCGCCGGTAAATACAATCTCATCCCAAGGCGCACGGGACACCATATAATCGATAAGGGGGTCGCGAAACTGAGCAACATTGATTGAACTCTCCGGTGTCCCGAAATGCATGTCACTCAGCACCATGAAGCGTCTACCTGCTTGATCCACAATTATATCTTGTGGCGTCAGAGGTCCAAGAGCAGATACCTGAATTTTCCTCTCAAGGACTCCGAATTTTTCCAAATCACCGAAATCCTTCTTCGAGAATAAAAAGCCTGAAAGTAGCTCCACGGACTGCTCTGAATCGGACCCCAGTATGAGCAGGAGGTGCTTATGTGTCGATGGCTCATCTGCATTCACTAGCGCATGCATTGCCAGGAAATCAGTCTCACTTGGAGCAGGCAGTGATGTGGGATGTGTATGCCACATTCCGATATATTGAGTGGAACCACGGGTTCGTTGCCGCTTCTCTTCATTAGCCTCTGCCACTCCATTGGTGCCGCATATGAAGTGTGCGCAAGATGATTCACTGTCAGCCGGCGGCCCGATTACTTCTGACACCCATATGACCCGGCACGCATTGTCTCTTCCGCCGAAAAGGATGCCCCCTGTTTCAGCTTTTTCTCCATAGATTAGTGCGCTCCGCCTTACCCATGTATGCATTTCCGAAAGAGCTGCTTGCGATATCCTGATCTGAAAGTTGCTTTGCGGATCTTCGATTACAATGTCCGATTGGAAATTGAACTTGTAGTACAGGGGTATACCGGGAAGTGCCGTATGCGGCTGAGCAACAAAGTGTGCAGTCGCAGAATCCTCTGTATCGGCTTCCTTTTCTATCTCGTGAAAGTCAACTGCTGCTAAATTGAGCATTATCGCAGCCAAAGCGATTGAGTCGGCGGCCGAACCAACGAAGGTTGCCTCCGAACATCCAGGTTCCGGTTGGAATACGTCGTTTCTCGGTTCCGCCGGCCAGAACTCATCCACATAGTCCCCCAAACAGCCCTTTGAGCATGCTGCTATCTTTACATTCCGAAGGACATCAACAGGTCCACCACTATGTCTCGAACCCGAGACGACAACGAGTCCTTGTTGGGCTCGATGCCCCACGACCATGGATGCAACTGGCACCCGCCGGGTACTCTTCCCCCTTCGGCTCTCCAGTTTTTCAATCACCGCCAGTGATGCTGTGGTATCAATCACGTAGTCGGCACCGTCGGTCCAATCCTCAGAGTCCAAGACAGTTGACTTTACATCCTCAAATTTTGGTTCAATGACAAGAATGTCTGGTCGAATCTGCCTTAGCCGTTTTGCTAGAACACCCACTTTGGAATAGCCTATTTCCTCATCAAGATACGGCTGTCGGCTCAATATTCCAGGAGCGATAATCCCTTTGTCCCTCAAGACAAGTTTCTTTACGCCTGCCCGCGCCAAGGTTTCCGCGATCGGGGCACCGATGGCACCGCATCCCCATACGGCAACGGTCCGTTCCCTGAAGACGTTCATCGGTGTTCCGGTATCTCTGGGAAGAATGATTTCGGGCCGGTCCTCCCGTACCGTGCACCAGGCGACATCGACAAGGTCGAGCCATTTTCCCATGAGCTTTTCCACTTCAAGGCCGATCACCCGGAATCCTTCTTCTGTGCTGTATTTGTTTGGAATGAGACGGAGTCCATTGACCATCTCTTTCTTTATTAGCCATGCGGTCAGATGCTGCTTGAGTTGATGTGATCCTCGGATTCCCCGCATCGGTGCTCCGATAATAACCAAGAGGTCGCTATCCGCAGGGTTGGCATCGGCGGCGAGTGCCATGACGAGCCGGATAATGGCCCGGGACACGCCATTCTTCTCTACCTGATCGAGAAGCATTTTCGCTTTAGCAGGATATTCCCACGACAGGGGTTCCGTAAGAAGTATCGCGGCTCCTACCGCTGCTTGGGTTACAGATTCCGAAATGTCAATCCAGTCTTCTATGTCGATTCGATAACTTGAGACATTCCTAAGTTTTGCATATCCAAACCATGCCGTCCCTTGAACTTGTGGGGTATCCTTCCGTGGAATCACCGTAATTCTTTCGGTGGGGTATGCGACCGGAGGGTGAAGCGGTGCGCCTTCCATATCCAGTTGGTTGAGGGCAGCGCGACGAAGCCACAATTCGAGACGAGAAATGAATCCAAACATACCGTCACTGGCATCCCACTCGGTGTTTCTTGATTGGTAAAGACATAGGTAGGTTTGCCATTGGACGTGGGGATTCCCTGAGAAACGTCGATGCGGCGTATAAACGCTTGGAACATCGAAAGGGAAATCCGGTGGAATGTATATGAGGAAGCGCTCTCTATCTCTGAGCTTTATCCCTCCCTCTGCGTACGGCATATCGAAACAGGTGACGCTTATTTCTGCGATTGCTGACCGGTGATCCCCTTCTGGAAACCTCACAGAAAGGACTTCGAACGCACCCTCTGACGCAGCCTCGATCTCGCGCAGTTCTTCTTGTGCGAGTTCCTGCCCCGCTGTCATCGATTTTCCCCGAATCCAACTCTATCTGAAGGTGGTGCCGCGCCTCCGCGTGCCTGCTCGATAGCTTTCGCCAGGGAGGTCAGTCCCGCTGCTTTTGCGACTTGAGACCCCCAGTATGTAAGGCCTGCGGTGGTCACTTCAAAAATGATTGGTTGAGGGTGATCCTTGCCTCCATGTTCCTGTGTGCACACAAACCCGTCTGGCGCTATTTCCTCGTACCGGTTTTTCGCTATTGCATGTGGCGGATTATCGCCGGCTTCGTTTGATTTTGGGATTGGTTCTGAACTGGCGACGATATAGCCTGGGTCACTGGCTGCCTTCTCAATCGCGTCAAGAACGCCCTGCCGAAGGGTTTCTTCCTTCTCGCCCTCATCGCACCAGTACATGACTCCCTTGGAACAGTGGTGTGGGGCAAGAAATACGTTCCAAGCCAAATTATTTTTATCAGTGGTTCGGTCGAAAATGCGCTTTACTGTGGGGTAGCAGTGATCGCCAAGAAGCATGGCAAAGCCGGTAACTTCTCCATCAGACAGGGCTATCCGAAAAGCAAGACTTGTGTCATTTCGCTCGCCTTCGCTGTCGTCCTTAAATGGCGCATGGACGAAAGCATTGAAGCAATCTGAATAATCCTCCCCATTTAGTTCAGTGATGGAGTTTCCCGGAACGGTCAGCTGGTCTTGAGGGAATCCTTCGAATTCCTCTTCTTTCAGGAGATCATCATAGCCGATGATGTGGACGCGATCTCCGGAACCAACATTCCCTTTGCTAGTGATCGTTTTCTTGACACGCCTCATAGCTTCTTTCTTGAAGGCCGAGGCGTCTTCGCAAAGGTCCTTGTGATATTCTCGGAATATTCGTGGCGAAAACCAGAGTTCCCCGATTGTGACTTCTTTTATCAATTGCGAAAACCCCTGGCAGTGATCCTTATCGGGATGTGTCAACGCGAACACTGACAGGTGGGGTTTCTCGTTCAGCTCCGGAAGCTCTTGTTTGAGGATATCAATGATCGGAACATGAGGATCGTCTTCCTCTGTAGCGCATTCCATATGGCGCAGGTCGATTTGTAATATGATCCCGTCCTCTTTGTCTACAACAATGGTCGTACTATCACCGGTACCGACCGGCCAGAATATAAAACCCCGCTTTGGAAATCCTTTCATGATATTCCCCCCTCCTTTAATCCCTTAACCAACGAGTTCCCGGATGGACCCACCATTCCCCTTTATCGTTGATCTTTATAAAGATCGAACCATCAGAACGAGTAGAAACAACCTTCCGTTTATCTTTGCACCCTGCGACAATACAGCCGGTGGTCCTATCTGAATACCATTTGGTCGCCGCAGTATTCTTATTGTCTTTTTCTATCGACTTATCGGATATTACGCACAGCATTGGTGTTATAACATCGAAAAGTTCATTACAGCATCCTTCCGACCGCCCATGATGTGGAACTTTGAAAATTGTCGTTCCCGTAATGGCTCCGACAAATTTGGAATTATTCAGCAGATCCTTCCATCCGGAAGCTGGGAGATCACCTCCTAATAGGATTTTGACACCCTTAAAAGCAAGTGTTGTTAAAGCACTAGCCGTGTTAGGGTCGTTAATGTCAACATTTGGTGGAAACCACACGGTATGATCGAACTCTTGACCGACGGTAACAGCTTCATTGTCGGCAGCAATTTCCCTCCTCATTTGGCGTAGCTTGGCTATCTTAGCTTTGTCGCGTTTCGTCCAACCAATCCTATCGTCAGTAAAGCCGTCCAGAGAGGGGCATCTGAAGGATGCGATGTTTTTCTTTGATATTGCGATGATGTCGTCGAAGTGATCCGTATGTGGATGGGAAACTTGTAACTCAGAAATGGCAGATATTTCACTGAGAAAAATCGAAGGTACGACATCGCCAGTGCCGACATCGATGATCAGGTTGGCACCAAGTGGGGTTGTCGCATAGATGAAATCACCGTGCCCGACATCCAGAAAACCGATCCTCAAATCAGCCATTTTACACCCCATTGCTGCCACTTGAATTAAAATAGAAAACCCCGTTTCCATTGCGAGACGGGGTATGTGCCAGCCAATCTATATTTTCCTCCAGTATTTTTGTACGGAATGGAACGTATTAACCGCCTTATGTATTTTCCTGTGTCCCTATCACCATTTACATTGAAAATCAACAACAGCTGTAACAGATTCTAGGGGAATAATCTCCTCCAATACGAATCAGGCGAGCAATATTTCGCGCCCGCAAACCGTGGACTAGCTTCGCCGCGGTACCAAGCGAAAAATGGTTTCGAGAGAGAACTGATTACGCTGACCAACTTGGCTGCTATGAATGCTCTTGAGCGACATAAACTCTCTTTCGATCGGTAATCCTTAGACGACGCAACCACCGCCATTAAATCTTTGTATTTGCTATCGAGTACGGAACCTAAAAGCTGGAATGCTCGGCTACCAGGATGAAAGTATGGGATTTTATTCTTAACGCAATTAACCTAAACTTGTTGACTACGCCTGAAGGAAAGGTATAAAATGAAAACTATGAAAAGTCCGATATTTGGGGGCATTTTTGGGGGTATTCAGAAAAATCGAATAGATAATTTTGAAGCATAAACAGCAAGTTTGGCTGATTATTAGACTCCCGCCGCCTCCACCAGAATTCCCTGCCGCGACCCCTCGTTCGGAGGGGTTTTTTATTGCGCATTGCGCGCGGGACCGCCGGGTCCGCCCCGGGCCCTCTCTTTCCGTGGCTCCTGATGCGCT
>Ga0255345_1003920_pt1 | contig 16867 bp, 16 predicted proteins | sample wastewater_treat_6_FD_192415 | JGI IMG/M metagenome (GOLD analysis project Ga0255345, IMG submission 192415) | Wastewater microbial communities from Lulu Island WWTP, Vancouver, Canada - plant20 | ecosystem: Engineered > WWTP > Wastewater > Unclassified | place: Canada: Vancouver, British... | reverse complement strand
CGGGGCTTTCGGTGGAAGAATTTCTGGGGCTGCATCGATAGAGACATGAAATCACGAACAAAAAGGCGCAACCCGATGCGGATTGCGCCTCTTGATTTTTCATGGTGCCGAAGCCGGGATTTGAATGCAAGAAATTGACTTTCAGCTAACTCCAGGTATTCCGGTCTTTTCCTTTGATTTCAGTTACATAGATGCGTATTTAGCGACGTTCAATAGTCGCAACCAGTTCATTATTTTCATCCAAAATCGTTTGAAGGGGACCCAAAAGGGACCCAAGCGAGAAGAGCACATCTTTTTCCTAGCGGACCCATATGATCTTGAAATACGAGAAAATACACCTAGCGCATGTCAAGGTTTATTGGAAATTACATTTTGATAAATCTGTCAGGGACCGTTTCCCAGGTTCTGCACTTCCTGCCGATTGCTCTCTTAAAAGCTCGAAAAAGATCATGTTCATCTAGAACAATATCATTCAATGCCTCTCCGCCAACTTCTTCGAGAGCTGTCGCCAGAGCTTTTCGCAAATCCGGACCCAGATGCTCAACTATCTCTCTAATGTTGATTTCAGCCATGCGATTTCCCTCGCTAGCAAATTCAAATAATCTCTGAACACACAGATGAGCTTCAGTCTTCTTCCTTTTCTTCCTGCTCAAATACGTTCGCAGTATCACTTTGACTGGGTGCCTTCCGCATGTAAGCAGGCACTTCCGGCAATTCGTCAGCCTGGAACAGGGGACCTTTGACTATTGCCTCAAGCAGCTCTTTCTGCTTCGGATACTCTGCCAGGGTCGCCTCGAGAACCCATAATAGCTCTAGGAGCTCTGTCGTGAACTCGCTTGTCCAGCGCTCAGGTCGAATATCATCCAGAGGGGATGATTTTTTACCGTGCCCCGCTTTCATTCTATAGTCGAGCCATGATTTCACGACACGCAAACCGGAGACTTCAAAATCCCATATCTCCTGCGCAACCGGTCCGAACTCACCATCTCCAACGTGAAGAATTCGAGAGTCGCTATCATACGAGTATTTGTCTGGATACCTTTCATTGCTCTCAGGCACGGCCTTCGTGCACTTTGCCACTCCTGCGGGAATTACCCCTCTTTTCTTTCCAGTCGGGATGAGACGTTCGCCATATGTATGGAGCCAGAGTAACCTTTTCCCCATGTCACGGGCGCTTTGAAATAATTTAAGGTCTTTTGTTATGGGAACTCTGATTTCCTGGGTTTTAAGATTTTCTGCAAACCGTTTCGTAAATCCCGGATGAGCAAGAATGCAATAGATATAAGATAGGAATTGTTCAGGTAACACATCATCATTAAAATATTTTTTGAGAATCTTCAGAAGTTGAGGTGCTATATTAAAATCTTTAGCTTTGGGATCACGATATAAAGGAACTATATCTTTGGCACCACGTCCGGAAAAATAATGACGGTCTGGAATGTCAGTACAAGTCGTTAATGCCGTTCCTATTCCTAATGGTTGTGTAAATGCTGTGGCAACATAGATTTGCATCTCACTATGCGCTTGCCAAAGATCCGGTCGAGGTCTCGAAATCATTCTGCCATCAGCAAATAGATACTGTCTGTCAAAAGATCTAAAAGCGTACCGTACAATCGGTGGGGGTGTTGCTTTTGAAGACAAGCTTGATATCGGTTCCGTAGATGCATCAGGTGTAAGCTTGATATTATACTTACCAGTAACTTCTCGATCTCCAGATCCCCTGAACGCAGTGCTCTTATCTGCTGACACCAACAAACTCTTCCAGCGTCGTTTGAGCGTGCCGATATCGGGAGCAATGGGCCATGTGCGCTTACACTCTACACCGGAATGCTGCCAAGGGAAAAGATCCGTTAAGATTGGCCACTGAAAATACTTTCCTTTCCCTTTTGGTCTAAAAGGAGCTTGCCAATCCTTGGGACATGCTTCCCACTTCAGGTTATCGAAGGAAGATATTTCTGCCAGCGCATTGAGTTTACCCTCTCTCGATCCCTCAATGATCGTGTAATGAACGTCTGCGGGTTTTTCTTTCTCGGATTTCTCATATCTGGCGGCGATTGCAATGGCCACAGGTGTTTGGATATTGAAGACGTTTTCTGTTTTTCTGGTTCCTCGTCCTTCGCCCCCGAGATCGATGATCCAAATTTCATCGCAGACTCGGCGCATATACTCTCGCATCCCCGCAAAAGCATCCCCCTCGATGTACGAAGATGCGCTTATGAAGGACACGACTCCCGATCCAATCGCCTCCTTGTGATCAAATACCTTCCAGAGAGCCCATCGCCAGAAATAGACGTAGAGGTTATAGAGGTTCTTCACGTGTACGCCGTGACCTGCTTTGATTGCCGGATCCAGAAATTCCTTGAGAATAGCTCCCTTTCCGGTTCCATCATCACCCCACCGAACCCATCCTCCCGTCCTTGCTTTATCGGCACTAACTGCAGATTCGTGACGATCATAGGGTGGATTTCCAAGACACACAATGACAGGCACTTTGGACTTTACCTGAAGAGCACGCTTGTGCTGCTCTGCAATTGGTTCTAAGAAGGTGGGAAGTTTTGGGGGAACAGTTCCTGGCGCTTCAAGAGTGTCCGTCAAAAAGACGCCCAACCCCTTCTTTGGTATCTTTACACGACGATCCATTAACGCTCTGCTGATACGAAGCTCTGCAACAGCATAGGGACCAACCATGATCTCGAAACCATATAGATTCTCTGCAAGGGCGGCACCTCTAGCCGCTACAGCACCTTTGCCCTGCTTCTCTTCTATTTTCTTCAGAGTCTGCTCGATGACCCCTAGCAAGTAAGTTCCTGTGCCCAACGCTGGATCCAACGTAACGACATCGCGGTCCGCAAATCCATCCTTCCTGTTCAATCTATTTACGAGCAACTCGTCAATGAGCTTTACCTGGGCGTGGACAACTTCTGCTGGGGTATAGTAAGCGCCCGCATCCTTGCGGAGAATGGGATCGTAGACACTTAGGAAGTCCTCATAAAAATAGAGCCAGGGATTCCGTGGTCCTGTCAGCGCGTCAGAAGAGACAGCGCCCACAACCCGCAGTAGAAGGTTGAGAGATGCAGATATTTCTTTTCGCGCCCGCTTGTCAGTCAATACTTGGAGCGCACGGGAAAGTAGACTGTGCTCAGAGTCCAGCACGTCTTGCGCATTTTCTAAAGTCAAGGGATCAGCTCCCTCGCTTCTTGCAAGCAGCAGAGCAAAAGTGACTGTTTGAGCGTAGGCGTCAGCGAACTTATCATTGGTTGCCCCAGGAAAGAGCAGCTGTCGCCAGTCCTCTGCTAGATTGACAAGCGCGGATTCCTCATCCCTGAGAGACTCTGTTACATCGTCGCGGAGCATCCGGCAGAGGGGTGCAAGCAACTCGGCAAGTCCCTTCGCGTCCTTTGGGACAACAGGCTCCCAACGAAGAAAATCCGTCAGGATTGGTAATAGATTTTGTGCATCGTCTTCACCGACAGCTTTCGACCCGTCTTCGGTAACATCCCCTTCCATACTCACGAGCTTACCGATGCGCTCCCCATTGCGGTACAATCCCCATTCATTGCCGTCGCAATAGAGAAGGTTCGGCAGCACCTTGAAGCGGTTCCACTGCGCCTTATCATGACCCTTGAATTTAGCGGGATCGGCTCCGGTACCGGGAGCCTTCATTTCCACATAACCAACCAGCGCCTTGTTTACAGCAACCGCGAAGTCAGGTTTTCCAATACGATCAGCCAGCAGAGCTTCTCCCGAGCAGATAACCTTGAGAGACAGGAGCTTTCCTGTTTCCTGAAGAAATACCTCGAAAGGTCCACGAAGTTGATCCTCGGGCTCTCCGACCGATGATAACGAGAATTTCTTTTGGATTGTGCAAGCGAAATCCCGAAGAGATGACAGAATAGTAGCGTCCTTCATGATGAGCTTCTCTCCTGGAAAAAAGAAAATGATATGTGAACGAACAACAATGATACTTCAACAAGACCGTGAAATTCATAGCATAAAAGCTGATAGCATGAAATGAAATTCCTTCTATCTCTCTTCCCTGGTTTGTATCCCACTTGAGGGAGACCCTCCGAGCAACCAACCAACCTGTGTCGGGATTGAATCTCTAGGTCAAGGTCTACGCAATACCCCATCTATCAACCTCTTCAGCGCCTCCCACATGACCTTGAGCATAAGCTTCTTTTCACCCGGAACCACCATGACCTTCAACCTCCCCATTTAGATAATACAGAGGGGAGCATGCGGCGCCAAGGGTAGTCCCCTTCGAACCCTTTGTGCAGACCCGCATGCAGACCCTCTGATTAGTCTAATTCACCATCCCCAACACCATCCCACCCACCTTCTGCAGCCTGAACCTGCTCTCCGCTGAAAGCAGCTCGAACTGGGCTGCCTTCGTATATGTGTTGACGACCGAGAACATCGTGAACCCATACTCCTGCGCCAGTGCCCACTCCACCGCTTCCTTCTCCTCCTTCCGAAGTTCAAACTGGCGATTGAAGCTCTCGATGGTCGCCTCGGGATTCTCGACTTTGCTCTCCAGCGAGATTTGGAACTGCTCCCGCTGCTGTCCAAAGCCTGCCTTCAACTCGTTCAAGACTCCCGGGAGGTTTGAAAGGAGCTTGTCAGAGACATGCCGGTAGGATGCAGACACCTCCGTTTTGGAGATCATCCCGTTGGTGCAGACCAGTCTCAGGGTGAACGTGGAGATCGATAGTGCTGCCAGTCCCACTTCGGAGTTGCTCACAGAAATGCCAGGCGTCATTTTGTCCCCGTTGATCCGGAATGTTTCCCTCTCATCTGGGACACTGACCAGCATGAACTCGTCATCCAGCGAGCATTGAACTCGAGTGCTGGGTTTGTATCCGTGCTCAATCAACCTATCGAGAACCTCCTTGTTGTCCGTGGGAATGTATCTCGGGGTAAAGATCGCCCTGACCTCGCCCCCGTCGAACCGAAAGAACAGCTTTTCGTTTTTTTCGTGCTTGATCCAGTAATTGAGATTGTTTTGCTGGATATGCTGGGGACATTTCCGCAAATAGTGAATCGGGATTCCCAGCCGGTAACAAATGCTCTGCTGGGCGATAGGTCGCAAGTTGTAGGTCGCACCCGAGATGCAGACTCGTTCTAGGTCCGTAAAGGAGACGTCATCAACGGGAATCAGTCTGTCCTCGTGGTACCTAGCCATGCTGGTTACCCGGTCATAGACCTTCTCAAGCGTCGTCATTCCGGACATGTTTCTTCCTCCTTTTCTCTCGACCTAACCCTGGGTTTCTTTTTCTTCTCAACCTTCGGGACAGCAACCGGGTCAGGTGCTTGATTACTGTGATTATCAGCCGCAGGGTCAGGATTGTCTTGCTCTGTTCGTTCATCGGGGGTTTCTCCTTCCGTCTCGCCCGTGCTTACACTCGATTCCCCGAGATCAAAGAGGGCGATGGCCACAGGCATGGATATCGTGGGGTAGAGATCCTGGATCTCCTGTTCGACCAGCTCCTTGGTGCTCCCAAGAGGGGATTTCTCGCTTCGCTGAGAGGTCAGAAGGACGATTCCCGTCTCGATCTTCTTCTTGTCGAAACCCACCTGGAGCCTCAAAAGGGCATCCTGGACGTACTCGTAGCTCGAAAAGCTGCCGTCGATGGCCACCCCGTTGCGAATCCCCTTGTACTGGTAGCGGCGCCCATCCAGAATGCTCAGGGGCTCCTGCCTCCAGTCCATGTCCGAGAGCGCCTGACGGAGCAGTTCCCCACGGTATGAAGTCCCCTGAAGGCAATCGTCGAGGTAGCGAAGGGTGGAGAGGACCATATTGCCCATCTTCTTCTTTCTCAGGATCTTGTCGGAATCGCGAAAGTGAAGTAATTCAAATGACATAGATGTTTCTCCTTTCTGTGGTTGTACTGGTTTTTGATAGAGTAAGGGGAAGGTCAATATTGATCCTCCCCCATTCGAGATAGGGTTAAGGGAGATCTCTTGCTGTGGACTGTTTTAGAAGGTTCTGGAGGGGGTTATGAGTCCTGTTTGACCCCCATTGCTTCATCCAGAAAGATGGAGCGCTTCGATGGTTGCCCCAGATAGGTGTGGGACCAGCTGAGGAATAGCAGCTTCATTGCCCTGCTCATGGCCACAAAGCAGATCCTTCGTTCCTCCTCGATATCCCCTTTCTTGGAAGGGAGTATCCCTTCAACCAGTCCGACCACGAAGACAACCGAGAACTCCAGCCCCTTCGCTTTATGTATGGTCATCAGGGATACCCCCTCAGCGTCGTTGCTGGTCTCGTCCTGAAAGGTCTCCGTGTATTCAATAAATGCCTTGATACTGGTAAACCGTGTTGCCGCGAGTTGCAGCTGATTCAGGTTCTGGATCTTGGAGTCATCGGGTGTCGGGATATCTTCATCCGTCACGTAGCGGTCATAGTCGAGATTGTTTCTAAGCAGATTGACGACCTCCGCTGGATGAAGGGTATGGGCAAGCTGGGTCAGGGGGTCCAGGAACGAGACAAACTCCCTGACGTTCTTCCGGATAAAAGGGGTATCCGGTCTGAACGATTTGAGAGCCTCATAGAGATGGACCCCCTTGCCTGCAGCCTCCTCCTCAAGCTGGGTGATGACCTTCCTGCCGATGTAGCGAACAGGGACATTCAAGATTGAAATGAGCGCCTCATCACCGGCATCTGAGCTGGGGTCGGAGATGACCCTGAGATAGTCCAGAAGCTTCTTCACCTCCGGGCGATTGTAGAACCCCAATCCATTCTCGATGCGGTAAGGGATCCTGTGCTGGGAGAAACATTCCTCCAGAACCCTGCTCTGGAAGTTTGCACGATACAAGACGGCGATGTCCTTGTACTCGTATCCACGGTTCCAGATGAGCTCCTGGATCTCGTTGACCAGGTTGAGAGCCTCCCCCTCCTCGGAGGAACCTTCAAGGACTACTACTTCCTCCCCATCAGGGTTCTTGGTCATGAGTGTCTTTTGAATCTTTCTCTCATTGTGCTCGATGAGGTTCTGACAGACCTTGAGAATCTGGGGGGTACTACGGTAGTTGCGGTTCAGAATGAATACTCTAGAACCGGGAAACATCTGCTCGAAGTTGATGATGTTCCTGACCGATGCTGAAATGAATCCGTAAATCGATTGCCAGTCGTCGCCACACACCCAGAAACTGGACCCGTTTCCTGATCCATCCATGAGGGTTTTCAGGATTTCAAGCTGAAGGGGGTTTGTGTCCTGGTACTCGTCAATCAAGAGATGCAGATATCGCTCGGTGTACTTCTCCCTGATGGATGGGTTCTCGTTGAGCAGCTGATATGCCCTGACCAGGAGGTCGTCGAAGTCGTAGAGATACCTCTTTTCCTTCTCCTGGTCGTAGCGATCATAGACATCAGCTACTTTCAGCATGGTCTTGTCGCCATCATAGAGGGTCCTGAACTCCTCGACCGATATCAGGTTGTTCTTGGCAAGTGATATCTCCTGCATGACCATGCCGATGGAGAGGTTCTTGACCTTCTGCTCCTTCATGATGCCCCGTATGAAAACAAGCTGGTCTCTGCCGGAGAGGATCTCGAAGATCCTCCCTTCGGTTCGTAACAGGTAATGGCAGAATGAATGGATGGTGCTCAATGTGACTCTGGATGCCTGATTGCCCAGTACCGGGATTAGTCTCTGACGCATTTCCTCTGCGGCGTTTCTCGTGAAGGTAAGACCCAGGATGTTCTCAGGGGCTACTCCGTGTTCAATGACCAGCTTTCCTATCCTCTCCATCATGGTCCTGGTTTTCCCGCTACCTGGAACTGCTATGACCGCTGCAGTCCCCGTGAGAAAGCTCGCCGCCTTCTGCTGTTCCTTGTTCAAGCCCATGGTTTCTTCTCACCTCCTCTTCCAGTACATGGACACACATGTAGATCCTCCACATGGTCGCTACCAGCTCATCGACCAGGGGGTTTGATTTGTCCCTCAGAATGTATTGCCTGAGCATCTTCTCTTTCTCCCGAAGGAGGCTCTTCATGAACCCAATCACTGCCTCCGTCGAGTGGTTCGCAAGCAGCAGTCGTATGTTCAATATCCTCCTTGCGTAATTGCCATTGATGACGGTCAGGTAGTCCTGTGCCGCAGTTATCACTTCTGTCGTCATGATTCTCACCTCTCGAACCATTCGTCGCAGTGCTTCTTGTACGAGCAGTTCTTGCATCGCCAGTTCTGGGAGCCATCATTGGGTATAAAGACCCCATTGGAGATTCCCCTCCAGACTTCATTGATCTTCTTCTCTGCCCGCCTGAAGTCATTCTCCGTTCTCGACGTGTAGTACTGCTCGAACTTCGGGGTCTTGGTCTTGATGAGGCAATCGAAGCGAAGCAGGATCTCCCTCTCAGCATGACCGTTTGCCTTCGCTGCCATCTGGTAGAGGGTCAGCTGGAAGTTTCTGTCCACTTCATCAGCGGAATAAGCTCTGCCGCTTGTTTTCCAGTCCACGATGACGATGGTTCCCGACTCATCCTCCTCGACCAGGTCGAAGGCGCCGATGATCTTGATGGGGCAATTCTCAAGCGTAAAGGAGAAGGGTTCCTCGATGGAGATGACCCTGAACTGCTCGTGGGGGCACTTGTGGTAGTAGGTGGTCAATAACTCCTTGCCTTCCATGAGCAGGGTATTGAAACTCTTACCCTCGGCATATTGAATGTCATCATAACCCTCTGCAGCAGCCTTCCAGTATTTCTCGAAGCGCTCGTGCAGTTCCTTTGCGGTCATGGTCTTGCCATCCATCTTCTGTTTGTGAAAGTCGGCAAGGGCAAGGTGGATACAGCTTCCAAACTCCAAGGCATCTGCACGAAACTTGGGGGGCAACCTGTCTATCCTTCCCAGTTTGTACAGGAGCCCGCAGTCGATATAATCCCCGATACTCGATGCCGAAAGATGGGGTTCCTTTCTCAAGTCGTTTAGTTCCATGTAAACCTCCTGGTTGAAAAACGCAGGATCCTGCGCTTTTTATAAAGTATAGGCAGAGACACACCAATCCCCGTGCATCCCTGCCCCGGATAATGAGAGGAACTATGTGGTTATGATGGGGATTGCGAACTAGGAGCTCTGCTGGAGCTGGCGAATGAGCGATGAGGCATCCTTCTGGGAGAGATGTTCGACCTTGACCCCGTAGGCATCGGTAGACATCTTCTCGAGGTCCTCAACCGAGATACCCCTTCTGCGGGAGAGATTGGCGATGGCGTTTGCCTGGGCGGATGAGATCTTGGGAATAGCCTCTTGCTTGGTCTTGCCCTTTCCGTTGCCATTCCCGTCCGCTTTCCTTGCTTCAGCTGCCTTGTTGTCGTTACCGGGTTGAGGGGCAGCTTGGGCAGGAGGGGGATTATCCTGATTTGCCTGAGCAGCCTGCTCCTGCTGGGGGATGGACTTGATATCCTTCTTCTCCACCTTGGCAATCTTCCTGGGTGCTGCCTGAGGGATCTTCCTGGCTTCCCGCTTGTCATGGACGTCGATGATGTCCCCGAAGTCCGCAATTTCCTCCAGTGCTGTCATCCCCACGTTGGTCATGGAACGAAGAGCCCTGGCAATTGCTCGTGTGCTGGCCATGCGAAGCAGATGCTTGGCAACTCTGGGATGGCAGTTTTGAGGGTTGGCATCCCCAACGTCGGTGTAGACCTCACCCGACTTGGAGAGCACCGTTGCCTTGCAGAACGCCATGTGACCGTTTTCCGCTGTGGGAAGCTGAAGGGGTTCCACGTCGATCTTGAGGATTCCCTTCTGGTGACCGAGGTCAAGAAGCCCTGCGTAGAGCACGAAGTCCTTGTTCTCGATCGTCGTGATGAACCTCTCGTCCAGTTTCGGTTTTCTTCGCTCCAGAAACTGCGCCTTCTCCTGTTCCCCGTTGGGTACGCAGTTCATGACCGCCAGGATGTGCTTGCACTTGAAGTTCAAATCGCTCTTGGCCCCCTTCTGGAAATCACCGCAGGGGCAGCAGTAGTTCTCCTCGCCCGCGTAGCAGACCTTGTAGCAGATTTTGCCCTCGTCACTCTCCACGTAGAACCAGGTTTCATCCACCTGGATGACCCTGAGGTTCTGGGACTTCTCACTTCTTTTTTGAAGCTCCGCTGTCGTCATGTTTTCCACCTCCGAAGATTTCTTTGATAAGTATTGCGATGCCGATTGCGATCTCCGCCGCTTTGATGATGAGCTTTACGGTCTTCTCCTGCATGGGCATCCCCTCCTTTCTCAGAAGGGGGTGTCGTCTTTGGCTTCTCCCTCCTTGAAACCCCTGCCGTCCGTCTTGATGAATTCCAAGGTATTGGCGATGAGCTGGTAGGTGCTTTTGGAAACCCCTTCGTCCGTTTCCCAGACATGGCGATCCAGGGTTCCGATGACAGCGATTTTTGCCCCCTTGTGGAGGCACCTGGCAGCGATGTCCGCAAGCTTCTGGAAGCAGACGACCCGGATCCAGCAGGTCTTCTTCTTGCTCGAGTGAAAGGCGACGTTGAACGACGTCACGGGATTCCCCTCGGAACTGTAGAAAATTTCGGGGTCCGCCCCAAGGTTGCCTGTGAGTACGCATTGGTTGAGCATGGTGGTTTTCTCCTTTCTCGACGGATTTTGGGCAATTCAAGAATATCCTTGAATTTTCAATGATTTATATATATAGAAACACTTGTTATCCTGGAATTGGGGGGAGGAAGGGATGGCAAAGGAAGATCTCGTCTTTATTCTCAAGAGACTGCTGCAGACAGACACCTACCTGGAATTTTTACTGCAACTTGATGAAGCTGATTTAAGAACATTAATTGCATGTATAAGGGAGAGGATTGATCGGAAATAACATTAACCATAGGACATTTTAAATGGAGGTATTTCATGGTGCTCAATAAAGCATTCGAAAACCGTGCATCTTTGACAATATCTATAATACTTATCTCCTTTATTCTGTTATGCAGCTGTTCAAGTCCATCGAGCAAATCTGAATCAAAAAATACGGCATCTTCAGAAAGCAAATCTTCTGTCGGGTCAGCGGAAAATAAAGCTCCTGCAGCGATCAAGGAGCCTTCTTCAGTTTTGAAAGTTAAAGGCTTTTATCTAGGCATGCCAGCTGAAGAAGCTATTTTACGTTGTCAGGAAGTTAGTAGAGATAACTTAAAAGAATATTGTAGGTATGCTGATAATCATGTTGGACATCCATGGTCCGCCCATATCTCTTTTGATTCAAACAAGAAAGCTACAAGAATACAACTTTGCGATAGTATATTTAACGCTGGTGATATGAATGTCAAAGATTTCGCTCTAAAATTTATGGAGGCGTATGATATTCCAGAAATGAAACCTTCTAACGATGGTCAATATTTATATTATATTAGTCCCTCCGGAACGAGAATTAAAATTGATGTGTACAAAAATACTCATATTGAATATGCACAGACTCCAACGTTTAAATAAGACTGGATATTCCTGTTCGTTGATTCTAGATAGAACATGATTAAACGTAAGGCAGGACCTCTTTGTGCTCTGCCTTATTGACACTAATGTGTGGATGGATGAAAGATTGCTTTCGTCAACAGAAATTACTTTAGCTGCTCATCCCTCAACCTCCAGACCATCTCGCACTCGCACAAGAAGCGCTTTTCAAGCATGACCTCCAACAACTCCCGAGCACCCTCCCAGTCTAGACCCCACTCCATGCAAAAGTGATTGAACCTCCTGAAGAGAACCGGTTCTGGTCTGTCATACATGCTTCTGTGGACGCAGTTCCTGGGGTCGTGATCGTATCCCTCTTTTACGCAGAGATACTGTGTGCTCCTGAGGTAAGCGCGAAGCTCCTGGACGAAGGATTTGAGTCGGGCAGGATCTAGCAGGTAGGTCATCGTTGCCTCTCTGGATTTGAGCTTCTTGTGAGGGATGGTGAGCATGGGTGGTGTCTCCTGTGGCTGTTTGTTCGGAGTGGCGGGTAAGGACACGCTCGTTTGATATCCCTTCCTGTGGGCATATTTCAGGGTGACTTGTCTTTTCTTTAAGCGTGGAAGTTGTCAGAATTGTCAGATTGAACCTGTCATATCGGTCAAATCGGTCATTACTCGCAGGGTATGCGAAGAGGTGTCCATGTCAGCTCCGAGCATACGCTTCGTGCTATTGCCGTGTGAAGCATGCGGGTCTGACTCTCCACCAGGAATCAGCGCCAAGGTCTCCGTAGACTCGTTTTCGGCACATTTAGGAGGCGTACGAAACTCGTGTCCCCAAAATGCGATCATGAGCTTGACAATATCCAAGGCTATAGTTATTATACCTTCAGATACGAAACAGATTCATTTACCCATCTTTCCTTACCGACCCAGTTACCTTCCCCATCACATCGATGATGTTGCCACGGCACATAATCCGGCCGAGCGCGTTGGTGCGTCCACAGGTCAAAACAGGCAGAGAACACCGTGTAGAGGAAAGGAGGTCGTCGCAAAGTTACACTGGGCCCCGTTGGGGACGCGATCCGTTGCCTTATAAGACACAGTTACCCGCCCATGATCCCCTCCAGATGATTTTACCGAGGGCGCTTCTGCCCGAACACCCGAGCTGCATCCGCTCTTTGACAAGTGAATATCGCGTGCAAGATCTCGATACCCGTTGTGCGTCATGCCGCGGATCAGCAGGGGTTTGTCCGGAAAGCTTCGTCATCGCTGCTTCTTGAGCTTTGAGTGCTGTTTTTTCGCTTTCGTTTAACAATCAAAATGAGGAGGATTATCGCTATGTCTTATAACTCTGCTGAACCCAGCAGTATCGTAACAACGGAAGATTTTCTAGAAAATATCACCGGTTGGAACCAGTGGGAAGGTGGTTTCCTGGAGATCGCCATCGATTTCAGGGAAGCCCGCTATTTTGATCAAGCTCATCTGTCCGAAGCGGTAGCGTTTGCTCGGGAGATGGCTTCTTCAGGGCATGACATCCATTTTGGTCCTGCAGTCCGCGAGAAAGATCTCGGGTCTGCAAGATCGGGACAGGATAATGTCTTTTGGACGAAGTGCTTCTGGGTGGACATCGACAGCCCGGACAAGTCGCTTACCGCAGATGAGAAGAGGGCAGCTTCGAAGCTGCTTCTGGATCAGTTCCTTGAGAGGCTGGGCGTGTACGGTTTCGCTCCCAGCTACATCATCTCCTCTGGTCATGGATATCATGTCTACTTTGTAATAAGACGCATTCACCAAGGTCTAGACAAGTGGCATGCCATGGAAAATGCCATCATCGCGATGGCACGGGGAGATTCCCAAGCGAAGGATCCTGGTCGCCTGCTCAGGTTGCCAGGCACTTTTAACTTCAAAGACAAGGACAACCCCAAGGCTGTCGAAATTGTCGGCGGCACGGGTTCCATCCTCGACGAGGATGTGTTCGATCCCATCGTCAAGCAGTATGGGGTGAGTCCTGCCAAAACTGCCAGGCTCCAGCGGGAACTGAAGCCTCTGGGTTCGGTTCCGTCCTGTATTTCCTACCTGCTGGCTCCTGGCACAAAGGTGGAAAGGGGTTACCGCCATCTTTGTCGCCTTGTTCTTGGAACCTTCGCCTTCCAAGAAGGATGGCCCTTGGAAGATACGATCCAAAGGGTTCGTCACTTCACGGAGGATCCGAAGAAATCCGAAGCAGATATCAGGGGGATCTACGAAGCTCTGGCAAAAGATCCCTCGCGATACAGCGTCGGGTGTGGTGAGGGGAGCAATCTCCGGACCCTCATCGACGTTGGGATCACTGTCTGTGACAAGGACCAGTGTCAGCTGATGAATGTTTCTACTGTGGCTCCTGCTTCTTCCGAAAACCAGGTCTACTCGGCAAGCTTTAACGGACTGGTTGACCTGGTAGCTGACGATCAGGGGCATGCCGTCTTCCTCGTCAAGGAAAATGGCACGCTGGTGGTCAAGAAGAGTCACAAAGTCGATGACAAAGTGCTTCTTCCCCCACCTGCGGAGCAAATCCGGTGGTTACTGCCCAAAGCATCAGTGGTGATGGAACATGTTGGTTCTGATAATGATAATCGTCTTTATATAGATTTAGTTAATTATTTCAAAGGGGTGAGCGAACTCCCCGATGAAAACCACTACAAGTTTATCGCCGCTTATTGCTTCCACACCTACTTGATCGACCGTTTCCAGTACACCCCCATCCTTGGGTTCTTTTCGATCCCCGAGAGGGGGAAGACCAGAACCGGAAGGGCAGTCGTCAATGTCTCCTCTCGGGGCATAACGATGGTCACTCTCCGGGAGCCCCTGATTCTTCGTCTGGCCAAGGACCACAGGGCCACCATCTTTTTTGACATCAGTGACCTGTGGAAAAAAATTGAAGCGGCGGGAGTGGAGGATATCTTCTACAACCGCTTCGAGAAAGGGGGTGAAGTGGGAAGGGTTCTTTACCCTGAAAGGGGTGCCTTCCAGGACACGGTTTATTACGACGTGTCGGGTGCCACCCTTTTCGCAACGAACAAGCCCGTGAATGACGTTCTTGAATCACGGACGGTTCAAGTGATCATGCCTCAAGCGACTCGCTCCTTCGAGCAGGATGTCCTGCCGGAGGACGGGTTGCCGTTCAAGGAGAGGTTAGTGGCGTTTCGGGCACGCTGGATGGACAGGCAACTGCCTGAAATGAACAAGCCCTGCTTGGGACGCCTAGGTGATGTACTGAAACCAATCAACCAAATTGTCAAGATTTGTTGCCCCGATGATTCGTGGTTTGGCCCCTTCGTCGCTGGTATCGAGAGAAATCGCAGACTGAGCAGATCTGAAAGTGAGGATGCCCGTATTATTCAGGCTATCCTCGCCTCAAGACCTTCTTTGAAACATGGCCATGTGTTCAACGAGGATGTCCTGTCTAAGCTGAACAAGGATGTCCCTCTTTCGGAGAGGATCTCCCCGCAGGCACTTGGAAAAACAACTTCCAGCATGGGATTTAGGAAGTATGCCAGTGGACAGAAGCGTGGGTTCTACTGGGACGCGGAGCTCCTGAAGTCCCTCTGCCAACGCTATGGCTTAGAGTACATTGAGATCCAGACCTTCGAGGAGAAGGAAAAGGCGGAGAGGAAACCCGATCCACCGTCCTTCGGGGGGATATTTTAGGATGACCGAAATGACCGATATGACACGTTGTATCTGACATTTCTGACAACTAACCAGTGGAGGGGGATGACCTCCCCCTCCACTTTACAATCAGGGATTCTAACAAGAAAAAAAGTTACTACTGGCAGCCATTCGTTCAGGTTGCCCAATTCGATGATGTTACCCCACCGGAATCCCGAAAGGGGAACATCAATGGAAAAAGAGGTAAATTATGAAACACGGTATTTGACTCAACGAGAGGTGGCTGGTAGGTTCAGAGTGGCTCCCAGCACTGTGAAAAACTGGCGAGAGCGGGGGCTGCTCAAGTATTTCCAAGCACCAGGATCCTCTCGGGTTCTCTATCCCATAGATGCAGTAGAGGAACTGGAGCGGCAGTCCATCAAGCAGAAGAAGGAGGTGGTGAAGCTACCCGAAATCAAAAGGAATAGACCGCGAATACCTGCCCAACCGCAGAAGGTATGGAGGGTATAATATGGCGGTCAAGAATTTAAATCATCACTTGGTGCTGCGAGGTGTTACCTGGCATCTCGTAACCAAGGTCAACGGCAAGAAGGTAAAAAGGGCTCTTTCACAATCCCTCACGGAAGCAAGGCGCTTACGGGATGAGCTGCTGCGGGAGGTCGTGCTCCACGGAGAAATCCCCAGCAGAACCCCTCAAAATGGTCCAGAACCTCTCTTCGGGGAGATGGCCTTGGAGTGGGTCGGGATCATCAAGAAAGAGATCAAGAAGTCGACCCTGGAGGATTACCGCTACTCCATGAACCGGTATATCCTTCCTCGTTTCGGGAACGTTCCCATCGGGGAGATAGGCTACTTGGACATCCGGAAGTTCGTCAGCGAACTCGAGTGCTCCCACAAGCGCAAAAACAACGTCTTGGTGCCCATGCGCTCGGTATTCAAGATGGCGTTTCTCAACGGGACTATCGACCACAACCCGATGGACCGGATCAAGAACGTCAAGGTTACCAAACCGGACATTCACCCCCTTTCGATGGAGGAGGTGAGGTTGGTCATAGGTAGCATCAGCCCGAGGTTCCGTAACTTCTTCACTGTAGCCTTCTTCACGGGTATGAGGTTCGGGGAGATGGCCGCTTTGAAGTGGAAGCACATCGACTTCAAGCTGGGGATCATCAGGGTTCGGGAAACTCTCGTTAAAGGAGAGACAGGGTGCCCCAAGACCAAGAAGTCGGTCAGGGACATCAGGATGCTACCGCCCGTAGTCGAAGCGATTAGGGACCAGCGGAAGGTGACCATGGGAAAATCCGAGTATGTGTTTCTGAACCAGTACTCGAAACCCCTGGAGCCCATGCCGACAAATTTCCACGTGTGGAAGCCGGCCCTCAAGAAAGCGGGACTCGACCCACGGTCGCTCTACCAGACCCGTCACACCTTCGCCACCCTGATGCTGGATGCAGGAGAGCACCCGGGCTGGGTCCAGAAGATGATGGGACACGAGACGCTGCAGATGATCTACGAAAAATACTATTCGTATATCAAGAACTACGAGAGGGATGAGGGGAGCGCCTTCATGGAGAGGGTATATAGCCCCTCGGCCGAGAAAAGCACCCCTGGAAAGGTTGAAGCACCTGCGAAAGGGGACCCAAAAGGGACCCAAAAAGAAAGGGAGCCAGGACCGCAGATCCTAACTCCCTGATTTCAGTGGTTTCCCACCTGATGTTCTGGTGCCGAAGCCGGGATTTGAACCCGGACAGGCGTACGCCCACTAGACCCTGAACCTAGCGCGTCTACCAATTCCGCCACTTCGGCACGTTTTCAAAGAGAGCTAAATCTATAATGATCCCCGAA
>Ga0255345_1003904_pt1 | contig 16913 bp, 9 predicted proteins | sample wastewater_treat_6_FD_192415 | JGI IMG/M metagenome (GOLD analysis project Ga0255345, IMG submission 192415) | Wastewater microbial communities from Lulu Island WWTP, Vancouver, Canada - plant20 | ecosystem: Engineered > WWTP > Wastewater > Unclassified | place: Canada: Vancouver, British... | reverse complement strand
AGCATCGGAAGGTGCGCGTTCATGGAGTGCGAAAACCTGACCAGCATCTCACTCCCAGAGAGCCTCACCAGCATCGGGCATGGAGCGTTCGCGTATTGCGAAAGCCTGACCAGCATCATAATTCCGGATAGCGTTGTCAAAATCGGAACTTTCATATTTGAAGGGTGCAGTTCTTTGACCAAAATTGTCGCCCCAGACAGATTGACTAGTGTCACAATACGGAAAGGGGTGACTGACATAGATGAAAGAATGTTTAAGGGTAATGATATCCTTACCAACATCACGATCCCCGAGGGCGTCATGAGCATCGGAGAGGAAGCGTTCGCGGAATGCGAAAGCCTGACCAGCATCACACTCCCAGAGGGCCTCACCAGCATCGGGGATAAAGCGTTCCAGGATTGCAGAAGCCTGACCAGCATCACTATCCCCGAAGGTGTCACCAGCATTGGGTATAAAGCGTTCGCGGAATGCGAAAGCCTGACCAGCATCACTATCCCCAAAGGTGTCACCAGCATCGGAGAGTACGCGTTCTATGGCTGCAAAAGCCTGACCAGCATCACACTCCCAGAGAGCCTCACCAGCATCGGGGATAAAGCGTTTGGGCGCTGCGAAAGCCTGACCAGCATCACTATCCCCGAAGGTGTCACCAGCATTGGGTATAGAGCGTTCGCGGAATGCGAAAGCCTGACCAGCATCACTATCCCCGAGGGCCTCACCAGCATCGAGGGTGGAGCGTTCTTGGGCTGCGAAAGCCTGACCAGCATCACTATCCCCGAAGGTGTCACCAGCATTGGGGATGAAGCGTTCGAGGATTGCAGAAGCCTGACCAGCATCACACTCCCAGAGAGCCTCACCAGCATCGAGGGTGGAGCGTTCGTGCGCTGCAAAAGCCTGACCAGCATCACGATTCCCGAGGGCGTCACGAGCATCGGAAAGGAAGCGTTCTGGTACTGCGAAAGCCTGACCAGCATCTCACTCCCAGAGAGCCTCACCAGCATCGAGTATGGAGCGTTCGCGGGCTGCAAAAGCCTGACCAGCATCACACTCCCAGAGAGCCTCACCAGCATCGGGGATAAAGCGTTTGGGCGCTGCGAAAGCCTGACCAGCATCACACTCCCAGAGAGCCTCACCAGCATCGGGGATGAAGCGTTCGAGGATTGCAGAAGCCTGACCAGCATCACTATCCCCGAAGGCGTCACGAGGATTGGAAAGTACGCGTTTAGAAACTGTATCAAATTAACCAGCATCTCACTCCCAGAGAGCCTAACCAACATCGATCGGGACGCCTTCAGAGGTTGCTCTGCATTAACCGAGATATTTAACTTGCTACCTCTTCTGTGGAATGGATGCGAAGTTGAGAACACAACTTTAGTATGGCTCCTGGAGAACCCTTTGAGCAGTCCAGAGTATCTTAAGGAGACAGCCTTTGTCTACCTTGCAAAAAGTTCAAAAACGGTTAATAAGATATGTGAAGATAGATTGGTAAGTGGTTGTGCGAGGTCAGCGGATTTGCTGCTCGAATTGATTGAACCATTTAGCAACAACACTTTAGCCCTGAAAAAGCTGGCTAACTTCGTACTGTTCTGCGGCCCCCATTTTCCCAGAGAAAAATTGCCTGCCATACATGAACAGCTGATAAAGGTTGGGGCAAAATCCGCTGTGAAGGTTTTGGAGAAGGCAGTACTCAGTGAAGAAAGTATAAAAATGGAAGGCGCAACCGGCCATCCCATTGAAGCAGTCTGTCTGGAGCGATTCAAAGAAGTGTTCATAGACCGTGATCTGGAGTCCTATGGCATCCCTCCAAAACTTTTCACGGGAGTTCACTACCAGGGAACCGAAACGAAAGCACCAGAATTCGTGGTGAAATGTGCTATTCATCCATACATGTACAAGCTGAGAGAACTGCCACGCGCAATCAGTGGTTATCGAACCGATTTCGTAGAAGTTGATCCAGATCCTCAGATAGACGAAATTGCTGCCTCACTTAACCAGGAGGAGCTCCAGGAGCTCTTACAGACCCTGATCAATCAATTTGAACCCTTCAAGTGGCGGTTGCTGTTCCCCTATTGCCGTTACGGAAGCGGCAAACAAATGAGTGCCATCGCGGCAATGATCAAGAAATGGCAGGTCTGGCGGGATTATAGGGAAACTGGCCGCAGGTTTATCATCGTTCTGCACGGGGCAATGATGCTAAATGAGAGCCGTGAAGCCCTCTTGTTGATCGAAAAATGGGGCTTGCTTGAAGATTATGCCAGGCGTATGAAAACAACTGCCGATGTCCTTAGGGATACTGTTTTAACAGAATTTAACCTGAACGAGGATGGCAACAAACGTTACGATCTCGGCAACGCGGTCATCGCCGCATCGCTTGCCTCGGATCTTTCCGTCTCTCTCCTGAATGAGACCGCCGGTAAAGAAGTTAAATCCCTGCCCAAAAAAGGCGCCGACCCAGAGAAATATGAAGCCGCCTCTAAGGATTTCGCGGATTTGAAGAAAAACATCAAGAACGCGGTCAATAGCAAGGTCAAAAAATTGAGGACCGATTTCGCCTCCGGCTTCGAAACCAAAACCTCCGAATGGAAAGCATCGTACATCCAAAACTTTGTGCTCAAGCGCATCGCCTCTCTATTAGTCTGGCAATGGCAGCATAATAAAACTACGCGCCGCTTTATGCTGACAATGGATAGTACTTTCATTGATTGTGATGGGAAACCCATCGAGATTGGCGATGGAGGAACGATCTGCCTGGCACACCCGGTCGAGATTCCACCAGAAGAATTGGAATGCTGGAAAGAGCTGCTGACACAAAAGCAAATTTCCCAACCTTTTGTGCAAATGTTTGAACCTGTTTACGATATTGAACCCGCGCAAGCAGCCAAAAGATATACTGGGATTGAACTGCCCATGTTCCTATTGAGAAGGTTGGCCAAGGATGGCATTGAGGTTGACGATTATTTTGAAGGGGAAATTTGGTTCTACGGTCTGGCGACAAGAATCTATGGAACCGTTTACGATACAAATGCATTTACCGCAATGAGCATCGCTTTTAACGATATTGTTACTTTGAAAGATGTTACGATAGAAGGAACACCCAGGGCTGTCAACCATGAAATATTTGCCATGGACAAAGCGCTGATTGAAAACCGCGTGAGGAATGGCGACATTGCAGCCATTCAAGCTTTCGCCAATGGTATCACCGCAAAAACCATCCAGCACTTGATTGATGTTTCGATTGAGATGGAGCAGATGGAATGCACCGCCTGGCTGATGAGCTATAAAAACGAGCACTTTCCTTATGCTTTGGCCGATTTGGAGCTGTAGATAAAGGCAGGGTTGCCCAGAAAATCCAATTGCCAGACGATGCCGGTCTTGATGCCGGCATCTTCATATTTGAGTTTTCAACTAACAATTTGTTTTCCTGTTACAACAGACTGACTGGTATTTGCCTAAAAACAAAATGATCCATTTCCGTTGGAAAATAATTTCATTTTCAGTATTCAAAACCTATCTCAACCCATCACTCTCCGCTGTTGGATAACTTGAGAGTCTCCATCTCCAGAATCAACTCTTTCTGCCGTTCGTAAAACAGCAGTTCCTTATTATGCCTGAAGTAAGCCTCATTGCCAAAGCGGCTGATGAATCTGGCTGTCTGCGCGTTTGAAGTCAGTTCGGTTACCAGGATCAACATCTCCTGGCCTTCACCGAAAACCTCCTCCACGAAACTAAATACATTCGAAAGCGACTCACCAGCCTTTTTCGCGCGTACGGCAAGCGCTGCTGCCCGGCCGTCAAAGTCCTCCTTCAGCAGCAGGTATGCTGATTTGCCATCCAGTCCTTCGCGGCGCTTGAGCAGAATATCTTTTTGTTTTTGCATGTGTTTTATCACAATATTGCCCAACCTGATTGCCTCGGCTGAAAGCGTGTTGTTCTGCCTGCCAGCAGCCATTTTATTCTGAAATGCTTCAATTTGCTTCTCCATCACCAAAACAGGATCCGCGCCTTTTGCGTTCATTTTCGTCAGCGTGATCTGAAGCTCTTTCTTCAGGTCGATCAGAGCTTGTTCAAGCTCTACAACCTCGCGTAGTTCCTCCGAAACCGCGTCCAGGAGCAGCCCGAGCAGGGAAATGCGCTCGTCAAACTTGGCGGCAGAGGCACGAGCTTTAATCTCCTGACTGGCTTTTCCCGCCAGAATTGACTCCGCCTGGTAATCAGCCTTGTACTTGTTGAAAAGGTCATAATAGATGGCAAAATTCTTGGCGATTTTCTTCTCCTGTAGATATTGGATGACCAGCTTTTCATTGACCGCAAAGCCGTGCTGCTCATACAACTGAATCATCTGGGAAAGGTCCACCCACCCCCGCGCGGTGACAAAGCGCTTGCCGTCTACGGTTGTTTCCACCAGATAAAAATCCCCTTTTTTAATCTCGAGATAGGTCGTTATGGCGGGATGCACACCAATTTTTACCGCATATTCCTTCCAGGCCTCAAAATCGGGCTCGATGTCAACACGTTTCAAACGGTCCATCGTGACTACATCGAATTCACGAACAGATTTGTTGAATTCCGGCGGGTTGCCGGCAGTCACTACGATCCAACCATCAGGCACGCGGTGGCGGCCAAAGGTTTTATACTGCAGGAATTGGAGCATTGACGGCGCAAGGGTCTCTGAAACGCAATTGATCTCATCCAAAAAGAGGATGCCTTGTCTGAGGCCGGTTTTCTCCATGGTCTCATATACGGTGGCAATAATCTCGCTCATGGTGTATTCGGATACATCATATTCCACCCCGCCGTAATTCTTTCGGATGATGAAAGGCAGACCAAGAGCGCTCTGGCGTGTGTGGTGCGTCATAGAATAAGAAACCAGTGCCACGCCTAGTTCCTGGGCGATCTGTTCCATGATGGCTGTTTTGCCGATTCCAGGCGCGCCCATTAGGAAAACAGGTCTTTGCCGCTCGACCGGGATCACATAATTTGAAAATTCATCCTGGGTAAAATAGGCTGCGATCGCATGCTTGATCTGTTCTTTGGCTTCTTTAATATTCATTAAATCTCTCCTCTTTCCATTACATCATCCGGACTTAATACCAATTTTATTGCCCACGGAGGGACATCAGGTATTTCATCATAATCTTCATCCAAAAACACGAAAGCAGTATCGTAATTCGGTTTCTTGCTCGGATAAGTTCCAAACCCATCTGTAAAGTAGATCAGACCTTTAAGGTTTTCAAATTCTCTGTTTTCGATCAACTGGTCCACGTAAGTAAAAACAGGGCGGAAGTCAGTTCCGCCAAAACCGAAGAGGCACATGGACTGAAGAAACTGGTCAAACTCTTCGGGGTTGGTGATCTTGGTATCCTGCTGGATCTGGGCGTCACACTGAACGATGTGAAGGTTGATCTTGCTAAAGAAACTTTCGGTCTGTTTCAGGATATTGTAAGTCTTTTGCATGAACGCTTGCACCGTTTTGCCGGCAACCGAACCGGAGGTGTCGATGGCAATCACAAATTCCTTGATGCGTTTGACTTCTTTGTATTCAAGAGGTTCAATCAGAGGCATGCTTTGGTATAGCTTGAGACCATAAGTATAGAAGACTAGGTCAAATTCATCGTCATTGATTTGCATGGCTTCACCCAGCACAGAGAAGCGCTTCAGGAAGGTGGCGTAGTTATATTTTTCGCGGTTAAGCTGGTTGAGGCCTTGGTGAAGCCCGCCGCTAATGTTGCCCCACTTTTTGGAGGCGGTTTCAATGTCTACCTGGGCTCGTTCGCTGATAGCTTTCCAGAGCTCAACTAATTCCTGAGATAGCTTGAAATCTTTGCCCTGACCTTTTACACGTAAATTGGAGTTTGGATCTCCTTCGGTTTGATCCACATCTGAATCTGACTCCTTATTACCTCCAGATAGATTCTTTTCAGGCGGCGCATACCAAAGCGTATGATCGTCACAATAAAAACTCTGCCGTATGGTATCTAGTGCGTCGTCACCCAAATTCATGTCAAGGTAATGGCGATAAATTTTCTCCGCCGTCATCAACTTCACAGATTTCTTCAGTTGGTGGATTACCGATTTCTGCCTGTGTTGACGGGTCGTAACGAGGGACGGCAAACCTAAATCGTTGATCGCATTTTCAGCAGCAATATCGCAAGCCAGATCCCAACAAGCCTGATGTACCAGCTTGTTAACAAAGAGATGCTGGAAGAGGCAGTGAAAAATGACGTGCAGGTAATCCCGTGAGATGTTTTCTTTTTGGTGTTTATAGCTATTTAGGATGTGCTGGGTATTGTAAAAAAGGAGCTGACCATCTGTTGCGAAGGTATCCAGAGCGTTCAGCTGCTGAAGTTTTAATTGGTGAAGAGCGGCGTCGAGAAAGCGAAGATTAACCAGGAGGGTATCCCTGGAAAATGTGAGTATTTTCCGAGCGAGCAGGTCAGCCTGGTTGCTTTCTTCTTGTGACATTGGCTGGTTCAAAGCGTATCAACTCCCCTATTAAGCTTACCAGAAAAAATATCCTCTACGTGATATGGTAATTGATTCGTGATAAGTTGGAGGTAGATACCTGTCATCAGAATCTTTACCTTTACTCTCTTATTCGCCATCATCATCCTCCTCCTCATCATCTTCATCGAATAGAGGCTTGGGGTTGTCGGCCTGGTTGAGGTGGAAGAAGAACATGAAAATTGGAAGGAAATCGTCCCCGAAAGGAAAAAGGCAGCCCGAATTGTTGTTCTGGTCGGAGGTCATAAGATTTGTTCTCCTGGTGTGATCATGCAGAAATTATACTTATTGCTTAATAGAAGGTGAATGTAGATACTGTCGAATATTTTTTGCAGATTTAGTAATCACTTAGTAATTTATCCTCCAAATGTTGCAAATTCAATTATGTTTTCTGTCTTCAATCAGACAACTCGAGTTGACTGAGCCGGAGCTAGCATGGGCGCCTAATCGTCATGTCTAACACTTTAGAATAACGACGAGGCGAAACTGATAGAAAAATATACCAAAAAAGATTCTACGCAATAAGTGGCTAGATACAGATTCAGTGTTCTTGAGATAGCAGAAACACTGTGGAATATCAGTGGAGCATGCCGACGCGGAGGCATAGGTCGATCAAGTTTTTACGAATGGAAACGGCGTTCTCAAACCCGAAGCATGGCAGGATCGTTTGATCTGACACCGATTACCAAACACCAACCCAATATCACCAGAGACATAAGCATAGGTGGTTGCCATCAGCCTGGAACATCCTTCCTAAGGCTGTGTCAAATTAGCAGATTATCTACGCAATTAGGGGGTTAGGAGTAGTTCGCCCATGATGTAAAAACTGCTGATCCGCAATAGCATGGGGAGTGTCTATGAACATTGGGTGTTGCTGGAACGGAAACATTTGGAGGAGGGATTGTGGCTGAGTGCGGAACAAATCGCCAGGATTGAAAATTACAACTCGGTTTTCAAGGATTGATACGTTGAAAGCTCTCGTCCGGATGAGCTATTATGTCAGGACACCTTTTATGTTAGCTACTTAAAGGTTATGGGGAAAGCTGACTTGCATGCCGTGATGGACACCTTTTCGTCATACGCTTTTGGTTTCTTGTACAAAGGAAAACAAGCCGAATGCACCACCACTGTTTTACATAATGAGGTCTTTCCGTTCTATGCCGAACACGCCCTGGAGATTGATGTAGTCCTAACGAATAATGGCCCCGAATTCTGTGGAACATCACCGTATTCTTTTTAGATGTATCTGGCATTGAATGAGGTCCAACATCGTCGCACCTAGGTACGTACCCGAGAATGAATGGCTTCGTTTAATATCTCAACTGCACGGTGTTAGACGAATTCTTTCGCATCAAGTTTAGAGAAATGTTCTATGAATGTGTCGCAAAACTGCAGGTCAATCGGGGTGAAGGGGTCATTCATTACAAAATTGAAAGATCACCAGAGGATATCAAAACCAAAAACGGACTCCTTTGCTGTCTATCTAATCTTACTTGGATAATGTTAGTCAAGTGCATTGGTGGTACATTCCATTGTTATTTGCCCGGAGATCGCTCCATACAATTTTTCTCTCATTAATGCCTGTTTCATTACCATAACTGAGTGCCATTTCCACCTAGATCCTGATCTCTTATGAGATACCACAGCTGCTTGGCCCGTCATCTAACTCGCTAGATTCCACCGTTACTCCTTAGGCTGATTTTTCAGGCATATTCAACCGCACTTTTTAGGCTACTTTTTCCTTAGTTAAAAGTTTTTAAAAAGTATGCAATCTGTTATTCATTCAATTTAAGCACAGAGATTTTCAACAATCAGGTAAGCTGCCTCCTCTCCAAACCCCTAATGTTTCAGCTGTTCTATACAGATCTGCTTGATAATATGCTGGGAATAATCGAGCATAATCAAGCTTCAAATGCCAAACCGATACTTATGATAAAATACAGTTCCCATAGAAATGACCGACTATAATAAGGGACATGGGATCATACAAACTCTCCTTCACAGCAGTCGGTCTGGCACTGGCTGACTCGATCAAGGTGGCTGAGGTTTTCTTCTCCTGTAATGAGTGGACCGCCACCCGCAGGCTATTGCGTGAGAATAATATCCTGCAATCCCGCACGATCTCCCGTGACAAACGTGTCATCCAGGAGTTGACAATGCGTTTATCGCAATTAACACCTGAGCAATTATTGCTTTTAATCGAAGGTAGCCTGGAAGAACAGAAATTGGTTCTTTGGTTTGTGCTTTGCAAAACCTATACCTTCATCCGTGATTTTGCCATGGAAGTATTGCATCAAAAATTCTTGATTATGGAAAAGTTTGTTACCAGTAACGATGTGAATGCCTTTTTTTTACGCAAACTCGATACTCGTTTAGAACTAGAAAAAATCACCGAGAGCACTAAGTTAAAAATCCTTTCTCAGATTGTTCATATGATGCGCGAAGCGAATCTGGTCAATGCCAACGACGAAATAATACGCGTAATCCCCTCAAGCCGGCTTGCAATTGCATTAAGCCCAGATTCAGAATTTGCCTATAAAATCTATCCTGCATTCCCAGAGGAGTTCGAAGTTTTGCTATGAGAAACCTTTACGATCAAAGTATCGCGAAACGATCCGATCATCTCTTCAATATCATGTCCAGCCAACGCTTCTTGAACATGCAGGGATTGAACAACGAAATCCCATTCTTCATCTTTCCCTACAAACCTCAGGAGCAGGATGATATCGAAAAAATGGGCAAAAGTTTGATTACCAACCTAGGACTCAAAGGTGTGCGCATTTTAAAAGTCAATTTGTATGATCTAGCCCTGGACCTTCTGAAGAAAACTGGAGTCTTCCACCAAATCCTCGAAAATGAGCCCACACTCTCTAAAAAAGAACTAATGGAGGATTTGCAGGGTGTTCTTGACACTGGCAGGCATCTCATACCAGAGATTTCCAGGAGGATGACCGAGAAGGTCTATGACATTCTTTTCCTTACCGGTGTCGGGGAGGTTTATCCTTACATTCGCTCCCATAACCTGCTGAATAACCTTCAAAGTATTGCCACGGACCACCCGACGGTCTTGTGGTTCCCAGGTCAATACACGTTTACGGCTGACGGGCGCAGCTCACTCAAGCTATTTTGTTGTCTTCCGGACAATGCTTATTACCGTGCATTCAACATTCTCGATTATCAAGTATAGAAGGGGTAATGATGAAAATAAGCGAACTATTTCTCAAACCAATTGATCGCGAAATTGAAGGTGTCATCAAAGCGGATGACGAAGCCCACCTAAAAATTGAGGTGGAAGAGTATGTCATAACTAACGAGATCTCCCGTTACCTTTCTGATTTGTTAGGGCAATACAACAGGCTCCGCCCGACGACCAATGGCATCTGGATTTCTGGTTTCTTTGGTTCAGGTAAGTCGCACCTGCTCAAGATTTTATCTCTGTTGCTTGAGAACCGGCGTTTGGAAGATGGATCAGTACTTCAGATTCTGCACGATAAGATTCCCTCGACAGACGCCATGCTTCGCGCTGAATTGAAAAGGGTGCTCAACACGCCATCCAAAAGCATTCTTTTTAATATTGACCAAAAAGCCACTGTCGTTAGTCATGATGATTTTGACGCGGTTTTAGATGTTTTTACCAGAGTGTTTGATGATTTTTGTGGCTTCTACGGAAGCCAGGGTTATGTAGCGGCCTTTGAGCGAGAACTGGATCAACATGGTCTCTACCAAAAATTCAAGCAGCACTTTCTGGAGACCACCGGCAAGAGCTGGCATGAAGGTCGAGAGGTATTCAATATCAATCGCCAGAAAATCGCGCATGCATATGCCCTTACTACTGGCAACCCTGAAGAAAGTTCCAAAGATATTATCCAATCTTACCGCGATGACTACAAACCATCCATTGAGAGCTTTGCAAACAACGTCAATGCCTTCATCCAAACTCAGCCGAAGGGTTTTAGACTGAATTTCTTTGTTGACGAAGTCGGTCAATACATCGCTGAAAACGTTAAACTGATGACCAACCTTCAGACGATCGCTGAAAGTTTGGCCACAATCTGCAACGGTCAGGCTTGGTTGTTTGTAACCTCTCAGGATGATATGAGCCAAGTGTTTGGGGAGTTAGATCAACGCTTGGGTAATGATTTTTCCAAGATCCAGGCACGTTTCCAGACCAAAATACACCTGAGCAGCCAGGATGTAGCGGAAGTGATCCAAAAACGTCTGCTTAAGAAAACCGACGTCGGCGAAGCCGAAATGCAAGCTCTCTATGCACGACAAAATAAAAACTTTGGCACGCTTTTCACTTTTCCAGATGGTGGTACAAACTACCGAACTTATCGTGACGAAGCTGATTTTGTGGCTTCTTATCCCTTTGTACCTTATCAATACTTTCTCTTTCAGCAGTCCATTGAAAGCCTGAGCAAGCATAACGTCTTTACGGGTAAACACAACTCCGTTGGCGAACGTTCCATGCTGGGTGTGTTTCAGGATGTCGCTAAGAAAATTGCGGACCAACCTGCCGGCTCATTAGGGAGTTTTGACCTGATGTTCGAGGGCATCCGCAGCGCCTTCAAGGCCACTCTGCAAAGTTCCATTTTCCTGGCTGAGAAAAACCTCGGGAACGCATTTGCCATCAAGTTGCTTAAAACGCTCTTCCTGGTCAAGTACGTAAAAGGTTTTAAAGCTACTCCCCGCAATCTGCGGGTACTGATGCAAGAAAGTTTCGACCAGAATATCCAGGAACTTGAAAGCCGCGTCAGGCAGGCGCTGACGTTATTGGAACAACAGACTTATGTTCAGCGCAATGAAGACATCTACGAATATCTGACGGAAGAAGAACAGGATGTTGAAAACGAGATCAAAAACACCAACGTCGAAAATGACGATATTTACAAAATGCTTGACGACATCTTTTTCTCTGAAATTCTGCGCGATTCTAAAGTCCGTTATGATACTAATCAACAGGATTACCCCTTTGCCAAGCGTATCGATGGCAAGCAGCGCGGCAGAGATCACGAATTAGCAATTGATATCATCAGTCCCTACGATCAATTCAATGGCAATCTACCCGTGTTAAAAGCGCACAGCCTGGATAAGGCAGATCTTCTCGTTGTGCTTCCTCAGGATTCCCAATTCATACAGGATGTTCTGATGGCCCTCCGTACGGAAAGTTACATAAGGCAGCACAACGTGGTAAACACCTCAGAAGCAAGAAAAACTATACTCTCCAATAAGGGTACTCAAAATAGCTTGCGCAAAAAAGCCATTTCACAGCGGGCAGCCGCGTTGGTACGCGAGGCATTGTTTATCGCTTCCGGAGAGGAGGTGCAGGTCAGTAGCGAAGATGCCAAGTCTCGCATTGTAAAAGCGTTTAATCTCCTCATCGCCAAGATTTACCCACATCTTCAAATGCTCGGTGGGGTCACTTACTCCGAAAATGATATCCGTCACTATTTGGAACCCCAACACGCAGGGCTATTTAATGACGAAGCGGATCGTATGACCGAAGCTGAAACAGAAATGTTCACTTTCATTAACAATACTAGATTACAAGGTGAACGTGCCAGCATGAAAAAGCTGGAAGAGAGATTTGGCAGCCGTCCCTACGGCTGGTACCTGGCTGCCATCCAATGCGTGCTTGCCAAATTGGTTGGACGGGGCAAACTGGAAGCCTGGCAGGATGGCAACCTGCTTGAGAACGGTCCGCTCGAAAGAGCCCTGAAGAATACTTATAGTTTCAACACATTAACCTTTGAACCGGTAAAAGTTACTGACCCACGTGTCATCCAGGCGCTCAAGGATTTCCACCAGGAATTCTTTGACGAACCGACCTCTGAGAATGAAGTCCGTGGGCTAATCCGCAGCCTTCAGGCTAAAGCTAAGACATTAATGGACGAGCTCAGTACATATACCCCGCAGAAAGGCCGCTATCCATTTCTGTCCCGGCTGGAAGATGTGAGTGTGCGTTTGGATTCATTTCTGAATCATGACCACGAATTTTATATAAACAGCTTGCCAGCCGAAATGGAATCTTGGTTTAGCTTGAAGGAAGAACAGATTGACCCCCTTCGCAATTTCATGAGAGGTCATAAGCGCGAAATCTACGATGAATTGCTGAATTTTACCAACCAGAAGAAGCCAGATCTCGGCCCCGAGCAACTTGAGAAGTTAAGAGGCTTTTTGGAAGACCCGCGCATCTACGCCGATAACCGCCTGCAGAATGCCAGGCTTGTGCTCACTCAGTTCGAGGACGATCTGCAGGAGAAACTTGCCGGTGAGAGCCAGCGAGCTTTGGAGCATGTTGGCCGCTTACATCAGCAAATGCAGCAGATGTCGGATTACTCTGAATTAAGTTCTGAGCAACAGTCAGAACTGGATAACAATTTTATTCAGATCAAACACACCCTGCAGGAGCAGGATCTAATTGTCAGCCTGCGCGACAAACTTTCGGATTTTGAGCACAATCAGTATCCTAACCTCCTGACGCGGCTTCACGCGCTAAATGCACCGCAAACTCCAGAAGGAAAACCTGACGAAGAAGTTCCACGGAAGCTGGTATACGTGCACGTCCGGGATATACCCGTGGCAATGCCAAAGAGAATACTTGAAAACGAAGCGGATGTGGCAGCTTATTGCGAAGCAATTAAGGAAGCCCTCCTTCAAGCCGTCCGCGCCAACAAACGCATCAACCTCTAACCTGAGAGGAAAGCAAACCATCGCCATGAATACGAATGCTTTGAAACTATTTGCCCAATCAGCCCGCCGCCAACTGCTGGCGCAGGTCAGCGCCCGCATGGAACAGGTGCTCACCACCGACAGCGCCGTCTTGCGCGAGAAGCAGGCCATAATCAGCCAGTTGAGGGTTGAAATCGAGAAAACAAGCCAACAGGCACTGATCGAAGAAGCCGCTTATACCTGGTTCAATCGCTTATGCGCCCTGCGCTACATGGATGTGAATAATTACACGCGCGCTGGCATTGTCTCACCTTCGCCTGGTTTCACCCAACCCGAAATTTTGCAGCAAGCCAAACAGGGTCTGTTTGATTCCGATTGGCAGTTGGATCGCAAACGGGTCGCGGGTCTGCTCAATGGCAGCATCCCTTCGCCCGATGCCGATCAGGAAGCCTATCGCCTGCTGCTGGTGGCTGCCTGTAATAGCTACGCCCGTGAGATGGAATTTCTGTTCACCGCCATCCCGGACGTCACCGAACTGCTCATGCCCGAAGACCTGCTTTCAAACCAGTCTGTCCTTCAAGCAGTTCGCGATACCCTCACCCCCGAGGTGTGTCAGGATGTGGAAGTGATCGGCTGGCTGTACCAGTTTTACATCTCAGAGCGCAAAGACCAGGTCATGGCGGCCAAGGGCGCGGTGAAAAAACAGGATATCCCGGCGGTCACCCAGCTTTTCACCCCCGATTGGATCGTGCGCTACATGGTACAGAACTCATTGGGGCGCTTATGGCTGCTGAACTTTCCCAACTCAAACATCCGCTCCAAAATGGAATATTATGTTTCCCCGGCGGATCCCGAAACTGATTTCCTCAGGGTAGAGTCGCCGGAAGAGCTTAAACTGCTGGATCCGGCCTGCGGCAGCGGGCATATCCTCACCTATGCTTTTGACCTGTTGTATGATATTTATGAAGAACAGGGGTACGACGCGGTCGGCATTCCGCGCCTGATCCTGCAAAAGAACCTGTACGGGATCGAAATCGACAAGCGCGCCGCGATGCTCTCCAGCTTCGCGCTGATGATGAAAGCCCGCGCCAAAGACAAACGCTTCTTCACCCGCGGCGTCAGGCCGAATATCCTTGAAATGCAGGATGTCAGTTTTGAACCTGGTGAAGCCAAGACATATCTGGATCGGGTGGGGCAGGACCTGTATACCCTCGACCTGTGGGAGGGTTTGCAGCAGTTCGAAAATGCCAAAACCTTTGGCTCGCTCATCCGGCCTGCCATCAAAGACGTGCCCACCCTGCGCGCGCGCATGCAGGCTGCCGGCGTGTTTGAGGATCTGTTCCTGAGCAAAACCAATGAAAAGCTGCTGAAAGTGCTGGAGATGTCGGAATACCTCAGCCCGCGCTACCAGGTGGTGGTGGCAAACCCGCCTTATTTCAGCAAGGGTATGGAGGGCGAGTATAAGCAGTTCGCGCAGGAGAATTACCCGGATAGTAAGACTGACACGATGACTATGTTCATGGAACAAAACCTGGCATTGACTAAATCAGGTGGGTATACCGGAATGATTACGTTGATGAGTTGGATGTTCCTTAGCTCATTTGAAAAACTGCGTAACAAATTGCTTGAACTGGACACAATCCTGACTATGGCTCACCTGGGAGCTCGGGCGTTTAATACCATTGGCGGGGAAGTTGTCTCAACCACCATGTTTATCTTGAGAAACACCGAGTTGGAGAACTATCAGGGACAATACTTCCGTCTGGTGGATGGCGATTCCGAAGAAGGAAAAGCGAAAATGCTGTTAGAAGCCATTGTCAACCCTGATTGCGGCTGGTTTTTCCGCGCCTCAGCTCAGGATTTCAAGAAAATCCCCGGCGCGCCTATCGCTTATTGGCTAAGCAGTTCTTTCTACAATGTATTTGAAAACTGCAAATTACTCAATGAATATGGCACACCTGCACAAGGAATGTCAACTTGTAACGTAGAATTGTTTACTAGACTCTGGTATGAAGTAGATTTTACGAAGACCAATGTCCTTCAAAAAAATGTTTCTTATTGGGTTCGATATAATAAAGGTGGGCAATTTCGAAAGTGGTATGGAAATCGGGATTACGTAGTATTTTGGGGTAGAGATGGTGCAAGATTAAAAAAAGCGAATGCTACATTACGAAATCAACAATTTTACTTCTCGCCTTTTATCGCTTGGACAAAAATATCTAGTGCACAAACAGGTTTCAGGTTGTTTGAAAGGAATTTTTTATTTGATGGTGCAGGAGGTTCTTTTTTTTACAGACAAAGTAGTATTGATGAACACTCCTTATTGTGTTTGTTAAATTCACGTGTTTGTCAAGAAATACTGAAGATTATTTCTCCAACATTGAATTTCAATGAAAACCACATCGGAAACATACCAATAACGAACGTAAAAAAAATACGAGAAAAAGCTTCTGACATAGCACGAAAATGCGTTTTAATTTCTAAGTCTGATTGGGATTTAATGGAAATATCATGGGATTTTTCAACAAACCCTCTATTCACGACAGACAAATTCCCGATTCCGATGGAACTGTATACGAGGTGGCATACTCTCCGCGTTGAGTGGCAGGTTTTGACGGATGAGACTCAGCGCTTAGAAGTTGAAAACAACCGCGTTTTCATCGATGCCTACGGACTTCAGGAAGAACTAGGCCCCGAAGTTCCCCTTGAAGAAATCACCCTTACCTGCAACCCCTACTACCGCTACAGCGGCAACTACACCGACGCGGAACGCGAAGCGCGCCTGCTGCAGGACACAATGCAGGAGTTTCTCTCCTACGCGGTTGGCTGCATGTTCGGGCGTTACTCGCTCGATAAACCGGGACTGATCCTCGCCAACCAGGGCGAAACCCTGCGGGACTACCTGAAGATTATCGGCAAGGAGCCAATCTTCCGCCCCACGGAAACCAACGTGATCCCCATCCTGGACGGCGATTGGTTCGCGGATGACGTCGTCTTGCGTTTCAAAGAGTTCCTCAAAGTGACCTTCGGCGAGCCAAACTATGAAGAAAATCTGCGCTTCATCGAGCAGGCGCTGGGGAAAGACCTGCGCAAGTACTTCCTCAGGGATTTTTACAGGAACCACGTCCAGATGTACAAGAAGCGCCCGATCTACTGGCTCTTCTCCAGCCCCAAAGGCAGCTTTAATGCCTTGATCTACATGCACCGCTACCAGCCCGATACAGTCTCAGTGGTGCTCAACCAGTACCTGCGGGAGTACCGTGAGAAACTGGACGCACAGAGGCGCTTCCTGGAAAACGTCAGCGCCAGCCCGGTCAGCAGCGCCCGTGAGAAAACCTCCGCGCTTAAAGAAGTTGAAAACCTTACCAGGATCCAGTCTGAGCTGAAGGCATACGAAGACAACGTGCTCTTCCCCCTGGCGGGTCAGCGCATCAGCATCGACCTGGATGACGGGGTGCTGGTGAATTATGCCAAATTTGGCGAGGCGCTGAGAAAGATCTAGTATCATGGATCATCGACCGATCCGGTTTTTTTACAGTGAGATGAGGGTACCAAATGGCATATAAAGAAATAACCGGAAATTTATTTGCATCAGATGCAATGGCTTTGGTAAACACAGTCAACTGCGTTGGTGCGATGGGTAAGGGCATCGCCCTGGAATTTCGCAGACGCTATCCGGAGATGTTCAAACAATATCAGGTTGATTGCGACAAAAAGAAATTGGTTCCAGGGCGGATATATTA
>Ga0255345_1003879_pt1 | contig 17020 bp, 17 predicted proteins | sample wastewater_treat_6_FD_192415 | JGI IMG/M metagenome (GOLD analysis project Ga0255345, IMG submission 192415) | Wastewater microbial communities from Lulu Island WWTP, Vancouver, Canada - plant20 | ecosystem: Engineered > WWTP > Wastewater > Unclassified | place: Canada: Vancouver, British... | reverse complement strand
GTCGTCCAGCCGCTGAAGAAACACAACATCCGCCGCGATGAAATACCGCGCAACCGCCGGATGGGGCAGGAGGCGCTTCGTTCCCAGCCGCATTCCGCGTCTTCGCGCCCGCAGGGTTTTGCATGCGGAATGCAGGAGGGTCAGCGGCCGCCATTTTGGAATCGGCTGGTTCCATCCAGGCGCCACGAGGAGGGTGTCCCGTTCATTCAAAGCACCAAAGGCATGAACCGTCAGTTGGCGCTCTGCCTCATTCCGAAAATGACCAAAGGCAAGCGCCACTTTCTGATGCAAGGGGATTCCCAGCCGTCGCCGGGCTTCCGCGCGATCCATCTCCAGATACGGCGCATAGATTTCGTCGTAAACGGGAATGGGAATCATCACATGCTGCTTTTCCCGCAAATCGGGACGCGCTTCGCAGGCGGTTTTGCTGGGTTCGCCCAAATGCACCATCACATCGCATTCTGATTCGATCAGGGCATACAGCTCTCGCAAAATCCGTTGGGCTCCGGCATCGGCGTTATGCGACACCTCGTTGTGCCGCGTGTAGATGACCTTGGCGCGCGCCCGGATGTCCTTCAGCCGGCGGCGCAGCAATTCCAGTTCGTCGGCGGATGGCGTCCGCCAATTGAACAAGGTTTCCGGCCACTGAATATGGACAACGTCATAATCAAACGGAGATGCCGACCAGAACTTTTCAAGACTGACCTCAATCGGGAGATTCGCGGCCTCCACTCCGGCCGCATGCGCATCCGAATACCAATCCAACCCCCGATTATAGGCAAAGAGAATGTTCACCGGCCCACCTTCTTTTTCAAGATGGCCAGAGCATTCAACAGGATGCCCGGGAAACTTGCCGCCCAACCCTTGAGCGATTTCAATTTCCGGCATTCGGCCTCCAAAAACATCAGCCGCTCGTAATCCCGATAGACAGCCTCCGGGAGCCGCTTTCGCCTCATGATTTTCTTTTCAGCTTCCATGTCGGCAATTCTAGTCGCGCTAATGCCGCCTTCGGGATAGCAAACGACGGCATATGGAACGTGTCGGGACGAACAGCCTGCCCGCAAGGCCCGCAAGTTGAAGTCCCAGTCGGCAACAATCCGGAATTGCTCGTCGTAGCCGCCCAGTTTGTCAAACAGCGTTTTCCTGTAGAATATGGTTTGGTGGCATATGCCCATTCCCCAAAAACGGGCGAGCGTCCACTGATCGGGCTGGGGCAGTATTTTCCATCCTCCGCTTCCGTCGGGCCGAAGGGAGTCGCCATAGATCATGTCTGCGGGTTCTGCATCCTGCGCAAAAATGCGCTCCAGCACATCCGGCGCAGCCAACCAATCCCCGCTGTTCAGAAAATATACATACTCGCCCTTCGCCTGCCGCAACCCTTTGTTCATTGCCGCATAGATGCCGGCATCCGGCTCCGATACCCAGAAAGCCAAACCATCTGCCCGGGCCTTGATGACTTCCAAGCTGCCGTCCGTGCTGGCACCGTCGATTACGATATGCTCGAAATCACGGAAGGTCTGCGCGCGCACGCTGTCGAACGTTTGGGCCAGGCCCGCCGCCTGATTCAGATTAACCGTGACGATGCTGAGTTTTGGTGCAGGCTTCATATTCATTTTAACGCGCACTCGTAGGCTTTCAGATGAACCTGGGCCGCGGCATCCCATGTGTAACGCTTCAGGACTTCCTCCCGCCACGCCGGCTGAACCTCGACAGCCGATAGAAAGGCCTGCGCCCATGCATCGGCATCGCCTGCCTCGACGAATGTCGCCATGCCTTCGGCAATCTCGCGGTAAACCGGGATGTCGGACAGAATCAATCCAGTTCCGCAAGCAAGCGCTTCGAGGACAGGAATACCGAAGCCCTCCATGAGCGAGGCATGCACCATCGCATCAGCGCCCGCATAGGCCAGCCGCAGCGTCGCATCATCCACATGGCACTTGAAATGGACACGATCCATCAAACGCGAGGCGATAATCCAATGGATTTCATCCTCATCCAGCCGATTCTTCCCGCCAATAATCAGCAAATGACGATCCGTTTTGGGCGCCATGCGGCAAAAAGCCTTCAGAATAGTCCTGAAATTTTTGTAGTTCTTGCGATGACCGACATGAATCAGATAGGGCGCGCCGCCGGTGTGTTCTTCACGGAACTTTCGAATGGCATCCGCCGCGGGAAGACATTGCGTGAACGGCTCCGCTACCGCCGGATAGGCCAGAAAAATCCGTGAGGGATCGACCCCCGCCAGTTTTACTGTCAAATCGCGCGTGGACTTTGAAATGGCAATCACCGCTGCTGCCCGGCGGAGAGCGGCCAATTGCCGATCTACAAAGCCTGCGCTATTGGGATGCAGCAGGGGGAAGGAGGCATCAACAAAATCGTACACGGTCGTCACTTCGGGGCATCGCATTCTCGGCCAATGCGTGTAGTAGGTGCTGTGGAAAAGATCCGCGCGCCAGGCGGCCCAATAGGCGCCTGGGCTTCCGGTCCGGCTCGTCCTGACATGGGGGGGGCGCCGCGAACCGGGCGGCAGCGAGACATGGTACCGCACATTTGCTTCGAGTGAATTCATGGCCCGGAACAGTTCCGACCAATAGCGCGCAATCCCGCCGTTGGGCGAGTTCCGGAATACCCATCCGTCCACACTTATGCGCATACCGCTTCGCATCTTGTTCTCCTCCAGCATAGCATCTTATCCGGTGTCCAGCAGCCCGTTGCACTTCGAGCAAAACCATTAACGACCACGCGAATCATGGCTTTTCAAAAAGCAAACCGCATACACCGGCCCCAGGCATATCCGTGAAAGATGAATAAAACTGGTAATTCATGGCAATGTCCAAGGGGTCGTTCCGCGTGGCCGCAGCTCCTTCACGCCGCCAGCGCGCGATATAGGAGTGAAAATGCCCGGGCGTTTTTTCCCCAAACCACTCCATTCGCGCGGGCTCCTGGCCGATTGCCTGAATGATTCGCTCGCGGATGGATGATTCGTCGTAGAAGCGTTGGAAAAAGAATCGGGAAGGCTTGTCTGCTTCGGGCTGGGTCCCATATTCGTCCTTCTCCCGATATTCGTCCCAGGCCGTCTGGTCGGTTGGCACCGTCAAAAGCAGGCGTCCGCCGGGACGCACGGCTCGCCACATGCGCCGCACGGCGTCGCGATCGTCTCCCGCCGCACCAGCAATGTGTTCAATTACGGAGAGCGCCCAAACCGCATCATATTCGTCGGCCGTCGCGTCCAGCGATTCAACGCCGGCTTCTGCCAGCTCAATTCCTGACCAGCCCAGAGCATCCTGCAGGCGCTGTGTTCGGCGGAGGTCGCGGGCGTCCGGATTCAACATCCACACCCGCGCCTCTGGCCGGCGCCGCACGACATCGAAGCTGAAGAGGAATGGTGAGCTTACGTCCAGGCAGCGGCGGGGGGCGAAGCTGTCGCCCAGCAACGCCCGGCGCGCGAAATCGAATTCGAAGTAGCGCGTGCTGCTGACCGGACACGCCAGCAATGGCGGACCCGAGGGGTCCCGCGCGACCAACAGCCGCCATCCGATGCGCCGGCCGAGATGGTAGTATTCCTGCCCCGGCAGGTTCAAGCGCCGGGCCTGCACAAATGACTGCCGGGCTTGCCGCGCCCCCTTCAAGGCTTCCCAGCCGCGTCCTGCGGCGCGCCATGCGTTCCGGCACAGGCCAAGCAACTGCATGACCAGACCGGGCCGCGGCCGCGCGGCGGGCAGATACAGGCGTTCGTATTCCCGGTCCAGCCGGGCATTGCGTTTCACCCGAGGCGGGTGTTGCAAAGGAAATGGAAGAGCGGCGGCGGGAGCGAGTTTCGAATGGCCGCCGACCGTATGTGTGCCGCCCGGCCCGAAGCCGAGGTTGTCCACGAGATTAACGGCGGGAACGATGCCCAGCCCCCCGTGGGCCCAGCAGGAAAAATTCCAGGGATAATCCCAGGTGTTCACCTCTCCCGCGCGATAGGCAGCAATGCGCTGAGCCCAGGCGCGGGCCACGCGCGCACTGCCCAAGTGCCGCCGGAGCCAGGCGGGATCGGCTAGAAACGGCCTGTGCTCCAGCGTCGGCTCATAGCGCTGCCAAGCCCGGCGCCACGTTGCCCAGCCCCAAATCAACTGATAGGTCGTGAAGGAATACGAATGCCGTCCGCACAAACCCGCGCGCGGGTATCCCATTGCGCTGATGGTCGTGATGCGCTCGTCGTCGCGGTGGCGCTCCAGCAGCTCGGCGCAAAATGGAAAGAAGGAGAGGTCAGGCAGACAATCGTCTTCAAGGATGATTCCGGCCTCCACGTGTTCGAAAAACCAAGTGATGGCGGAGCTGACCGCGGCCCGGCACCCCAAATTGGCATCCCGGAACAAGGTTTTCACTTCGCAGGGCCAATCCACCTGCGCGGCCAGAAGCCGGGTTTCGCGGCAGGCGGGATCATCGTCCGGATGGTCGGGGCGGGGACCATCCGCGGCGATAAACAAACGCGCCGGACGGGCCTCCCGAATTCTCGCGAACACCCGGCGCGCGAGGTCCGGACGGTTGAAGACCAGAAAAAGAACCGGCGGAGTTGGATGGCCTTTTACAGGGATCATTGGACGCCGGGGGTGTCTGTTAGATATTCGATGACTTCCAAATCGGGATGATGAAGCATTACAGGAGCCTCGTGAAGGTTGCCTCTCGCGATGCGCATTTCAATCAATCCGTTGTAGTATGCCCGTAAATTCGACTTCATGCCGGTCAATGATCCTTGAATCAACGGGTTCCGTATTGGCCTGGCGCTCCGCGTCGGTTCGCATGTTGTCCAATTCCGGCATCAGTTGGCGGGCAAGCCATTTTCGCAAGCGCAACGGAGTTTTCATCTCCTATCCTTTCGGCTCCGGAATGAATTCCCACTGGCAAGGCCAATACAAAACGCCGGGTCCTTTGGGGATTCGCCCTGTCCGGTAGACGTCCCACCCTGCGACCTCGAACCGGAGCATATTTTCCACTTTGTCCACCGGGCGGCGGTCCGTTGCCGTCTGAAGAATGGCATCCACGCGATACAATCCGGGCAGTAGATTCATGTTTTGAATGCGGCAGACCGTCCGCGTGCACACACCCGCCGCAAGCGGAAAAGATACATTTGCGGTTTCAAAGCTGTTCAACCCGCATATTCGTCCTCCCATCTTATCATAAAAAGCAAGTCCCGCCACATAATGGCCTTGGCTTCTCATCCCGACGATTCCCAACTCGATTTCAATGCTGTCTCCCATTTTGAGCATCGCCATGGGTTGGCTGGCAACGTATAACGTCGCGGACTCTATCGCGGCCTCGCCATCCTTCGGCAGTGCCGTCCTCTTGAAGAACGCGTCGCTTTTGTTTTCTCCTCCTTCAAGATAGGCTTTTACCACTGTTTCAATTGCGCCGATCTGCTGCAATCGTCCATGCTGGAGCCATACCCCTCGTTGGCACAGATTCTGCATCGCCGCCATGTTGTGGCTGACGAAAAGAACGGTCCGCCCGGCCCGGGCCACATTCCCCATTTTCCCAAGACATTTCTTCTGGAATTGGGCATCCCCGACAGCCAGCACCTCGTCCACCAGCAAAATCTCCGGCTCCAGGTGCGCCGCAACGGAAAAGGCCAAACGGACATGCATTCCGCTCGAATACCGCTTCACCGGCGTATCAATGAATTTCTCCACACCCGAAAAATCCACGATCTCGTCGAACTTCGCGTCAATCTCCCGCGTTTTCATTCCGAGGATGGTTCCGTTCATGTAGATATTTTCGCGCCCGGTCAACTCCGGGTGGAAGCCCGTGCCCACTTCAAGCAGAGAACCCACGCGACCGCGGATTACCGCGCGCCCGGCCGTCGGCTCCGTGATTCGTGTAAGGATCTTCAACAGTGTGGACTTGCCCGCCCCATTGGCTCCGATCACGCCGACGACCTCGCCCTGCTCCACGGAGAATGAGACGTCCTTGAGCGCCCAAAACTCGCCGCGGCCCCGTCGGGCCGGATGGTTGACTTTACCCAGATGCTCATTTGGATCGCGTCCCCGCAGTCGATGCCACCGGTACAGCATCTCGTCGCGGAAGGTATGGCGATCAATCACCCCCAGCATGTAGCGCTTGCTGATGCCCTCGACGGTAATTACAGGCTTCATGATGTCCCTTTACCATTATGGTAGACAGGCCATGCAACTTGGGAAGAGAACTTCCGATCGTTTCCCTGCCGCTCATAGCAAAGGCGGCGCTCGTGAAGAGCCTCCGGCAAACCGGGGGCCAATTGCCGATGCGCCTCGACAGGCAACCCAATCATCCGCGACGGCTCACAGAAAAGCATCCTGCCGCTATTCTCGCCCTTCTGGAGGGCACCCATTTCCGGACTCTCACACACTTCTGAACTCCACCCTAGGCCGTGTCCACAAAGTTGCGCTGCACCCGATTGAAGATGACGATGCCGCTGAAAAGCATGAGCGCGGTCACCAGCAACCCTTGCAGAACCGCGCCCGCGCAGATGCTGCTCGCGCCCGTGAAGATGTAACGGTTGAGTTCGACAGCGACAGACATTGGATTGGCCCAGAGCACGGCACGGTATAGAGGCTCCACAACACCCGATGCTGGATACACGATTGGCGTCGCGTACATCCATATCTGCAGGATAAACGGCAGCGCAAGGCGCATGTCGCGGTATTTCGTCGTAATCGCCGCAACCCACAGCCCGAATCCCAGCCCCACCAGCGCCGTGTAGGCGATGAGAAGCGGAAGAGCTAATATCCACCACGTGGGCTGGAGCGACGCTCCCTTGACGTAGAAATAAACATAGAACGCCATAAAGATGCCGAGGTTTATCAGCAGATGCGCCAAGTTTGAAACGACGGCCGCGAGCGGAACAACCATTCGCGGAAAGTAGACCTTTGCCAAAAGGTTCGCGTTCCCGATTAGCGAGGTGCCGCTACTGTTAAGCACGCCTTGGAAGTAGTTCCACATGACCGTGCCACCCATGTAGAAGACGAGATGCGGTATGCCGTCCGTCGGAATCTTGGCCACTTGGCCGAAGATCACGGTAAAGACGACTGACATTACGATCGGCTGGATCACGAACCACAGCGGCCCCAGCATGGTCTGCTTATAAACGACTGTAATGTCCCGCTTGGCAAGCAATAGCAGCAGGTCGCGATACTCCAGGATTTCGCGCCAGTCAATCCGCCACCACGGGCGGTTGGCTTGGATGATGGTTGGGTGCATGCGCCTTATCCCAACTTGGCAAACAGTTTCAGCAGGGGATTGTCCAGTAGCTGGCCGGCCCGCTGGTTCAATTGGTGCAGCCGCGCCACGCGCGCGGCGAGGAATTTCGCGTGCTCATCCTTCTTCAATCCGGCCAGCGACTCGTTGGCCAGCTTCAGATCCGTCTCCAAGAGCGACATATTCGTGCGCACGAACTTCAGGATGCCGTGGCGCAACGCTGTTCCAATGTCGTCCGCGCTCCGGTAGTACCGCTTGCGATCTCCCGCTTTTCGCACGCGGTGGATTAATCCCAGCCGCTCCAACTGCGCGGCGGCCAGACTGACCGCCGCCTTGCTCAAGCCCAGCTCCGCCTCCAACTCGTCCAGCGAAGCCGCGCCGTCCGTCAGGTACAAACTGGCCAGCACTTCCCCCGCCACCCGGTTGAAGCCAAATTCTTGCGCCAGCCGTCCGCCCGATGCCACCAGGCGCGACTTGACTTTCGCGCTTTTGGATTTGTTTTGCGGGGAGGGCTTCATGCTTGAACTTTTAGGTTTTCATAAAAGTTAGCGACTTCTGGGGTGCCTGTCAACCGCGAAGCCTTATCGCCAAATCGAATCGGTGGGGTCTTGAGCCGCTTGCCCAACATCAGCGTGTCCTCACGTGGTGCCGACCCGTCTGGCGCCAGGCGTCCCCGTCATAAACATGGCCATCGACCACATATTCCTCCATGGGTGGCATGCCGTTGTCCCTCCAGTTTTCGTGTTTCCACTGATAGAAATAATACGAGCGGAGCCGACGCAATCCGTTGGTCGCCGCCCGGAAGCCCTCTTCATCCAAATGTGCGCTTTTCAGTCCCAGCAAACAGGCCAAATCAGAGTTTATCAATGGCGCTTCGTTTGTGCGCAGCGCCCCCCGCGCGAAGGGCTTCTTGTTCAGCAAGAGGGCCAGCGCTGACGAGCGCGCGTTCCACGGCACGTCGCTGGTTTGGCCCGAGGCGGCCAACGGCTGGACCGTTAGCGTCCCGTGGTCCGACATCACGACAATTTCGGCAGCGTCCCGCACCCCCAGATGCTCCAATTTTGCAAGCATCCGCCGAACCAAGCGGAGCGCTCCCCGGGTCTGGCGGATACAGCCGCTCGTTCCGGAAAGTTTCGCGTTGTAGAGGAGTTGCTCGTCTACGCGCGGCGGAGGATGCGACAGCAGAAACCAGAACATCGTGAACCGGCCCTTCGCTCGCGTCGGCTCAACCGTCGCCTGCTTTTCAAACAATTCGAGAAACCGCACATCCCGGCCATAGTGGTCGGGCGGATAGTTTTTTCGCCCCCAAAATGCGACCAGCCAGTCGCCGTCGTTATAGACCTTGTGCTTGGCCGCTGTCGGTGCCGCTCGGAACAGGCCGAAATCAATAAACTGGCGCCAGTGGGCCACGTCGGAAAACGAAAAATGTTCCAGCACATCCGTCACCAGCACCGCGCCGGGCGCCGAAGTGCCCAGCAGGCGGGCTTCGTATCCGAGGGCCTCGTAGGCGGTCTTGAGATGAAAAGTCTGATAGGCATCGTGCTGGTAATCGTGGAAGGGCCGTTCGTTTCGGTAGGCCTGTCCCGTCAAGATGTGCGGCTCGTTCGGGCGAGTGGTCGGATAGGCGCTCATGGTGTTCCGATAGAACGTGAAGCCGTCGAGAAATTCGACCTCGTCCGGATACTCCGATGCAACTGCTTCAAATACGTCGGACTGGATAGAATCCAGCAGGATGACCACCACGTTGCTCGCCGGATGGAATTGCAGGATGGCATCCATATTTTCGCGGGAGTCCGCACGCACGGGGCGCCCCGGAGATGTAGCAAAAGCCGTTGCCAGCGATAGCCCGCCCAATAGAAACAGGCAACGCATCAGGAGCAGCGCCGATTTCGGGCGCCAGCACAGCCAAAGCGTCGCCCCGAAAACACTCACACACGCCGCCCTTTCCAACCACATGTGGGGGGACCAGTCCGCCCAATTTATGCCACGACCGTCCAGCGGCCCGAAATCCCAGACGAATATCTGGCTTTGCAGCCAAATGGCTGCGGCGGCTCCGACCACCAGCCCGGTGGCAAGGCGCTCGGGCACCGGATGCCATGCCAGAGCCGACAGGATTAGGAATATGCCGGCAGTCCCCGCCACGACGATTCCCGCCACCGGCCACGCAACGGCCGACAAGTCGAATTGGATTTCGCCGACATTGCCCCAATACAGTGCAAGAGGCGCCACCACGAACAGCATGAACGGCCCAAGGGCCGCGAATGCCAAGCGCTCGCATCTCTTTTGCCACTTGGCTTTTGTACGGCCTGTCATCCGCGTCCTTATCCCTTAATATATATGCCTCGCGGTAGTCGCAACGTGTCCGCCGCCTCCCCCTGTTGCCACCAGGCGCGACTTGACGTGCGCGCTTTTGGATTTGTTTTGCGGGGAGGGCTTCATGCTTGAACTTTTAGGTTTTCATAAAAGTTATGGCATTTGCCGGCCGGCGTCAATATCCATTTCCATCCCGGATTTCTCCCGTCGAATTCCGTGTTCAATTTGGGCGGGATATGGTTCAATGCGGATATGGCACGAATCAAGTTGGATATGGATGCGACGCGGCTCACGTTTCACACGGATTTGAGCGTCCGGATTACGGACATCAATTACGGGCGGCATCTGGGCAACGATGCGATGCTGGGGCTGTTGCAGGAGGCGCGGCTTCGCTTTTTGGCTCAGGCGGGCTTTTCCGAGGAGGATATCGGCGGGGTGGGGATGGTGATGGGCGACGCGGTGGTTCAATTCAAGGCGGTGGCTTTTTATGGGGATGAATTGAGCGTGGGGGTGGGGCTTCAGGATGTGGAACGGCGCACGTTTGATTTGGTGTATCGGGTGGTGCGCAAGGGCGACAACGCCGTGGTGGCTTTGGCCAAAACGGGCATGGTGGCCTACGACTATCGCCAGAATCGTCTGGCCCGGGTGCCGGATGTTTTTCTGGAGAAAATGGGAGTGAAGCAGGCATGAAAGTGGCGCTGGTTCAGATGAATCCGACGGTGGGCGCGGTGGCGGCCAACGCGGCTAACATTGTGCAATTCGCGCGGGATGCGGCCACGGCGGGGGCGGCGGTGGCGATTTTCCCGGAGATGGCCTTGAGCGGGTATCCGCCGGATGATTTGGCGCTGCGCCCGCGCTTCATGGATGCGGTCATGGCGGAATTGGAAAAACTTGCGGCAGATTTGCCGGCGGATTTGCTGGTGGTGGTGGGTACGCCCCTGCGGGAGGGAGAGCAACTTTTTAACGCGGCGGCGCTGTATCACGGCGGGCGGCAAGTCGGGGTGGCGCGGAAGATTCAGTTGGCGAAATACGGGGCTTTTGACGAGCGGCGGATTTTTACGCCGGGAACAACGCCGCTGATTCACGAGTTCGGCGGGTTGCGCTGGGCGATTCAAATTGGCGAGGATTCGTGGTGGCCGGAGCGCACACCGCAGGCGGCCGGTCTGAAGGGCAAATGCGACGCGGTGTTGCATCTGGCGGCGAGTCCGTATTGCCGGGATGGCGAGCTGGAGCGCGAACGCATGGCGTGTTCGGCGGCGGCGGCCGCGGGTGCGCCGTTGTTGTGCGTCAATCTGGTGGGCGGGCAGGATGAGCTTGTGTTCGACGGTTGCAGCGCGGCGGTGGACCCCGAGCGGGGGATTGTCGCGCGCGCCGGCCTTTTTCGGGAGGGGGTGCTCATCGCGGAGCTGGCGTCGGCGGGAACGGGCTGGGCGTTGGTTCCGGGAACGGTTGCGGAGCGGCCCGCCGCGATGGCGGTTGTGTATGAGGCATTGGCCGTCGGTCTGCGGGACTACGTGAATAAAAACAATTTTCCGGGGGTGATTATCGCGCTGTCCGGCGGGCTGGATTCGGCGTTGGTGGCGGCGATTGCCGTGGATGCGCTGGGGCCGGAGCGGGTGTTTGGCATGACGCTGCCATCGGCGATTACCTCGCAGGAAACGTTCGCGGACGCGCTGGATTTGGCGCAGCGGCTGGGCATTCCGTGTTTGGAAATTCCGATTGCGCCGGCGGTGGAGGCACTTTGCAAGTCCACGCGGAAGGCTTGCGCGGACGTGAAATGGGCGGAGCCGCTGCCGAACCATTTAGTGACGGAGAATTTGCAGGCGCGGGTTCGCGGGGTGCTGGCGATGGCGCTTTCCAATTGCTATGGCTACATGGTGCTGGCCACTGGCAACAAGAGCGAAATGTCCACCGGCTATACCACGCTCTACGGCGATATGTGCGGCGGATTCGCGTTGATTAAGGATGTTTTCAAAACAACGGTGTTCGAGCTGGCCCACTGGCGCAATCGGCAATCGGAGGTCATCCCGCCCAGCACGATTGCGCGCCCGCCTTCGGCGGAGCTGAAGCCGGATCAGCGTGATTCGGACTCCCTGCCGCCCTACGATGTGCTCGACCCCATTTTGGAGCGCTATGTGGAGCGGCAGATGCGGGTGGCGGATATTGTGGCGGACGGGTTCGATGAACAAACCGTGCGCAAGGTTGTTCGGCTGGTGGATCGCAGCGAGTACAAACGGCGGCAGGCCGCGCCGGGTGTCAACATCACGCCGAAAGCTTTTGGGCGCGACCGGCGGCTGCCGATTACCAACGGCTTCCGCGAATAAAGGAGTGACGTTCGCCAAAAAACGCGCATAGTACGCAACGTTGGAGACAAGTATGGCCACGCCCATCATCATTGAGAATCTCACCAAACGCTTTGGCACGAAAACGGTGCTGGAGCGCGTGAACCTTCACATCGCGGCGGGGGAATTGTTTTTCCTGCTGGGGCCGTCCGGTTGCGGCAAAACGACGTTGCTTCGCGCCGTGGCGGGCCTGAACGAGCCGGACGAGGGCCGCATTCTGGCCGGCGAGCGCGATGTTACCCACCTGCCGCCGCATCAGCGCGACATGGGCATGGTTTTTCAAAGCTATGCGCTGTGGCCGCACATGACGTTGCGCGAAAATGTACTTTTTGGTCTGGAGATGCGCCGGGTGCCCAGGGAGGATGCCAACGAGCGCGCATTGCGCGCGCTGGAGCTGGTCAAGCTGGCGGATCGCGCCGACTCCAAGCCCAACGAGCTGTCCGGCGGCCAGCAGCAGCGCGTGGCTTTGGCGCGGGCGCTCGTGATTGAGCCGCAATGTCTGTTGCTGGATGAGCCGCTTTCCAATCTGGATGCCAAGTTGCGCCTGGAAATGCGCACGGAAATCCGGCGCATTTGCAAAACGGCCGGACTCACCGCCATTTATGTGACCCACGACCAGAAAGAAGCGCTTTCGATTGCCGACCGGCTGGCCGTGCAGGACCAGGGACGCTTGTTGCAGATTGGCACTCCGCAGGATGTCTATGCCCGCCCCGTCAGCCGGTTTGTGGCGCAATTCATTGGCGAAACCACGTTTATCGAAGGGCGGGTGAGCGCCGTGCAGGCGGGGCTGGTGAAAGTGACCACCGCCGCGCAAACCTGGCATGCCGCCGCCGATGCGAACATCGCGGTTGGCGCGACGGTGTGGCTGTCCATCCGACCCGAAACGGTGCAGTTGTATGTGGACCGCACGGATGGCCCCAACGTGTTTGCCGCCGATTTGCACGACACCATTTATTTGGGCGAAGTGGCCCAGCATCAAGTCGCGCTGCCCGGCGGCGTTTCGCTGAAGGCTTTGGAAACGCGCCCGAAATTGATTGCGCGCGATCAGCAACGCGAGGCCGTGCGCATGTATGTGGACCCGCAGGACATTCGCGTGCTGACCGAGTAGTGATGAACACGGAATCCATTTGAGGCATGGCTCGCAACTTGTCCATCCTGTTGGCGTTGGCGGTGATTTTGGCGTTGCCGTTTATGTTTCGCCAGGAGACCGGCGTGCGTGAATGGCGCGCGGGTGATCCGGTGCTGGTGGTGATTACGCCGATGAACGAGGCCATTCGCCACGAGTATGCGCTGGCGTTTTCGCGCTGGCATGAGGCCACCTACGGTTCGCCGGTCAAGGTGGACTGGCGCAACATCGGCGGCACTACGGAAATCGCGCGCTACTTGACCAGCGAATTCACCGCCGCTTTTCGCGCGTGGTGGACGGGGCAGGGCCGCCCGTGGCGTCGCGACGCCGCCAGCATCATTTTGGATGGCTCCTTCCGCCCGGAGCAAAAGCCTGCGGATGTGTCGGCGGAGGATTGGGCGGAACGGGTCGCGCTGCATCAAGCCTTTCGCACCACGGATGATCCCCGCGAGTTCACCAGTCAACTGGACATGTATTTCGGCGGCGGCGCATTCGATGCGGAAAGTTCGGACCGCCAAGGGTTTCTGGTTCCCGTCTGGCCGGTCGGCGAAGAGCCGCCGGACTTGTTCACGTCGTCGGCGACGGGCGCGGAGCTGATTCCCACGGGTTTAAGCGGTGAAGTTTGGCGCGCGCCAAACTGGTATGGCACCACCTTGAGCACCTTCGGCATTTGCTACAACCGCGACCGGATGAATGCGCTGGGCATCACGGAAGCGCCGACTCAATGGGAAGATTTGGCGGACCCGCGCTGGTTTAGGACGCTGGGGCTGGCCGATCCCACCAAGAGCGGCAGCATCGCGAAAGCCTTTGAAACCATTGTGCAGGTGCAGTGTCGCCGAGCCGTCGTGGAAGCTGGATTTGGAGAACAGGTCGCCGAATATGAAGCGCGGATTGCGGCCGCCGGCCTGCCGGCGGGGCAAGTGCCGCCGGAGGTGCCCGCGGAGTATCAAGCGGCGGTCGAGCGCGGCTGGGCGGCGGGCATTCGCCTGTTGCAGGCTTTGGGCGCCAACGCGCGCTACTTCACGGACAGCGCCAGCAAAGTGCCGTTGGATGTGGGCATGGGCAACGCGGCGGCGGGCCTGTGCATTGATTTCTACGGTCGCTTCGAGGCGGAGGTCAGCAACGGCGGACGCCCCGACGGAGCCATGGCTTATCTGACGCCGCGCGGCGAATCGGGGGTGGGGGCGGACCCCATTTCCATTTTGCGCGGCGCGCCCCACCGCGACATCGCCCAGCGCTTTGTGGAGTTTCTCTTGAGCGAGGCCGGCCAGAAAATATGGTGCTATCGCCCCGGCGAACCCGGCGGCCCCGAAAAATATGCTCTGCAACGCCTGCCCATTCGCCGCGATTTTTATCCATCCGAGGAGCCGGAATTCCAAGCCGCCTATGAGCGCCATCGCCCGCATTTCACTTACGACTTGGGTACCCCGACAACGGACGCCTATTTGCTCGCCGCCGAATATGTTTATTATCCGCGCTGGACCGCGCGTCACTTCGGCTTGTTCCGTGATTTGGTGCGGGCCATGTGTCTCGATTCGGGCAAGGAATTGCGCGAGGCTTGGGCCGCCATTTGGGCGGCGGGCGGGCCGGAGAAATGCCCCGAGGCCATGGCCGCCTTTCAGCGCTTGCCACAACAACCGGAGCCGCTGACATGGGTCCGCGGGATGCGCATGACGAAAGAATATGACCGCTTGGATTTGTTGCGCGAATGGACCAACCAATACCGCGCGCAATACGCTGAAGCCGCGCGATTGGCCCGCGCCCGTGCCGCGGAGGTGATCCCATGAAACCGCGCGTGGCCTGGCTGGTTTTCGGTTGCACAACCCTCATTCTGGGCGCCCTCTTTTTCTGGCCGCTGGGGCGCGTGCTGGCCGGCGGATTCTGGGTGGACGGTCATTTAACCGCGCGTTATCTGTTCGGCGTCTTTCAAAATCCGGTTTATGTCGAAGGGTTGCTCAACAGCCTGAAGATTGCGCTGGGAACGACGGGGCTGGCGATGGTCGTGGCCCTGCCGCTGGCCTGGCTGGCCAATCAGTTTGATTTTCGCGGCAAGGCGGCCTTTTCCGCGCTGGTGCTGGTGCCGATGATTCTGCCGCCGTTTGTGGGGGCGATTGGCTTCCAGCAGATTTTCGGCGCCTATGGTCTCGTCAATACGCTTTTTGGTTTGGGCGCGCGCGACTGGCTGGGCGGGGGGCAATATGTCGGCGTGGTTCTGCTGCAAACGCTTTCGCTGTATCCCATTTTATATCTGAATGCCGTTGCCGCGCTCGCCAACATTGATCCGGCCATGGAGGAGGCCGCCGCCAACCTCGGTTGCACGCGCCTGCGCCGCTTTTTCCGCATCACGCTGCCCCTGATGATGCCGGGCTTGTTCGCCGGCGGCACGCTGATTTTCATTTGGAGCTTCACCGAGCTGGGCACACCGCTCATCATGAACTACAACCGATGCGCGTCGGTGCAAATCTACGACTCGCTCAAGGAAATTGGCTCTCATCCGTTTCCCTACGCCCTCGTGGCGGTGATGCTTGCCGCCAGCGTGGGCCTCTATGCCCTCAGCCGGGCGCTTTTCGGCGGGCGGGCCTACGCCATGCAAAGCAAGGCCGCCACGCAAGCCACCACCCGGCAACTCCACGGCTGGCGCGGCCTGCTGGCCGCCGCTCCCTTCGCGCTGGTGATTGGCTTGGCGCTGCTGCCGCACTTCGGCGTGGTCTTGACCAGTTTCGCCGCGCCCGGAAGCTGGTATCAAACCGTCTTGCCCGGCGAATGGACCGGCCAAAACTATCTCGAAGCCCTCGGCCACGACATGACCATCAGCAGCATTCGCAACAGCCTGCTGTTCTCTTCCCTTGCGGTCGGGTTCGATATTCTCTTTGGCATCGCCATCGCCTTTGTCGTCGTGCGCTCCACCATCCGGCTGCGCGGGTTGCTGGACGCGCTTGCCATGATTCCGCTCGCCGTTCCGGGGCTGGTCATGGCCTTTGGTTTCATTGCCGTCAGCTCCTGGCTCTCCAATCTGCCCGCCATGGCCGACTCCGACTGGTGGCCGCGGCTGGTGGATGTGCGCGTCAATCCGACGCTCTTCCTTGTGCTCGCATACTCCGTGCGACGCCTGCCCTACATGGTGCGCAGCGCTGTTGCCGGCTTGCAGCAAACGAGTGTCACATTTGAAGAAGCCGCCGGAAATCTGGGCGCGTCGCCGCTGGTTACGTTGCGGCGAATTACGTTGCCGCTGATTGTTGCCAATCTGATTGCGGGGGCGCTGCTGACGTTTGCGTTCAGCATGCTGGAGGTTAGTGATAGCCTGATGCTGGCGCAGCAGAGCGAATATCGGCCGATTACGAAGGCGATTTTTGAGTTGTTCCAGTTGTTGGGGACGGGGCGGTATGTTGCGGCGGCGCTGGGGGTGTGGGCGATGGCGTTTTTGACGGCGACGCTGATTGGGAGCAGTCTGTTGTTGGGCAAGAAGCTGGGGGCTGTTTTCCGCGTGTAACGGTGGGGCTGGTGGGGCTGGTGGGGCGGAGGTGGATGGTGGGCAGCGGGGGCTGCCGAGAGAGGCTTTCGTTTGAATTTTGCCGGCGCAAAAACCAATCGCCGTCTTTTTCGCGCTACCGCTTCGAGGCCGGTCACGGACGGACATGAGTCCAGTCCGGACCGGCCGCAAAGCGGCATCATCGAAAAATCCGGCGGTTATTTTTGCGAGGGAGCCCGGCAAAATTCAAACGAAAGCCTCTACACCACGTCCTGCGGACGGCAGGCACGACAGGGCATTTGAGGGAGGGGCCTTGAGGGAAGGCGGGGGCGGTGCAAGGTCCGGCGGAAGGTTGAAGGTTAAAGGTGCGCAAGCGGGAGAGGAGGGGCCTTGTTACAACCGCGAGGGGGAGAGGGCTCAGGGTTCGGGGTTCAGGGAACAGCCGTTTGGAGAGGGAGGGGTCAGGACATAGGTGACATTTGAGGCTCAGGAGATGGGTAACACTTTTGGGGTGGTTTGTACAGCCTGAGCGTCCTTCCTCCGGGCGGCATGCCG
>Ga0255345_1003874_pt1 | contig 17031 bp, 9 predicted proteins | sample wastewater_treat_6_FD_192415 | JGI IMG/M metagenome (GOLD analysis project Ga0255345, IMG submission 192415) | Wastewater microbial communities from Lulu Island WWTP, Vancouver, Canada - plant20 | ecosystem: Engineered > WWTP > Wastewater > Unclassified | place: Canada: Vancouver, British... | reverse complement strand
TCAATTTGCCAATTTATCATCCATTTTGTATCATATTCAACATATTTTTTCCTATTAAAAGAATTTTTTACATACTTAATTTTAGCATTTTAGTTTAACAACAATTTCATTATGTAACATTTTAAAGGTATTTTGCTTTCATATTAATTTTTTTATGGCTAATTTAGTTTATTTTTGATATTATTGAAAATGAAAATAGCATTTATACACATTTTTCTTGTCTTGAAATATCATTATTCATACTTTTGCATTGAAAACAAAACATTTTGTCATTATTTAATCGATTTACAATATATTATGTCAAAACTAATCAAATTTACGAAGATGCATGGAGCCGGAAACGACTACGTATATATAAATGGTTTTGAAGAAACAATAACATCTCCTTCAGCATTTTCTATACGTATTAGCGATCGTCATTTTGGAATTGGTTCAGACGGATTAGTACTTATTTTACCATCGGATATGGCTGATTTCAGAATGCGTATGTTTAACCCTGATGGTTCAGAAGCTGAAATGTGTGGAAATGCTTCTCGTTGTGTTGCTAAATATGTGTATGATAAAAAAATGACAACAAACAAAGAATTTTCGCTCGAAACAAAAGCCGGAATAAAATACCTAACTGTACATACTGGCGAAAATGGATTAGTAGAAAAAGTAACCGTAGATATGGGTGAACCTATATTTGAAACAGCTTCGATACCAGCATTATTTACTGGTGACAGTATTATTAACGAAACAGTATTAGTAGATAAAAAAAAATATGCTGTTACAGCCGTTTCGATGGGAAATCCACATTGTGTAGTTTTTACAGACAACACAGAAACCATAGAATTGGAAAAAATCGGACCCAAATTTGAAAAACACCCTATGTTTCCTCGCAAAACAAATACAGAATTTGTACAAGTAATCAACCCATCAACACTTAAAATGCGTGTATGGGAAAGAGGGACAGGAGAAACATTAGCATGCGGAACAGGAGCTTGTGCTACCTTAGTAGCTGCTCATATCAATGGATTAACAAGCAACAAAGCAACAGTGCAATTACTAGGTGGAGATCTAGAAATTGAGTGGAATAAAGAAACCAATAGAGTAATGATGACGGGACCAGCAGTTACGGTCTACGAAGGAGTAATTGAAGAATAAACAAACAAAACGCAAAAAAAAAATGGTTTACATTAACGATAATTTTACACGATTACCTGAAACATATTTATTTTCAGAAATAGCTAAAAGAGTACAAGCATTTAAAAACGAACATCCTGAGGCACAAATTATCCGTATGGGTATTGGAGATGTAACGCTTCCTTTACCAAAAACAGTAATTGAAGCCATGCACAAAGCAGTGGACGAAATGGCAATGGGTGCTACATTTAAAGGTTACGGACCTGAACAAGGCTACTCTTTTTTAATAGATAAAATAATTGAACACGACTATAAAGCTCTTGGCGTAGAGCTAGCTACCGACGAAGTATTTGTAAGCGATGGGGCTAAAAGTGATACTGGAAATATTGGAGACATTCTAAGCAAAGATAATATTATTGCAGTTACCGACCCTGTGTATCCTGTGTATATTGACACCAATGTAATGGGAGGAAGAGCTGGGGAATTACTTACCAATGGCAAATGGAGCAACATCGTATATTTGCCTTGCACAGCTGAAAATGGTTTTATTCCTAGTTTGCCAACAGAAAAAGTAAGTGTCGTATATCTATGTTTTCCAAATAACCCAACTGGCACAACATTAACAAAAAGCCAACTCAAAGAATGGGTTGATTATGCTATAGCAAATAAAGTGTTATTATTATTTGATGCTGCTTACGAAGCTTTTATTACAGAAAAAGACGTACCTCATAGCATTTACGAAATTGAAGGAGCTAAACAAGTAGCCATTGAATTTAGAAGTTATTCAAAAACAGCAGGATTTACGGGAACGAGATGTTCGTATACAGTAGTTCCAAAAGAATGTAAAGGATATCTAAAAACAGGAGAAAGCGTATCCATGAATCCTTTGTGGAACAGACGACAGACAACCAAGTTCAACGGAACCCCTTACATCATACAACGTGGAGCAGAGGCTATATACACGGAAGAAGGAAAAAAAGAAGTACAAGATATGATTAACTATTATATGGAAAATGCACGAATCATCCGCACTAGTCTACAACAAGCAGGCTACGAAACATACGGTGGAATAAATGCTCCCTATATATGGCTAAAAGTCCCTAAAGGATACACATCTTGGAGTTTCTTTGATAAATTACTAACAGAAAAACATATTGTAACTACACCCGGTGTAGGTTTTGGACCAAGCGGCGAAGGTTACATCCGATTAACAGCTTTTGGGTCGAAAACACAAACAATAGAAGCGATGACCAGAATTACTAGTTAATAACCAAAAAAGAATGAACGATGGACACACTTGATTACATTCGTTACACTCACTATTTTACAACACAAAACCCCCACAGAGGGGAAATGTAAAAAAACAGAGCAAAGAAATCGCTTTATAAGATAGAGCATTTCTTAACAAACTAAACAACAAACTATGTAGTAAAAAGCAAATTTAAACTTTTACGATTATGAAAACAACAAAATTATATAAAGCGTTTATTGGACTTTTAGTAGTATGCTTACCTACAAGCTATTTAGTGGCACAAGAAAGCTCATCGAGCTTAAGTGTAGGAGCAGATGTAGTTTCTGCTGCAACGTGGCGTGGTGCTCGTTTGGCAGGTGCTAGTGTACAACCTAGTATTTCGTTTGAAACGGGAGGTTTCTCAATTGGTGCATGGGGATCTACCGATTTGGAGTACGGATTAGGTGATTTTGGTTATACTGAACTTGATTTTACTGTTGGATACTCTTTGGGAGGCATATCGTTAGCATTAACAGATTATTCATGGACAGGTTTAAGTACAGGATTTGATTATTTTGGAACCTATGCAGATAACCATATTGTGGAACTTGGGGTAGGTGTTGAACTTAGCGAATACGTCGAAAAACTACCTATATCACTAAGCTTAAATACGATGTTATATGGTGCAAACAAAACAGCCTCTAACACACAAGCTTATTCAAGTTATTTTGAAGCTGGATATGGATATACACTTGGCGAAACTGATTTAAGTATTGCATTAGGTGCTGCTCTTGAACAAGATGGTGCAAATATGTACTCAGGTAAAGACGGATTTAATGTAGTAAACATCAGTGTAGGTGCTGCTAAAACAATACAACTTACTACTGATTACAGTGTAGGATTGTTCGGAACAATTACCTATAACCCTACTTCTGAAGGTATATTCTTTGCCACAGGTGTGAATTTCTAAGAAAGCAAAATAAAATTTTCATCAACTAATACATACAATTATGAAAAAGATTGAAGCGATTATCCGTAAAACTAAGTTTGAAGAAGTGAAAGACGCTCTTCTTGAAGTTGATATAGAATGGTTCTCTTACTACGATGTGCGTGGTGTAGGTAAATCACGTCAGGGCAGAATCTATCGTGGTGTAGTGTACGACACTAGCTACATCGAAAGAACTCTAATTTCCATCATCGTTCGCGATAAAAATGCTGAAAAAACTGTTGCCGCTATTATCAAAGCTGCTCAAACAGGAGAAATTGGCGATGGTAGAATATTTATTATTCCAGTAGAAGATGCAATTAGAATTCGTACAGGCGAAAGAGGCGATATAGCTCTTTACAACGCCGAAAAAGAGAAATAAAAAAATTAAAATGTACATTTAAAAATTACAACAATGGCAGAAGTATTAGATACGATAATGATTGCGAGCGACAGCATTAGTAGCGTTGTTCCAGTTGTTACAACAGATTCGATAGCTAGCAGTTTAACTGTAGCCACTGATACCATAGGAGAATTAATCTTTTCGTTGGATACAGTGTGGGTATTATTAGCAGCAGTTTTGGTGTTCTTCATGCAAGCAGGGTTTGCATTAGTAGAAGCAGGGTTTACCCGTTCTAAAAATACCGTGAACATTTTAATGAAAAACTTAATTGACTTTGCTTTTGGTTCATTAGCGTTTTTCCTTATCGGTTTCGGAATTATGTATGGTGTAAAAAATGGATTTATAGGATCATTTATTCCTTATTCCGATGGTATTTGGTCAGGAGGAATTCCTTCCGAAGCATTTTTAATTTTCCAAACTGTATTTGCTGCAACTGCTGCAACAATAGTTTCGGGAGCTATGGCAGAAAGAACACATTTTGTTTCTTATGTTATCTTTAGCGTAGTTATTTCAGCAATAATTTATCCTATCTCAGGTCACTGGATATGGGGAGGAGGATGGCTATCGACCTTAGCTGAACCATTCCATGATTTTGCTGGATCTACCGCGGTACACTCTTTAGGAGGTTGGATTGGATTAACAGGAGCCATCATGCTAGGACCACGTTTGGGTAAATTCAAAGGTAAAAAAGTAAACGCTATACCTGGTCATAACTTAACAATTGGTGCGTTAGGAGTATTCATCCTATGGCTAGGATGGTTTGGATTTAACCCTGGTTCTCAATTAGCAGCTAGTGGAACAGCCAATGCAGTAGCTATTTCGCATATATTCTTAACCACAAACTTAGCCGCTGCTGCAGGTACTGTGTCTGCATTAGCATTATCTTGGATAAAATATGGAAAACCATCATTGAGTATTACGCTCAACGGTACACTAGCCGGATTAGTAGCTGTAACTGCTGGTTGCGATGTAGTAAGTGGATGGGGTGCTGTAGCTATTGGATTATTAGCGGGTATATTATTGGTATTCTCACTTCGTTTGATTGAAAACGTATTCAAAATTGATGACCCCGTTGGTGCAGCCTCTGTACATGGTATTACAGGTGCATTTGGCACATTAGCTGTTGGCTTATTTTCTCAATCTACTGGTTTATTCTATGGATTTGGAACACAAGCTCTATTATCACAATTTATTGGGGTAGTTTCAGTAGCAGCGTGGGGATTAAGTGCAGGATTTATTCTATTCTTTATCTTAAAGAAAACAGTAGGTTTACGTGTTGACAAACGAGTAGAAGAAGAAGGTTTGGATATATATGAACATGGTGAAGCTGCTTATAACTAATTAAACTTTTATCAAAGAGGGGGCTATTGAAAAAACCTTAGTCCTCTCTTTTTCAATGATTTCTAAAACGCAAACTAAATTGATGTAACTATGTTACTTTATATTCCAAAAAACTATACCCCTAGCCTTGATTCTGAAAAAATGGAATTGGCTATTAAACAATTGAAAGATGATTTTCAAGCTGAACTTACGCATCAACTAAACCTACGTCGTGTTACGGCTCCACTGTTTGTTTTATCTGGAACTGGAGTTAATGATGATCTTAATGGAACAGAACGTGCAGTATCATTTCCAATAAAAGATATGGGCAACAGACGTGCAGAAGTAGTACATTCGTTAGCCAAATGGAAAAGGATGAAATTAGGTGCTTACAACATACCTGCAGGATATGGTCTTTATACAGATATGAATGCCATTAGAGCTGATGAGGAATTGGATAATTTACATTCATTATACGTTGATCAATGGGATTGGGAACAAACAATTACCCAAGAAGATAGAACTATTGAATTCTTAAAATCGACAGTTAAAAAGATTTATCAAGCTCTCAAAACAATTGAATTGAAACTTCACGGAAAATACCCACATATTTCGCCTACATTACCTAGTGAAATACGCTTTTTTCATTCAGAAGAATTATTATCTTTGTACCCAGAACTTAGCCCTAGAGAACGAGAAACAAAAGTGGCTGAAAAATATGGGGCTGTTTTTGTAATAGGAATTGGAGCTCCACTAGCAGATGGAAAAAAACACGATGGACGAGCTCCTGATTACGACGATTGGTCTACTCCAACAAGCAAAGGACTAAGAGGGTTAAATGGAGACATCATTTTGTGGAATAAAGTATTAGATAGTGCATTTGAAATATCCTCTATGGGAATACGGGTAGACAAAAAAGCACTCTTGTATCAACTAAAAGAAGAAGGATGCATGAATCGGACGGAATTAGATTTTCATAGTCAACTAATTAATGAAAAAATTCCTTTATCTATCGGAGGAGGAATAGGTCAGTCTAGATTATGTATGTATTTTCTAAAATGTGCACATATTGGCGAAGTCCAAGCATCATTATGGCCCGAAGAAATGATTGAATCATGTAAAGCAAATAAAATTCTATTAAAATAATAACTAATTTTTTACACGTATGAACACACTAAGATTTAAAGTATTAGATGAAGCGTTTAGACGCAAAGCCGTTCAGTTACCTGAAAGTAAAGAACGTTTAACTGACTATTATGCCAAGTATGTGTTTGATCGTAACAAGATGCAACGTTACCTTTCAAAAAACACTTATGGAATATTAACTAATTCAATAGATAAAGGTGAACCATTAAATAGAAGCATTGCTGATGGTGTAGCTACAGGTATGAAACAATGGGCAATGGAAATGGGTGCAACTCATTATACTCACTGGTTTCAACCTCTTACTGGCGGAACAGCCGAAAAACACGATTCTTTCTTAGATTACAATAACATAGGTGGAGTGATCGAAGATTTCTCAGGAAAATTATTAGCACAACAAGAACCTGATGCTTCAAGTTTCCCAAGTGGAGGTATCCGTAATACTTTCGAAGCTAGAGGTTATACTGCATGGGATCCATCTTCTCCTGCTTTTGTCGTTGGCGATACACTTTGTATCCCTACTATTTTTATTTCGTACACAGGTGAAGCTCTTGACTACAAAACTCCTCTACTAAAATCAATCGGCGTATTGAACAAAGCTGCCGTTGATGTATGTAAATATTTTGACGAAAACGTGAGCAAAGTAACTAGCTTTTTGGGTTGGGAACAAGAATATTTCTTGGTTGATGAGGCTTTGTGGGCAGCACGTCCTGACTTAATGCTTACTGGACGTACCTTAATGGGACACAGTAGTGCTAAAAACCAACAATTAGAAGACCACTACTTTGGAGCAATTCCAAGTCGTGTGTTAGCTTTTATGAAAGACTTAGAAATTGAATCATTAAAATTGGGTATCCCTGCAAAAACAAGACACAATGAGGTTGCTCCAAACCAATTTGAGTTAGCTCCAATTTATGAAGAAAGCAACTTAGCAAACGACCACAATTTATTGTTGATGTCGGTAATGAAGAAAATTGCTCGTCGTCATAATTTCAGAATTTTATTCCACGAAAAACCTTTTAAAGGCATTAATGGTTCAGGTAAACATAATAACTGGTCTATCGGAACTGATACCGGCGTTAATTTGCTTTCTCCAGGTAAAACAGGAATTGAAAACTTGCAATTTATTACCTTTATGGTAAACGTATTAATGGCTGTTTACAAAAACAATGCTTTATTAAAAGCTTCTATCAGCTCGGCAACCAACGCTCATCGTTTAGGTGCCAACGAAGCTCCTCCTGCTATCGTATCTGTATTCCTAGGAAAACAAATTACCAATTTCTTAGACAAAATGGAAGTAGCAAGTACCGACGAAGCTATCATATTTGATGACAAAGTAGGTATGAGATTAGGTGTGGCTCATATTCCTGAAATTTTACTTGACAATACAGACCGTAACCGTACTTCACCTTTTGCATTTACTGGAAACCGTTTCGAGTTCCGTGCAGTTGGTTCATCAGCTAACTGTGGTGGTGCAATGATGGCATTAAATACTGCAGTAGCAGACCAACTTAAACAATTTAAAACCGAAGTTGACGCATTAATTGCAAGCGGTATGTTGAAAGAAAAAGCTATTGTAACTGTATTGAAAAAATACATAACTATTTCTAAACCAATTCGTTTTGATGGCAACGGATATAGCGACGAATGGAAAATAGAAGCAGCTAAACGTGGATTAGATTGTGAAACAAGCGTTCCAAAAATATTTGATGCATATTTAAGCAAACAATCTATTGAGTTATTCAAAAAGACAAATATTTTGAGCGAAGTAGAATTACACTCTCGTTGCGAAGTAAAATGGGAAACCTATACTAAAAAAATTCAAATCGAAGCTCGTGTACTAGGTGATTTAGCGATGAATCATATTTTACCATTGGCTTCTCGTTATCAATCGTTATTGTTGGATAATGTATCAAAAATCAGTACAATTTTCTCTGCTGACGAAGCAAAATCTATGACTGAACAAGACCGTGCAATTATTAAAACAATTGCGAACCATATTAGCGAAATTGCTAAAAAAACAACAGAACTAATAAGTGCTCGTAAGGTTGCAAACAAAATTGAATCTGAAAGAGAAAAAGCAATTGCATACCACGATACCGTAATTCCTGTAATGGACGAACTACGTTCTCATATTGATGATTTAGAAATGATTGTTGATGATGAAATGTGGACATTGCCAAAATATAGAGAATTATTGTTTATCCGCTAATTTTAAGCAGATTATATCTGCAAATAAACTATTTTTATGTCTTATTTTGGTCAAGAATTCTTGACCAAAATAAGCATTTATAACTCGTTTTTTTAACAAAATTTATATGAAAAACGCAACAATTATACCTGAGCAGCAAGGTCTGTATGATCCAATAAATGAACACGATGCGTGTGGGGTTGGTTTAGTCGTTAATATCAACGGCGAAAAATCTCACTCTATTGTTGAAAAAGGGCTACAAGTACTCGAAAACATGGTACACAGAGGAGCTGAAGGGGCTGAGAAAAATACCGGTGACGGTGCCGGAATACTAGTACAAATACCTCACGAGTTTATTCTTTTACAAGGTATTGCCGTTCCAGAAAGAGGAAGATATGGTACAGGACTTGTGTTTTTACCTAAAAACAATACAGTACAAAAAGATATACTCAACCGATTAGAAACCATTGCTTTAGAACAAGGATTATCTATACTTGCCATACGTGATGTGCCTGTTAATAGTCAATTGTTAGGCGAAGGTGCTGCCTCAAACGAGCCTGATATAAAGCAAATTTTTGTGGTAGAAAAAATACCTTCAAAAATGCCTTTGGAAATACGTCTTTATTTAGTTCGTAAATTAATAGAAAAAAACATCCTTGATTCTGATATTGCTACTAAACGTAATTTTTACATTCCAAGTTTATCTTCAAAAAATATAGTTTACAAGGGAATGTTAACTTCTATGCAAGTACGTTTGTATTATCCCGATTTAACTAATATCAATTTTACCAGTGCTATGGCATTGGTACACTCACGTTTTTCTACCAATACGTTCCCAACATGGGATTTGGCTCAACCTTTCCGTATGTTAGGACACAATGGTGAAATAAACACTATTAGAGGTAATAGACGTTGGATGGAAGCTAGAGAAAGCGTGCTCGACCCTAAATTTATCTCTGATATTACTCAAATATCTCCTATCATTCAACCGAATATGAGTGATAGTGCATCGTTAGATAATGCGTTGGAATTCTTTGTTATGGCAGGGATGAGTTTACCTCATGCTATGGCAATGCTTGTGCCCGAAAGTTTTAACGATAAAAATCCTATATCCACAGAATTAAAATCATTTTACGAATACCACAGTATTTTGATGGAACCATGGGATGGTCCAGCTACATTGCTATTTGCTGATGGTCGCTACGCTGGTGGTATGCTAGATAGAAATGGATTGCGTCCAGCACGTTTTTTAATTACACATAACAATATGATGGTAATTGCATCTGAAACAGGCGTATTACCATTTGAAGCTAGTGAAATTAAAGAAAAAGGACGTTTGCAACCAGGCAAAATGATTCTGATAGATACAGAAAAGAAAGAAATTTACCGAGACAAAGAAATTAAAGCTGAATTGGCATCTATGTTTCCATATGGTGAATGGCTATCTAAAAATAGAATAAAACTAGACCAAATAAGTTCTGGGCGTCATCCAAAAAATGATGTACCAAATTTTCAACAATTATTGCGTCTATTTGGCTATCACAAAGAAGATGTGGAAGCAATATTAACTCCTATGGCACAAGATGGAAATGAACCTGTCAGTTCTATGGGAAATGATACGCCACTAGCTCCTTTTTCGTCTAAGCAACAACTTTTTTACAATTATTTCAGACAACAATTTGCACAAGTAACCAACCCTCCTATTGACCCTATTAGGGAAGAACTGGTAATGGCTACTAGCAGTTATATGGGAGTAATTAACCATAACTTATTGCAACCAACACCTGAATTATGTAAAATGGTACAAATCAGTAGTCCAATTCTAACGAATCAACATATTGACATTTTACGTAATTTATCGTATAAAGGTTTTAGAACCATTACGTTAGATGCCATATACACCTTGCAAAATGGAGTAGATGGACTAGAACAGGCTATTAACAATTTGTGTCAAGCAGCCGAAAAAGCGGTTGATGAAGATTACAATTATATTATACTTTCTGATAAAGCAGTAAACGGTACCCAAGCACCTATACCATCATTATTATCAGTAGCTGCTGTACATAATTATTTAATAGACAAACGCAAACGCGTACAAACAGCTTTAGTTGTAGAAACAGCAGATGCACGTGAAGTTATGCACATGGCTTTATTAATTGGCTATGGAGCAAGCTCTATTAATCCATATATGGCGTATGCCGTAATAAACGATTTGGTAAAGAGCAAAACTATTCAATTAGATTACCATACAGCTGAAAAAAATTACATAAAGTCTTTAAATAAAGGGCTGAAAAAAGTAATTTCTAAAATGGGTATTTCTACAATTCGTAGTTACCGTGGAGCACAATTGTTTGAAGCTTTAGGTATTTCGTCTGAGTTGCTTAGCAAATATCTACATGGAACTATCACAAAATTAGAAGGCATTGGATTAGAAGATATTCATCGAGATATCGTAGCGTGTCACCAACAAGCTTTTGCATCTGAATTAGAATTACTTTCTAATAGTGGTCAATACGCATACAGACGCAATGGAGAATACCACGCTTGGAATCCTGAAACCATTGCCAAGTTACAAATAGCAACCCGCACAGGTGATTATGCTAAATTTAAGGAATATACGCGTCATGTGGACGAAAAAGAACAAACAGTGTTTATTCGTGACTTGATTGATTATAAACGTAATCCTATAGATATTTCTTTGGTAGAACCTATCGAAAATATTACTAGACGTTTTGTAACTGGGGCTATGTCGTATGGCTCAATTAGTACGGAAGCTCACGAGGCTTTGGCTATTGCCATGAATACATTGCACGGAAAAAGTAATACAGGAGAAGGAGGAGAGGATCCTAAAAGATTTTTGCCACGACCCGATGGCACTTCTGCTCGTAGTGCTATCAAACAAGTAGCTTCTGGACGCTTCGGTGTAACTACTAATTATTTGGTAAATGCTGACGAAATTCAGATAAAAATAGCACAAGGGGCTAAACCTGGAGAAGGTGGTCAGTTACCTGGTTTTAAAGTTGACGAGATTATTGCGAAAACAAGACATTCAATTCCTGGTATTTCGCTCATATCTCCCCCACCTCATCACGATATTTATTCTATCGAAGATTTGGCTCAACTTATATTTGACTTACGTAGTGTGAATCCAGCTGCACGTATTAGTGTAAAATTAGTTTCCGAAACAGGTGTTGGTACTATTGCTGCGGGTGTTGCCAAAGCAAAAGCTGATATGATAACGATTAGTGGATGCGAAGGTGGAACGGGAGCAAGTCCTGCTAGCTCTATACGTCATGCTGGGTTACCTTCTGAAATAGGGATTGCCGAAACACAACAAACGTTGATTATCAACAATTTACGTGGCAATGTATCCTTACAAGTAGATGGTCAATTAAAAACAGGACGCGACATTGTCATTCAAGCAATGCTAGGTGCCGAAGAGTTTGGATTTGCTACTAGTGCACTCATTGTATTAGGTTGTGTGATGATGCGCAAATGTCACGTAAACACTTGTCCAATGGGAGTAGCCACTCAAAACGAAGAATTGCGTAAACGATTTATCGGTCGTTCGGAATATTTAATCAATTTCTTTACATTCTTAGCTCAAAATGTTCGTGAGCATTTGGCTGAATTAGGATATACCAGTTTAGATGAAATAATTGGACGTTCAGATTTATTAATTCAAAAAACTGAAACGAACAATCCAAAAATTGAAAAAATTGATTTATCTCGCTTATTATATCGCCCTAAAGAAGCTGATTATAATGCTATTAGAAAAATATCAGCAACCAACCATCAGATTGAACCAAATTTAAATACACAGTTGGTGGAAGATGCGAAAGAAACAATTGCATCAGGAAAATCCATTCAAAAAGATTACATCATCAAAAATATTAATCGTTCTATAGGCACCACTTTAGCTGGTGAAATAGCAAAAAAATATGCAGAAGATGGACTTCCAGAAGGCACTATTCAATTTGCATTTACTGGATCTGCTGGACAAAGTTTTGGAGCCTTCTTAACTAAAGGTATGCGATTTACTCTGTATGGAGATGCGAATGATTATTTAGGAAAAGGATTGTCGGGCGGTACTATTATTGTAGTTCCTGAAAAAGAAAGTTTGTTCGAACCTCACAAAAACATCATTGCTGGAAATACATTATTGTATGGGGCAACCACTGGCGAAGTATATATTAATGGTGCTGTGGGCGAACGTTTTTGTGTGCGTAATAGTGGTGCAATAGCGGTTGTAGAAGGAACAGGCGATCACTGTTGCGAATATATGACTGGTGGTAGAACTGTGGTACTCGGTACAACAGGTAGAAACTTTGCTGCTGGTATGAGTGGTGGTGTGGCTTATGTATGGAATAAAAATGGAGATTTTGATTATTTCTGTAATATGGAAATGGTAGAATTATCCCTCATAGAAAATGCAGAAGACAATAAAGAATTAGTTGGTTGTATTGCTAAACATTATGATTATACCAAAAGTCCATTAGCAAAAGAAATGCTAGATAATTGGGATATTTACCAACAACAATTTATCAAGGTTATGCCTATTGAGTACAAAAAAGTACTTCACGATGAAAAAGTGCGTCAATTACAAGCAAAAATTAACGATGTGCAACGTGATTATTAATTTAGGCAATTCATACAACATTTAAGTTTTACAATTATGGGAAATCCAAAAGCATTTTATACAATCAAACGAAAAGACGCTGGCTATAGACCTGTACACGAACGTGTAGCAGACTATGGCGAGGTAGAGCAGACTTTAAACGAAGAAGATCGTCAGTTACAAGCCTCTAGGTGTATGGATTGTGGTATACCATTTTGCACGTGGAGTTGTCCATTAGGCAATATCCAACCAGAATGGCAACATTTATTATATTTAGGAAAATGGAGAGAAGCTTTTGAAGTATTAGAAAGCACCGATGATTTTTCTGAATTTACAGGTAGAGTGTGTCCTGCACCATGCGAGCATGGATGTGTGCTTAATATACACAAAGAGCCAGTTACCATTCGCGAAAACGAAGTATCCATTATCGAACATGCCTTTGCAGAAGGCTATGTAGTGCCAAAACCACCTAAAACCCGTACAGGGAAAAAAGTAGCCGTTATTGGTTCAGGTCCTACTGGTTTAGCATGTGCTAACCAATTAAACAAAAGAGGTCATTTAGTTACTGTCTACGAAAAAGATGAAGCAATAGGTGGATTATTACGGTTTGGCATTCCTGATTTCAAACTAAATAAAAAAATTATTGATCGCCGATTGGCTATTCTTAAAGAAGAAGGTATCAAATTTGTGTGCAACGCATATATAGGAGTAAATGTATCCATCGAAAAATTAGTAGAAGAATACGATGCTATTTGTATTGCTATAGGTGCTGGTCAACCGCGCGATATTCAAGTAGAAGGTCGCAACCTAAAAGGTATACACTTTGCCCTTGACTATTTGCAACAACAAAACAGAGTAGTATCTGAAGCCGTAATACCAGAAGAAGAAAGAATTTTTGCTAAGGGAAAGCATGTGCTAGTAATTGGTGGTGGTGATACAGGTTCTGACTGTGTAGGAACAGCCAACAGACAAGGTGCTGTAAAAATTACACAGATAGAAATTATGCCAAAACCTCCTGTTAGCGACAATCCCGACTCGCCATGGCCCTATTACCAATTTGTACTAAAAACATCAAGCTCTCACAAAGAAGGTTGTGAACGCAGATGGGCACTAGATACACGCAAATTTATTGGCGAAAATGGTCAAGTTACAGCCGTAGAAGTAGAAGAAGTGAAATGGGAAAAGGACCAAAGCGGACGTTTGCAATTAATCAGAACAGGTAATGTTGACGTAATACAAGCCGATTTAGTATTTTTAGCAATGGGTTTTGTGCATCCCGTACAAGAAGGTTTGGTTGAACAACTTAACTTAGCTGTAGATGGCAGAAAAAACATTGCTGTATCAAAATCAATGGAAACATCGTATGCAAAGGTATTTGCTGCTGGCGATGCTATTTATGGAGCTGGACTTGTAGTGCGTAGTATTGCTTCTGGTAGAGATGTAGCTAAACAAATACACTATTATTTAGATAAGAAAAAAGATTAATGTTTTTTGCGTTCATTAATCAAGAGGGCATCGGAATTTCTACTCAATCTATCCGATGCCCTTATTTTTTGTGTTAAAAATTAGGTGAATGATAAATTAATTATATATCTTTATTGCCAAGTTCAACCTAAAATCATTATTGAATGATGAAAAAACTGTACGCTTTTCTCGCCCTATTCTTGTTTGTAGGGATGTCTTTTATCTCAGCACAAACAGTAACAACCAATCCTGCTATCATCACCGATGATTATACAGGTACTATTACATTAACGTATGATCCAGCAGGCGGTGCTATGGCAACTGCAACAAATTGTTATGCCCATATTGGCGTAACGATTGGCACTACCGACTGGCAATGTGCTCCTACTTGGCGTAGTGGATTAGCCAAACACAAGATGGTAAAAAGTGGCTCTACATGGGTACTTACTATTAACAACATGTACGACTATTTTACTGGATGTACTGGCGTTTACAAAAAAATTGCTGTCGTGTTTAATGATGGAGTTGGTGGAACAAAAGAAGGTAAAAATGCTTCTGGAGCAGACTTCTTTATTACTATCTCTCCAGCAGGTCAACTGAATGTTGAATTTACAAGTGCCTCTTCTTCAGGACCTGTAAACTCTGGTTCTACTGTTAGTTTTACTGCCAATGCAACTACAACAGCAAACCTAGAAATTAAGAAAAACGGAACCACCGTTAAGACAGCTTCAAGTGCTACCACTATTACACATAGCGAAACATTAAGTACAGAAGGAGATTACACGTATACTGTAGTAGCAACATCAGGAGCAACTACCGTTACTGATACACGTACTGTCTCTATTTTATCCCCTGCAGTTAGCCAAGCACGTCCAAGTGGACTGAAAGAAGGTATTACTTACAATAGCAATGACCATACAAAACTACACCTATGTCTGTATGCTAAAGACAAAAACAACGTATTACCAGATAATATCTTTGTAATAGGAGATTTCAACAACTGGACAATGTCTAACTCATATCAAATGAAAAAAGATGGTACTACTGGTTATTGGTGGACAGAACTTACTGGTTTGCAAGCTGGTAAAGAATATGCTTTTCAATATGCAGTAAAAATTGGTTCAAAAATAGTAAAAATTAGTGACCCTTACTCAGAAAAAGTATTACACTCGCACGACCAATGGGAACCAACACAACAATACCCAGACTTAATGCCTTATCCTTCTCAAGGAGACGGTTATGTTACTGTAATACAAACAAATAAACCAGCTTTTCAATGGAGTACACAAACCTTAAACTTTCAAAAACCCAATAGAAACAATTTAGTAATTTATGAGTTATGGGTATATGATTTTTCTCCAATTCGTAATATTAGAGCGGTAACTGCCCGTTTAGATTATCTACAAAATTTGGGGGTTAATGCCATCCAAGTAATGCCAGTAGCTGAGTTTGAAGGCAATATGAGTTGGGGATACAACCCTACACATTATTTTGCCATGGATAAAGCCTATGGTACTTCTAACGACTTAAAACGCTTTGTTGATGAATGTCACAAACGAGGTATTGCCGTTATTTTGGATATGGTATTCAATCATGTTACAGGAGCTGCACCCCAAGCCAAATTATACTGGGGAACAAGCTCAATTGCTACCAACAATCCATGGTTTAACCAATCGGCACCTCACGGAGCTAGTGTAAACCAAGATTACAATCATAACTTTGGACCAACACGAGATATGTTTAAACGTGTATTGAAATATTGGATTGACGAATACAAAGTTGATGGTTATCGTATGGATATTTCGCATGGTTTTTGTGGCTCTGATTGTAGCAACCGTACAGATATTATGTTTGATTATTACAACAATGGTGTGAAAGCAGGAAACGAACAAGCTTATTTTATTCTTGAACATTGGGAATTTGGAGATGGAGAACGCGAAAACTACAACCAATGGGGCATGAATTGCCATCTAAACAATACGAATAGTTATATGCAAACAGCTATGGGTTGGTTGAAAGATGGAGATGGACTAGATGCATCAAACCAAGACGGATTTATTTCTTATTGCGAGAGCCATGACGAAGAACGCACTATGTTTAAAGCAAAATCGTATGGTAATGGTGCCACTTTACGTACTTTAGCGGGCTATTGCAATCGTGTACCCTTAAATACAGCATTTAATGTACTATTAAATGGTTCGCATATGATGTGGATGTTCCAAGAATTAGGCTATGATTATAGTATATTTAGCAATGCTCAAGGAGAGACAGGAGATCGTGTTGACCCTAAACCAATACCCGAAAGTTTAAATTGGTATACGAACACTACCCGTATGAATGCATACCAAAAAGTGGGACAATTAATTCAACTACGTACGCGTATTTTACCACACGTATTTGCTGGCGACCCTACTAACTCCGATTTAGGAAGTGGCAAGGCTGCTCGTAGTGTCATTTGGGGATCTGGCAATGACCGTGTATTTGTGGTAGGAAACTTTAATGCTCCTAGCGATGGTGAAACGCATACTGGATCGGTTAACATCAATTTACC
>Ga0255345_1003865_pt1 | contig 17047 bp, 20 predicted proteins | sample wastewater_treat_6_FD_192415 | JGI IMG/M metagenome (GOLD analysis project Ga0255345, IMG submission 192415) | Wastewater microbial communities from Lulu Island WWTP, Vancouver, Canada - plant20 | ecosystem: Engineered > WWTP > Wastewater > Unclassified | place: Canada: Vancouver, British... | reverse complement strand
AGACTTCGCCCGCCGCACTGTTTTCGAGTGCTTCAATTGCATCAATGATTTTCTCTCCTATACTCTTGTCATCATTTTTACACAATCCCCACGGATCAATCCAGTTGAGTGGATTATTCCCGCAGTAGGCATACAGGTTCATCCCGTCGATGTATCCGGCCGGGTCGGGCTGCAGGAATCGGCTAAGGGCAGGGCGGTATATTCGGGTGCGGTAATAATCTTGTTCTTGACTCATCCAGCTTAACATTCAACTTGATCCACAATACTTTCAAATATTGGGAGTAGATTCTCGGCAACTATTTCCTTATGCCAGAAAGTTATTTTATCATAATCCGTGTCACAAAACCAAAATGCCTTTACAATTTCTTTTCCAATGAGGATGTCAAAAGACTTCTTGTCAAGAATGTCATGCTTCATTAAAGACTCAAGTTCACCTCCTATTTTATCCTTTTGTATAAGTATACCAACGATTACAAAGTCGCCCGGACTGGATTCTCTCAAGACACAAAAAGCATTCTCGGCCGGCCAAATAAAACTCAAGCGAGCTCGATTCCTTGAATAATACCCTTTTACCTTTAGAATCTCACTAATAAAATAGCTATCTATTCTGGTAAAATCAATCGACGCCAAAACAGAGGATATAAAAAGACTTCGTTCACCCATGTTCGCAAAATAGATTAATTGTAAGTATTTGTTTTTATATTTTTCGGACAGGCAATCACAGAATGAAGGTAAAAAATCGCTCATTCGGTTAATTATTGGGTCAAGAATTTCTTCGTCTTTGGTCCCCAAATATACTCGTCGTATCTCACAATCCTCGTTTTCTGCCTTTGTGGTATTTCCCAATTTTTTTATTAAGATCGCAATGGGCAGATGATAACCTCTCGAAAGATTATTTTCTTTAGGGAGGAAGAAAGAAATATCTCCCTCCATTGCTTTTGTCTGTTGTTCAATAACAATTTGAGTTCTAACATTTTTCATCAGTTAACTCCATACAAGATCTCTCATCGATCAATGTGGGCTTTTCTTATACAGTAAACTTTCGCACTTTTAAGCGACTAATTTTAATGGTTTATCAACAAAAACATATCGACCATCCGATGTCTTTAATGGGTTTACTGTTAAGACAGGGAGGTCGATATGGATACGAATATTTCGACATGGACGGAACTTCTTCAACAGTTTTTTCCGATTTTTACGGCCCCGGGAGCCGACATTTTCGTTCGGCTGATAACCGGCTGGATTCCGGTAAGCGATCTGGGCCCACTGCATGTCGCCTTTTTGCGTAAAAACCGGGAGAAAAAGGGGCTGGGCGTGGTCTCGGATGATCCGAAAATGTCGGCCGGGCAGATGATCCGGATGTACGACGAACGCTGGAGGATTGAGGTCTTTTTCAAGGACGGCAAACAGCTTCTGGGGCTGGGCCAATACCAGAACGTTTCGATGGAAGCGGCAGTTACCCACCTGCATCTGGTGTGCTTCGCCTATGCCCTGCTGACCCACATCGCCATTGCCGGCGAAGGTGCAAAAGCCAAACGCCAATCGGCTGTACAGCTGTCCACCGCAGACCTGCAAAACGAGGCGCGCCGTATCGTCTGGGAGGATCTGTCCGAACATCTCAAGCAATTGTCCAGTGGAACGCAAGTTGTCAAAGAGCTGGAGCGGCTGCTCATCGCCGCGTAAAACTATGAAAAAAGTCAGTCAAGTTGAGTAATTATCAATGTAATATACGAATCATTATAAAAAGCATAAGTATTACTAAAATAATCGCGATTATAATACTAAATATTTCGATTCTCGTTATATGGCCCATCATCAAAATGCGAACGATTAAAAAAAGCGATGCCCCTCCTAAAATACCTGATAATAATGCAATTTTTTGTTTATTATTTAGTTTAAGCATATTTTATTTCCTTAATTCTTCATAAATAGAGATAATGCAAAGAATATGAAAGAAATAATTCCTCCCCACAAAGATGCATGATGGATAATCCCCATACCTTTGTCCGAACATCCTGTAATTTTTTGGAACCATTCACGTATTCTTGTTCCCTTTATTGTAAATAAATAACCTGATGCCAACATAAAGAACATAATCCCCAATAGAATTGTATCATGTATTTTTTCATTCATAATAAAATCTCACTTTAAGAACAATATTTTATTTCATCTTTCTTCGCTTCTTGTTTGTTGGTTCTTTTTATCTTCTTCGCAGATATCACTAATATCGCTTATTAAACTAATTACATCATCGCCAATATCAAGCCAATTGGTCCCACCACGTGCAAAATTTTCTACTAAATCTGCCGTTTCTCTTGCAATGTTTCCTCCAGGTTGTGCGAACCAGCCTGAAGCCGTATCAGGTACTTGACTTGTATCTTTATCAGCGAATGCACCTACCACATCTGTTAAACCAGATGCCATTGTATATATACCAGCAGTCATACCAACAGCACCCACCGCAGCACCTACTCCAGTAGGTGCTGTAGCAATTAATTCTCCCATGCTTGCACATGTTAGCGCTAGTCCTCCAGCCAACTTTGAGATGCCTGCAAAAAACTGTTTCCAACGAAATAGTCCCCATGGATCGATCCAGTTGATGGGATTATTCCCGCAGTAGGCATACAGGTTCATGCCATCGATGTAGCCCAGCGGGTCGGGCTGGCAGAAGCGCCCGATCAGCGGCGCATAATCCCGGAAGCGGTAGTAGTACAACTGCGCTGCACCATCCCACCGACGGCCCGTAAACAGGTACGGATTGCCGATGGCGCTGGTACTGTAGGTCGTCGTGTCCGCAGTCAGCCAGTTGCCATCGGCGCCCGCGTCGGTCATCACATACGGCTGGCCGAACACCAGATACGCATACCCTTCCACAATCGCCCCGAACGCATCAACAACAGCCGAGCCGCGCCAGCGGCCGGATAATGCCCCGACTTAAATATCTCACCTGCATCTCTGTAGCTTTATCGGCCAGCTCGCGCTGCCGCGCTGTTGCCGCTGACATTCACCATCGCCACCGGATTATCCATTCCCGGCCCATAGATGTATTTCTTTGCCAAAGAGCCGTTTACATACTCGGCGATCACATGCGCCCCGTCCCAGACATAGACGGTTTCCTCATTCAAAAACGTCAAAAACCATCGATTTCGCCTGCCCAATAGATCATAGCCGTAGCAAACGTTGATCAAAGGAGCCGGCTCCTCAACAACCAGCAGACGGTTCTCGCAGTCATATTCCATCTCCGGCCCTTCGATGCAGGTCACATTGCCCCGGCTGTCATATTCCCTCGGCTGTCATAGGTTGGCGTAGTGCACTCCTCTGTCTGGCTAATCTGTCAAACAATCATTTTTGTTTTTCAATTATGAATTTGTTCTATTTTAAAGAATCTTCCCTCGCAATCTACCATTAAATAGGATTGGTAATGCTGGCCACTTTTTGTTTCTATTACTATCCACTTATCATTACTTTTCAACAATCTATATTCAACCTCTTTTTCAAAAAGAAAAGGGTCTCTAATCAATTCACTTTGTTTTTCTGAACTGGCTTTCCGACTAGAATTAACATATATATACGGAATTCCACCACCTTCAAAGGGACATACTTCATATAAAGATTCGGGAACTTTCCCATTTATTTGTTCATATGATTTTACTTGACCATACCATGATCGAAGCTGTACAATTCTAGTAATACGTTCTGCTTTAGAGGTAACTCGTCCGAACGCTGGCATTAAGTAAGCAATGGCTCCTATGGCCAATAAAATTGTTAGAAATAGCAGGATTTTATTTCGGGTAGTTTTTCTTAACACAATCTATCTCCTGTAATGTCTGTAATATACCTACTTTAATCATTTTGAGGATAAGGGTATTTTCTCCTAAATTCTTCTTCGGAATAGAGATCAATATCTTTACTTCCGAAAGGAGGCTTAAAGGGATCGATAACAACAGGTCTAAAGCCAAGTTGTTCTGCTCTTTGACTAGGAGTCCATAATGTTGCCGTATGATTACCTTTGAAACCGAATATGCCCCATGTTCTCGATGCGCCCTTTATCAAACTAGGAGTCCAATAGATTCTCCTTTCATTTGTCACGGCATCTATCATATATGCAGCCTGCACCGAACAGTCATTAACATACGGTCGATATCCTCGGCTTGTTTGATTCCAAGATTGAGCATCATTTACTATATCTTGCAGTTCATTTCTGATGTCTTTTTCTAATTCATCTGTCTTACACAATCCCCACGGATCAATCCAGTGGATGGGATTATTCCCGCAGTAGGCATACAGGTTCATCCCGTCGATGTAGCCCAGCGGGTCGGCCTGCATAAACCGCCCCGCGTCCGGGCTGTAATCCCGCATGCGGTAATAGTACAGTTCTGTGGTGCTGTCCCACCGCCGGCCGGTAAACAGATACGGATTGCCGTACAGCAGCGGATGGCTGGAGGCATACACGGCCGTATCTTCCGTCAGCCAGTTGCCGTCAGGGCCGGCCAGCCGCATTCCCATAGGCCTGAAAGGTATTAACATGATAAGGAACTTATTTCCACTTCACATCTTCTTCAAAAAGAATCCTGCGTAAAATCCAAAAGACGAGGATATCGGGAATAAAACAGCAAGAATGTCGTTTCCCATTGGAATTAAAGCGTAAAAATGAACAGTTTCAAAAAAAACATTTAAAATAAACATAATCAATACATAAAACACACTCAAACAGAATCCTAATAAATAGATCTTGCCATTTAATTTTGTTCGAATAATGATTCGAAGTATAAAATAATATCCGAGCATGCTTCCTAAAGGTAGACCGGCGAATATAATAAAATTAAGATATCTATCATAATTCATAAGTCTTGTAAACCAACTAAGCATACCATGCTGTACCAAGAGCTCCCTTAATAACCATAGTAAGAATCCACACAAAAAAGAACTTGCTGCTCCAAACAGAAAGAGTAATAATTTATAATATATGTTCAAATCCTTTTCGTTTTCTTGTATGTTCATAAGCCTCCTTAATTTGAAGTACTTTTTGTCACGGGTTCCGGATTATTTTCATCCCAGTGCTCTTCTAAATTACGCGTCATTCTTTCAGCCTGTCTGTATCGATTATTATTTTCAGGTCTTGTAGGATCATCTGTTTTATGTGTCCAATGTCCATAACGTGCTCTGTAACCTACCGCATAGTGAGAATAATAGTCTTGCACTTCATGCATGTGGTATTCAAAAGCCCTCGCATCATGGCGCCTTGCTGCAGCTCTTGCATCATTATAAGCATCAGCAATAGGACGGAAGTGTCTTACTCTGTTTCCGTAACTATCTGTTGCTGGAAAATCAAGATCTAATCGAGCGTAATCAAATTTATCATTTGGTCCCCCTCTTCCATATCTTCCCAGTTGACGGGATTATTGCCGCAGTAGGCGTACCCGTTCATCCCGTCGAAATAACCCAGCGGATCGGGCTGGAGGAACCGCCCCAGATCCGGACCGCACATCCGGGCACGGTAGTAATACAGGCCGGTATCGCCGTCCCACCGCCGGCCGGTAAACAGATACGGATTGCCGTACAGCAGCGGATGGCTGGAGGCATACACGGCCGTATCTTCCGTCAGCCAGTTGCCGTCAGGGCCGCCTGCCCGCATCACCCGCGGCCGTCCGTAGGGATCATACGTATAACTTTCTTTGATATTGCCGGCGCTGTCGCTCAGCAGCCGAATCGACCCCAGCGCATCGGCATAGCAATAAAACCGATTCCCGTTACCGCTGACGTGTTGAACCATCACCACAGGATTATCTATTCCCGGCCCATAGATGTATTTACGTATCAAAGAGCCGCTGCTGTTATATACAATTTTTGAATCACTTGCTATATTTGCCTATTAATAGATATTCATCTTTCCAAATAAACATATATAACGTTCATTATATGAGGGTCTGTTGAGTCCATTTTTCTGCTGGAATAAACGATATGAAAATTCCCGTCTTTATCTGATTTTATATCCCAAGGTACATTTTTTGTGCCTATATTATTATCATTTACTATAAGGCAAGGCGTACTCCATTGATTCCCCTCCTTAACGCTTAATAATATTCCTTTGTTGTCCTCACGCCATAATACACAAAAGTTACCGTCCTTGTTTTCTGTAAGCAGAGGTTGATCAAAAAGTGAGGACAATTTCTTTACGGTGTTCCATTTTTCATTTGATTTTTCACAAATGAATATTCCCGAACCCAATCGATCATCGTTCCGTAAGGCCCATGCAATTACTATCTGACCATTATTTGTCTGAATCACAGGATAACCGAAGAAAGAGGTTTTGGAGGAACCTTCATATACTGTTTGCGGCTTATTCCAGTTTTTTTTCTCGACATTAAAATTTGCATACACGACCTTTTCTTTGGAAGGCATATATATCTTATATTTTATTCCAACCAGATGACAAACTCCTTCTGTCAAATCGAGTTGATCGAATTTTACAGTCTCAGTTGTTTTCATCTTCTCCGGCCACACATAATATGATCCGGTCGACTCCTCACTCAATTCCATTAGAAAAGGATATATTGCAAAACCACCATGCCCCCCTGAAACAATATTACCCAGAATACTTAAAGGATCATACCTTATTTTAGTATATGCACCCGTTAGTAAATAGGTTTTTGGTTTTTCGATCAGAGGGATCAATTCCATGTATTCATTCTGATATGCTTTTTCAGGAATTAGACGCACAATCTTGTCAGGATGTGACAAATTCCATAGATCCTCTTTATATCGATAAAATGAGATTTCTGTATTAGATATTTTATTTGACCCAATCTCTGTTGACACAGTATATAAAACGCAATTTTCTTCTTCTGAGAATAGGCCTGCGCGGGTATGCCGCGATAGTTCCTTTCTGGTTGAATTCCAGTGTCCGGATTTCCGATAGAATAATTGGAGTTTTTGGGGCCATTGTTCATTCAGAATAACAATGACCTCCTCTTTGTCCATGGGAAGCATCTGAAGGGTATATAAAACCGCTTGAACATCAGAACACAAGACATCTTTTGTTTTTATTATATATGAATTATCCGCCAGAGCAATGCTATACATATAGACGATTGAGACAATAATCATGGGGTTAAATATACTTGTTTTCACTAAACAAATCCTCCTGCTTTATATGGAACATAAAATATTAAGGGCATTTTCCTGTCCACTTTCCTGCCTCATTAGCTAAATCATTAATTCCTGGATTCTGATTCCATAAATCTTCCCACTCTTGCGTTGTTCTATCTGCTTCATTATATGCTTGTAGGTTTTTAGTGGGGTTATCCGGGCTGGCTCCTAATATACTGTGTGGTATATGTCCCAAAGTCCACGGCCATCGGTACCCCTGATCGTAATGCGAATAGGAATCCTGCCATTCATGCATATGTTGTTCAAATGCTTTTGCGTCTTGTTCGCGAATCGCCCTGCGTAGATCCTGAGCAATTTCCGGTCTGCTCCTGAAATGTCTGCCTGATCCTGTTATAGGATTCCATGGAGACGTCCACCAGTCTTGATCAAGTTTATTATAATCAAATTGACCAGATCCAAAACCGCTGTGATCATTCCACAATCCCCACGGATCAATCCAGTTCAGGGGATTGTTGCCGCAGTAGGCGTACAGGTTTATGCCGTCGATGTATCCGGCCGGGTCGGGCTGCATAAACCGCCCCGCGTCCGGGCTGTAATCCCGCATGCGGTAGTAGTATAATCCCGTGTAACTGTCCCACCGCCGGCCGGTAAACAGATACGGATTGCCGTACAGCAGCGGATGGCTGGAGGCATACACGTCCGTATCCTCCGTCAGCCAGTTGCCGTCAGGGCCGCCTGCCCGCATCACCCGCGGTCGTCCGTAGGGATCATACGTATAGCTTTCTTTGATATTGCCGGAACTGTCGCTCAGCAGCCGAATCGACCCCAGCGCATCGGCATAGGAATAAAACCGGTTCCCGTTACCGCTGACGTATTGAACCGTCACCACAGGATTATCTATTCCCGGCCCATAGATGTATTTACGTATCAAAGAGCCGTAATCGCTTTTTTTTGGCTTTGTGGCGAAAGAAAATTACCGCTGGGATTCCTACAATCCAATACAATATAATCGTAGGCCAATAAACCATGACAATTGTCCCAAATACATCACCAGCATATTCTACGTATCCAAATTCATGAAACAATACAGTTAAAAAAATAGATAACCATGCTATAACTGAATAACAACCTGTTATTATAATATACTTAACCCAGCAATTTATTCTCTTCCACAGAAGACCAGTTACTAAATTCAATAATGGAACCATTATGAAACATAAAGCAAATGGTATTATATACTTGGTAATATACTCAATACTATAATTAAGGTAAGGGAAATGGCCTGTTACAATATGATATTCTCCTGGTATCCAAATTACTACCCACAAAAACATATAATAGAGATAGATTCCGGGTTTTCCGGTAAATACTTGAATGATCTTCATTTTTTAGATTCCGCGTTTTCTTCCTCTCTGGCTTTTCGCCATCGGTCTTCCCAATGTCGTGTGAATCTATCTGCAAGTCGAAATGCCTCATTCAGATTTCCATTTTCATCGTATGGATTATCGGGATCTACACCAAACATACTTGCTATACCATGTCCCAATGTCCATGGCCATCTGTAACCCTTGTCGTAATGGCTAAAGGTATCCTGTCCCTGATGCATCAATCGTTCAAATCTTTCTCTATCACCGGCCCGGACGGCCTCTAATAATTCTCTCTGGATTTCTTGTCTTTCGCGGAAATGATTGTTGGGTCTGCCTAAAGGCCAGGAAGGTGCGGTCCTCCAATCACGGTCTTCTCGCGTGTAGTCAAATCCCATATCCCAGCCATCTCCAAAATCACTGTGTCCGTGTTGTTCCCCGCCGGACCTTATTCCATCTTTCCACAATCCCAGCGGGTCGATCCAATTCAGCGGATTATTCCCGCAGTAGGCATACAGGTTCATCCCGTCGATATATCCGGCCGGGTCGGTCTGTATAAACCGCCCCGCGTCCGGACTGTAATCGCGCATGCGGTAGTAGTACAGTTCTGTGGTGCTGTCCCACCGCCGGCCGGTAAACAGATACGGATTGCCCACCTGTGAGCGGTCATAGGTACCATTTACTAACACAGAACCGTACACATCATACACATATTCTTCGACCACATTGCCGCTGCTGTCGGAAAGAGCCATCACATTGCCCAGGCCGTCAAAATGGTAGAAATACCGGCCGCTCTCGCTGCCTCCGGAGTAGGTAATCATACACACCGGCTCATCAATCCCCGGCCTGTAGATAAACCGCTTCTTCAGAGTCAGCGTCTGGCTCACGAGGGAATATTCCGCAATCATCTGCGCCCCATCATACACATACACGGTCTGAGTTCCATCGGCATCCGCCAAAACCCGCCGACCCATACTGTCATATGCATAGGATTCATCCAAAGTCGAGCCATCTACGGCCGTCCGCAGCCGTTCTCTCATCGCACTCTACTGATGGCCCCAATTCAGATACATTATCTTTTATGATATTGATTTATATAACTAATTAATTTATAAATAATCTCGCCCCTTTCATTTGGTGTATCATTCTTGTCCAGTCCAGATTCGCATAATTCATCAGCTAATTCTGAACAGATAGTATTAATTTGATCGGAAGTCATAATTTCAGGTTTTGAAATAGCATTGCTATATTCCGGAATTCTTTGTTTAATAATCTCTTTCAAAACAGATTCCATTTCAGATGTTATAGCCATAATAGCACCTACTACTTAGCATACGCTTCTGAGGTTTTTGCCCAACAGGTTATAACTTCACCTGCACTATTTAATACAACAACTGCATATCTGCCTATATATTTTATACGTCCGCCAGATTGCATGATTACTTCTAAAGGATGTGCAATTGCATCTTTCAATGCTCACTCAGCAACTCCAAGGCCTCCATCGCGTCCTAATGCCTGTGTTAAACCATGGTTTGTATACTTCAATCCTGCGCTGCCTGTACCTTGGTTAACTGCACCCAGAGCAGTACTCCCATGAGTATACATACCAGCAAAAGCTGCTGCTATAAAGAATTCTCTCGAAGCACCAGCGAAATAATTGGACCATTCTCCCGCTGATCCATTCCTCATTATAACTTCTTGCGAAGTTTCGTATCCCATTTTATCCATAGCATAATCCCAGCCTGGGATTTGTCCGTTAAAAATTGCCTGTCCATCGCCAATTGCCTGCCAAATATCCTTTATATCCTCCTTAATCTGTTCCCATACACCAGTATCCTCGCGACACAATCCCCATGGATCAATCCAATTCAGCGGATTATTCCCGCAGTAGGCGTACAGGTTCATCCCGTCGATGTATCCGGCCGGGTCGGGCTGTAATCCCGGAAGCAGTAATAATAGATTTCGGTCATCAAGTCCCACTGACCGCACCCCTTTCTTTGCTCTATTTTGACGGCTAAGATTTCTGACCATATCGCACCCATATTCAGTTCTTGCGGGAGATTCGGGGAAAACCAGGAAACTCAGGGTGCCCATCCGGTTTTATCCTCCTTAAATCAAATTACAGCATCTCTCGCCTCAGACCCAGAAACTCGGTGCACGTCCAAAGGTTGGCAGACTCCTTATTTGTTCCCTTCTATTTTTCGATGTCTTTTCAAAGCAGCCGTTTCGCTCTTATTATACCCCGCCGATTTCGGCCGGCAAGCCATTTCCCCAATTTTTGTTTATTTTTCACCCAAACCACAAACCAGACCCGCTTCCTCGACTATTCCCCCTTCCATTTTCCCTCTTCACTTTTCACTCTTAAAATGCGGCTCCGCCCACGCAAAAAAAGTTTGATAATTACCAAACATTTCCTTGATTTCAAAATCATTTATGGTATAATACCCGCTTGAATGACGAAGGAGCAGACATCCGGCCCCAAGGAGCCGCAAGGTATAGGAATTAAAGGAATTAAAATGGGCAGCAGAAGGAGCAAAACCCGACAGCGCTTATCCGCCTCAAACTCCCTCTATTTGCCCCATTGTTTCCGGCTTCCCCCCTCCACTTCCTCTCCATTGCCCACTCTCAGCCATTCCCACCTGGCTCAAAAATCTGTGCTTCAATTAGATTCTCAGCAATTTCCCCCAAACCCCCTCAGCAGCCCTTTTTATCTGGCTCAAAAATGCGCGCCGGCGCCTCCGCAGGTCCAAAATCCGGCTTTAAAATGCGCACGGCCGTTTTTAAATGGCTTTAAAATGCGCGCCGCCTGCGCGCCGCGGTGCGCAAATTTCCCCCAAAACCCCATTTTCAGGGTTAAAAACCGGCTTTTCCCCCTTTTCCGCTCCCTGTGTGGGTTCTGGAGATTCCGACCTTTTCCTCCTCAAAAAGATGGCCTTTTCTTTGCCCCCCGATACAATGGCTCCTGTCGCAGCACATTTTTAGAGAGGTCAGAAATGATTACCAAAACAAGGATTGTCGCAACGCTCGGGCCGGCCTCCGCCGCTCCGCAAACCATCAGCCGTCTTATCGAAGCCGGCGTAAGAGTCTTCCGCCTGAATTTCTCGCACGGCGAACTTTCCGCTCACCAGGCCATGCTCGCCGCCGTCCGCAGTGCAGCCCAGAAGGTCCCCTTTGCCGTCTCGGTGATGGGCGACCTGTGCGGCCCCAAAATCCGGCTCTGCCCCATCCAGCCGGACGGCGGCACCATTGAGCCGGGTCAGACCATCCGCATCCTGCGCCAATTGGACGCAGGCCGCCCCGACTGCTTTGCGACGACGCTGCCGGAACTCGTCGATCGCGTCCGGCTCGGCCAGCGCGTCCTGCTCGATGACGGCGCCATCGTCCTCCAGGCCGAGAGCAAAACAGACGACGCCCTCCTCTGCCGCGTCCTGGTCGGCGGCCCCGTCCGAAGCCGCAAAGGCGTCAATCTTCCGGATACCGATTTAGGCATCCCCGCCATTACCCCCCGCGATTGGCAGTGGGCGGATTGGGCTGTTCAGAATCAGCTCGATTATCTGGCCCTCAGTTTTGTCCAGCAGGCCGATGAAATTGTCCAGCTCAAGCAGGCCCTCCAGCAGAAACATTCGCCCATCAAGGTCGTTGCCAAGATTGAAAAACCCCGCGCCGTGGACAATTTGGAGGCGATTGTCCGCACTGCCGATGCCATTCTGGTTGCACGCGGTGATTTGGGTGTGGAAATGCCCGCTGCGGAAGTCCCCCTCATTCAGAAACGCATTACCCTGCTGGGCCGTCGATTCGGCAAGCCCGTCATTGTTGCCACCCAGGTCCTCCAGTCCATGATTGAAAATCCTTCGCCTACCCGTGCCGAAGTATCCGATATTGCCAACGCCGTCATGGATTATGCAGATGCGATTATGCTTTCCGGCGAGACAGCCGTCGGCAAATATCCTGTGGAGTCCGCCCAGGTCATCAGCCAGGTCTGCGCCAGGACCGAAGAATATCTCGATGCACAGAAACTGCCGCGTCCCCCCATTGAAACCGACCCGGATTTGCATTCTTTATCCGTCATTGCCCGCTGTGTTGCCCAGATGCTCGACGAAATCCCTTGTGCGCTGGTGCTGGTTGCCACAAAAACCGGAACCACCGCACGGCTGCTCAGCAAGGCCCGCATTGATGTGCCGATTATTTCCTTCTGCCCTGATGAACGCATCAATCAGCAGATGGGGCTGCACTATGGTGTTAGCGGGGTCGTTTGCCCGATGATGGCCTCTCTTGAGGAGTTTACCGCCTATGCCCAGAAAGCGGTTTTGAAGCACGGCTGGGCCAAGCCGGGTCAGCAGATACTCCTTCTGCCCGGCCGGGACCTCTTGCCCGGACGAGGCAGCCAGGCCATCGTCCTTCATTCCCTTCAGCAGCCGACGGATGCCCCTGTTTCTTAAGGCAGCGCTGCTGTCAGCCACTGTTCGGCCAGCAGGTTCAAATCTGCCAGGTCCACCTGCCCGCTGCCGGCAAGGTCCGCCGCAGAATTCCAGCCGCTCTGGCCGCTTTGACTCAGCCAGCTGCTGCTGAAGGCCGCCACGTCCAGCATATCCACCTTGCCGTCTCCCCCCTCCGGCGCAATATCCCCTGTCAGCGGCAGGGTAATTCGCGAAAACTCAAGCGACGGGTCTTCTTCCAAAAACAGCCCGCCCCCCCGCAAAATCAGATTATACTCCGTAAACAGATTCATCCCGATAACCCCATCCAGCTTGCCGCCTTCCGGCGACGAAATCTCCAGCCAGACCACCGGGACATTCCTGAATTCAAGCCATTCTCCAATAGCCGGAATACTCAAAGAATCAAGGTAATAGCCGGGTGCATCAATCGTCTCACCGGTAACCCCCTGGATGGGAACCTGAAACTCCCACCCATCCGGGTCCAGTCCCAGCCGCGCAGCAACCCGGTCGCCGATAACCGTGATTTGGGCTCCGGTATCGAGCATAAACCGGCTTCGGTCAATAGCCGACCGTTCTCCTTCTGTTAGGTCCACACTGTGGACAAAAAACAAACTCTGCGAACCAGTCCCAATGAGGACCGACGGACTGGACGGATTAAAGTCAAAATTGAAAAGATCATCTATATCATAGGGAATATACTGGACGGCTATCGCCCCCAGCGGCCGAAGTTCCAGCGGAACCCGATTCCGGTAGCTCGGTGCGGACTCCTCTTCAGCAGAATAAAAACTCAACGCAGGGCCGGTATAAACCTCTCCTTTATGAACCGCCGTGATCGGATGGTCATTTTGAATCAAGGTTGTCCAGAAGACACTCATCGGCGTTCCTACCGCTGTAACCAAATCCGGGTTTTGACCTGGATACTGTCCCACCAGCACGGAAACGTTGTATTCTCCCACCATTCCGTTTACGGAGGTGAGTTTGACTTCCCGATCCGGTGTTTGGTTGGGTTCAAGCAGATTCAGCCCGCCCATAAACAGTCCCAACGGATAACTCACGTAAGCATCCACAGAACCCGTAACCCCAGCTATTGTGATTGTATTGTCGGTCAGATAAGCGCTGTTGTTCAGCCGCAGATCAACCGCGGCAGCGTAGCTGAGCACATGAGCACTGGCACCGGTATCGAAAATACCGATGGCAAAATCCTTCTGCCAATTGGACGTGGTAAACTGTCCCACCACAGACGTAGATGGTACCGCATCCACTTCGCCTTCGTCCAGCCGTCGATTGGTCGCAGTGACGGCAATCCATGGCACAAATCCGTCAATAGGAGGGGAGTCAATCACATTGCCCGACGTCGGCTGGCTGAGGGCCTTGGCCTGTTCTTCCGCTGCCGCCGGTTCTTCGGGAATGCGGAAACGGACCTGTCGAATCCGCCCGCCTGCCGGTGCACGCCAGTCTACTTCTCGAGTGATGATGCGTTCTGCTCGTCCCGGCAAGACAGCAAACCAAAGCAGAGCCGATAAAATGAAACACAACGACTTTATTTCCTTGGTCTTGTATTTCATAAGAGTCTCCATACGGAAAAAGATGAGATGCAGGCCAAACTCACGATAGTTCTTGTATAGAATCCAAACTCCCCACCGAATTCAATTTTTTCTATTTTAACACGTTTGGGCTTTCACCGCAAATTAAAAAACACCTCCCGTCAGGGGAATAGCCCAATGCAGGTTTTTCCCCCAACCTGGTTATTTTTAGGGATTGGATAAAATAGGCCTTTGTATATCGGTTTTTGCTCTGACGGCTGTGATTATTATTTTCTACCAGACGCCGATTGGTTGTGAAAAGAGCAATGTTCAGTAGAGGGGTTTTAGGTAAATGCACTTGGAGTCGCCGGGTGCGTAAAAATCAGGTACCTCTGCCGCCAGAAAATAATCATTTTTTTCGTAAAATCTTCGAGTCGGCTCGTACTGCGGCAGACCGGAGGTTTCCACGACAATGAGTCGCCCGTTCTGCTGCTTGATTACTTCTTCGGCAAATTGGCTTAGAAGTTTTCCGATTCCTTTCCGCTGCATGGCAGGATTGACGGCGATCCAGTACATATCGAAAGTACCTACCGTACAGGGAGTTGGTCCGAAACAGACCCAGCCGACAGCTTTGCCTCCCGTATCAGCTACGTAAGATTGATATGTACACTCTGGTTTGCCGGAGACAGCTTCACAGAAGACTTCACGTGCGACAGCCAATTCCACCCCTCTGAAAAAGCCGGTTTTTTCCAGAAGGTCCATCACGGCTGTTTCATCAAAGTCCTGGGCGGGGCGAATGGTGATTGAAGGATTCATTAAGCCCCTCCATTCTGAGCAGTAAGGGCATTTCGGGTACGGATATGGATTGCATTTTGCAGCATCATCCAGATAAAACGCTCATAAGGAATAGGGGCTGCTGCCAGAGCGGCGGCAAAGCCCGCATCGGGGGAAATGTCTGGATTAGGGTTGATTTCGAGAAGAAAAGGACGATTTTTTTCATCCAAACGGAAGTCCACTCGGGCATATCCCCGGCAATCTAATGCACGCCAGGCCTGAAGAGCCAGTGTTCGGATTTTTTTTGCCAGCGGTTCCTCTAAGGGGGCTGGAATTATTCGCGGGGTATGTTCATAAGCAAAAGAGCCCTTTACCCATTTGGCCTGATAATCCACAATGCGGGGTTTTTCTTTTGGGAAAGCCGAAAAATCTATTTCCGCAAGCGGCAGAATCCGTACTTTGCCGCAGGTCTCTATGATGGAAACATTTAATTCCCGCGAAGGAATAAACTGTTCGACGATGGCGGCCTGATGGAACTCTCTGTGAATTTTCTTCACTTTTTGGGCTGCTTGCTGGGACGGAATCTTTACGACGGAATCTTCGCCGATGCCTTCACTGGCATCGGAGCAGGCCGGCTTAATGATATAAGTTCCTTTTTTAAGACGTTCCAGGGGAATTGGACAGCCCTGCTCTACAGACACTCCCACCGGACATGGCAGACCGGCCGCGGTCAGAATCGCCCGTGTGCGGGCTTTGTCCTGTGCCAGAAAGAGGGACTCTGTGCCATTGCCGGTGCATTCGGCTCCGAACGCTTCGCAAAGAGCAGGCACAGCGCAGGCATCCCGAACGGAGCCGGGAAATTCTTCAATCAAATTGAAGAAGAGTTTTTCTTTGCGCAGTTTTAGCAAACTGACCAAATGCTGGAGATTTTCGACAGCCAGGGCCTCGGCTTCTATGCCAAGCTTGTCGAGGGCATCAAGAACCGCCTTAACCTGCTCGAGTACGCCGGTGCGGCTTTCCTGAAATGCCGGATCGGAAGGGTCAATTTGATTATAGAGGACGAGGACACTTTCCATGGAGGAGTTGCTCCTGTTCAGCTCTTTCAAAAGCACTGGTGAGAATGGCACCAATCAGTTCTTCGTAAGACATCCCTTCCTGAGCAGCGATCATCGGCAAATCAGAGTGCGTCGGGTGCAGACCGGCCAGCGGATTGACCTCAAGAAAAAAGGGACGCCCCCGTTCGTCACATCGAATATCCACCCGTCCAGCGTCCCGGCATTCCAGGACTTGATAACACCGAAGCGCAGTGTCTTCCACCGCTCTTTTCAGAGTTGGTTCTTTCAAAGCGGAGTACCGAATGCGATTTTCACATTCTTCCTTATTCAGATAGGAATAAATAGGGGGCTGGCTCTTGTCAGCCATTTCAATTTCCATTGTGCCGATGACACGGGCCTTGGAACCTGTCCCGACGATTCCTACGGTAAACTCCCGGCCGGACAAATACTCTTCTATGAGGACTGGCTGACGATACCGCTCCAGCAGCTGCCGGCAAATTTGCTCCAGATGGGCGGGGCTTTCAATTCTGGAGTTTTGATCAATGCCTTTGCCGGTTCCTTCGGCCAGCGGTTTGGCAAAAAGCGGATAGGGCAAGTTCACAGCGGGCAGGTCGGCCTCTGAACGGACCACGGCAAAGGCAGGGGTCGGCAGACCTTCGGAAGCTGCTAATTTTTTGGCAATGGCCTTATCGAGAGTTGCTGCGCAGACCAGAGGATCTGAAAAGGTATAGGCAATCTGGTAAAGTTCGAGCAGTGCCGGGACCTGGGCTTCTCGGCAGCGGCCT